>Ga0315296_10000844_pt1 | contig 27582 bp, 41 predicted proteins | sample YL17G14_18_MG_FD_203921 | JGI IMG/M metagenome (GOLD analysis project Ga0315296, IMG submission 203921) | Sediment microbial communities from Yellowstone Lake, YNP, Wyoming, USA - YL17G14_18 | ecosystem: Environmental > Aquatic > Freshwater > Lake > Sediment | place: USA: Wyoming | collected... | reverse complement strand
CTAATACCCTTCCCCCAGTACGCCCAACAGTCTATCCATACCATTCAGACAGAACTCGATATGGCGCGGGGTGCGGGATTTGAACCCGCGCGGCCGGTTAGGACCACAGGCTTAGCAGGCCTGCCCCGGATTGATTTTGTTAAGGTTGAGCGAGATTTTCTCTTGTGGTTGAGAAGCAGAAATCTAACTGGTGATTACGTGAATGGAATCTTGAGTTGCCTGCGGCGGTTTGGGCAGCCGATAAGTAAGCCTATGGATGTGGTCGTGATCTTTGAGAAGTTATCGTCTGGACAGAAACACGGTATGAATCGAGCTGTCAGAAATCTGTTCAACTTTTATGAAGCTCAAGGACTCGCCGAGAAAGAGTTGCTTGACGTTCTGCGAAAGAACATTCCTGCTGACGAGGTCGGTTTTGACGTCAACGTGCCTGATGAGGAACATTTGATACAGTCGCTGCGCAAGTTGAGCCAGAAGACGACGTACCCGGTCCATTTTGCGATTTATAATCTGATTTTGGACTCTGGGATCAGGGTTATTGAGGCGGTTAGGTTTATCAACAACCTAAGAAACACGCCGATCGAGAATGTGGGCGATTTCTATGTGGCCACGTTGGGATATATGAGGAAAGTCAAGTTGGCTTATTGCGCGTTCTTCACGGAGTACACGATGGATCTTCTGAGACAGCTGCCAAGGACGATCACGTACAAGACTGCCAGAAAACTTGGAGAACGATTGGGCAAGGACATTGTCAGTTACAAGTACCTGCGAAAATTCGCCAACGATGTCATGACTGATGAGAAGATGAATATCCCAGAGAGTGTGGCTGATTTCATCCAAGGGCGAACTCCAAAGAAAGTAGGAGCCAAACACTACATGAGACTTAAACGAAAAGCCACAGGGTTCTATCCCCGGTACGCCAAGTACGTCGGAGAGTTGAGGCAGAAAGCCCTCAACTAACCCGCTCTTTTTCTTCTCATTGGACCTCGAATTTAAGATGGCTGAGGTTTCTCAAAGACGCGTAGTAGGAGCATTCCTAATGCGGTCCAACCATTAACGTTGAAACTTGCTGTTATCAAGGCCAAAGTTGAGAGTTGAGAAGTTCGATTGATCGCTGAATTGAATACTGCTACTCCCGCCGAAAAAAGTAGTGCTCCGTCGAAAAACAACGTTATGACAAGAGATCCGGGCAGTGGTGCTTTCCTCTGTGTGACAGTGAAAGATGTTATGAGGGCGAAAAAAATCCCTGAAGCAGTCATCATACCACTCATGAATGATGTCTCAATCTGCGTGTTCCAGGATACTCGCTGCCCATAAATCATGAGAAAAGGCATCAAGACGAGCGACAAATAGATTATCCAATTTGCAAGTTCCCATCTGGTCACGATGAAACCTCCTTCCGTTTTTCTATTTTGGTTTCCAGCCTTTCACAAAGGTGAGATGGAGAGACCTCAGCTGACCGTTCTTTTTAGTTTTTCCATCCCGGGCTGCTATATTGATTTGCCGATTCAAGAAGGCTGCGAAAGATGGGAAAACAAATCGAGTACGAAGCGTTGACCTTGCGGCTGCCGAGGGCTGTTGTGGACTATGTGACCAGAATATACGGGGATCCGGTGAAGTGGCTTGAGTATTTTGTTGTTGACTGGCTGAGAATCGACGTTGAAAACAAGAACGGCGACGAGCTCAAGGAACTCTTCAATTTAGGGCCTGCGTTTCAAGCCGTCCTTGGCCGGAGATGACGAGAAACAGCAGCTGCTATTCTATCTCCCCATTTTTTCAACGTGTTCTTTTCCTTCTGCACGACAATTCTGCCACATTTTTCGCAACGTATGGGCTGCTCAACAGTCCACGGCTTTTCGGCAGCGATCAAATTAAAGTGACCGCAGCGGCAAGTGGCCTTAGCGAAGCTTATTTCCTTCATTTCGGCTTCCGGTTTTCTTGCGGGTTGTTCACTCAAGGTGTTTTCCTACGAGCCATGCTACAGCGATCTCTGTCAGTCCGATTGATAGTTGAATGATGAACCCAAGGGCAAGGTGTTGTCCCAACCAGCCCACTCCCAGTCTTTGAAGGTCATTCCATGGTATCTGAGACATTTGGTAGAATGTTGCCAGAATTATGATTACTCCCATTATGAGGAAGTACCGGGCTCCTCGTTTGGCGAATGCGCTCACTTTGGTTTCCAGCCTTTCTTACGCAGGGTCTTCTGCACGTCAGGGATTTGCAGGGCAAAGTCGACGTGCTTGCAGCTGTCTGTTTCATCTTCTCCACAGAATATTGTGCCCTGCTTGAAGTACACTGTGACGACCTTGCCGTGCGGCGGCTCCAAACTACGGTCCAAAACCAGCACACCATTCTCATTTAAGTTGAAATGCTCCAGCGTAGGTTCAGGTGCCTTTTCTTCGAGCATGCCCAGCTCTCTCAATCGCGTCCTTATGGCTTCCAGAATCAGGTCGCTTCTATTTTGATAGCCGAATCTGTCGCTTTTCACGGCGTCGTCAATTCGCTGTATGAGGTTCATGGGGATGGAGACGGTCGTGTAGTCTCTTTTCGACCTTTTACTTTCTGCCATCTCCATTACCGATAATTACCACTCATGGAAAAGCTTAAAAGCGTTGTGGAAGATCGTTCTATAATTAACTTACATGTGCTTTAATGTAATATAATGGGTAGTCGAATGGCAGAAGAACGCGACTACACAACAGTGAGCATTCCAATTGATTTGGCAATAAAAATCGACCAAGTCGTGAAGAAGGGCGGATACCAGAACCGGGCGGATTTTGTCCGAGACGCGATAAGGCGTCTCTTGGAAGAGAAGGGGGCTTAGTCATGGATCTTGCTGGCGTCATGGCTCGGGTCCGCGACGTCAACCCGTACTACGTGGACATGCTAACGTGGAAGCAGCAAGGCCGATTCATCACGGCCACGCCAAAGAAGCCCTTAAGCGATCTCTCGTTCAGCGCCGTGAAACGGGTCTTCCGGCGCCTTGGCGGCAAATACGTGTCCTCGCGTGGGCAGAGCTGGTTTGAACTTGTTCTGGAGGAATCGGGCCCTCGAGACGCAGTCAACCCTGCGTACCTGGATCCACAAGGCATGGATTCTGCGCGACTTTCACCTCTTTCGGGGCCGGCACTCACACAGATCGAAGCCAAAATAGCCAGTTTGCGCCGCGCCGGACAAGAACTGCTCCAAGAGGCCTAAAACATGCGAGTCTTCGACGACGTCCTGGACACTCTCAGTGACGGAGAATATCATAAGTTTGGGCAAATCAGGTTTGCAACGGCCCGCAACCTCAACGGGACCCAACTTGAGCTTGTTCTCGTCACGCTTTCAACTGCCGGCTTCATAAAGCGACTTCGCATACCTCGCAGCATCCGAACTTGGAAAGCCAAACTCGAGCCACAGACGCTCGATTTTCTCAAGCGGATCAAGGAGCTCGAGGGCGTCGACGTCAAGCAGGAGGCGCCCCAGCAATGACATCGGATCTGCAGCCAGGCGACCAAGTTGTTGTTCTTCGCCCACGCGTTGCCCAAAGAGGTCCATTGCGCGTCCGAGAACTCGACAAAGAACATGATCAAGTTGAAGTGGAGCACCGCACCGCAGGACACCACGTTGTGCGCCGCTGCTTCAACCTCAACGAAGTCATCAAGCTCGAGCCCGGGCAAACCGTGCAGCAAGCGTTGACAATCCACGTGGCACCGAACCAGCGCTGCCAAATCTGCAACCTCAGACCCGGATCAGAAAGCCACTTCATCACCGTGCCTATTCCCAAAGCGTTCACAAGGCTCTGCGTCGAAGACAGAACCGACATCACCCAGGAGATCCGAAAAAGGGTCTCTGCGACTGTTGCCGAAGTTTTCGCTGAAGCCAAGGCAAAGCAGCTGAAGAAAACGCTGCAGACCTGAAAGGAATCGAGGAGCAGCCCAACGTGAAGCCGTCAGCGGTGGTCATCATCCTGCGCAAGAACCAGGTGTTTGACACAGCTGGCGCCATTCTGCACCGCAATTATGGCAGCTTCACAGGTTTTCCAGTCAGCCAAGTTCCAGCAGCCTATCGAGTTGACCGCCCCATCGATGGTTACGGCGTAGGCCTGGTGCTGCAGCCAAGCCAAGCAGACCTTGATTTTGGAGAGCCGATTATTTTCTTAACGGAAAACGACGTCTGCGACCTGGTTGACGCTTTTGTCCACAGCGATGAATTAACGCAGAAGCTATTGGGGCGAGGTTGGACCAGACCCAAACCCGAAACTGAAGAAGTTGTCCTGAAAGTTGTGATGCGGCTGCTTGAAGTAAGTCCTGACTTTGGACAAAAGTTGGCAAGACGTATAGAAGCGAGAAGTAAACGGCTGTGGAAATCAGCCAGTGAATTCAATGTTGCAAAGCGCGGGGTGGTGCAAACATGCCAGTCCTAACTACACAGGTCCTGGTTCAGTGCCCAAGGGACCAGAAACAAGTCGACGTGAAAGCAGAGTGCCAAGACCCGCCCTGCATGTCTTTCAGGCACTTCACGTATCGGGGAACGCGCATGTACGTCGTGTGCAGTTTCGGCGAAGAGCCCAGAAAAGAGGAAGCCGTGGCAGAGGATCCAGCTGATCCGGAGCTGGAAGAAGCTGAAGAAGAGAGTTTGGAGGTGTACGCATGAGCAAAGAGAAACCCAAATCGTACATCAACCGGCTTATCGTGAAGGCTGGAAAACCAGACGGTTCAGAAGCCTACGAAATCGAGTTTGAATTTCCGTATGGTACCACAACTGACGAGTTTGAAGACGCCAGAAAAAGGGGTCTTGACGCAATCCACGGCTGGCTGAATCAAAAACCATCCGCAGCGGCACCGGCGCCACAATTAGACCCTAAAACTCTTGATGGATTGCCGTGGAGACTCTACAAGGAAGGCCACAGGGCAGGTTGGGTGTTCACTGACAAGACTGAGCAGCTTGCAGAAGTGATTAGGCATAGCGAAGAAGGCAAAGTAGTCATCGGTGAATTCGAGTACAAGTTTTCAGGTCCAAAAGACGGAAATCCAACTCTTTTCATCAGCCGCACGCCAATTGAAACCAAAAAGGGTGGTGGCTGAACGTGAAAGAGGCTGCCAAAAACGATGGCCCAACTCCGCAGGTTAAACATGCGCCTGCGGCAGCCACCGCCCTGCAGATAGGAGGATCCTCGTAGTAATGACGAGAATTGGCAAGTTTCTGCGGAAGCTCATTGCGTATGCTCGAAGTTTTCTGCTCAGTTGGGGAGGGCCCTCGTAGTAAATGTCTGAGAAGATTCTCCTCGGCTTCTACGTGCCCACAGGCGAACCAGTCTATCTGTCACTGCATCACCTGGCCATCTTTGGCATGACTCAACTTAGCGGTAAAACAACCGCCCTCGAGGCCTTAATCAGCCGTTCCGGGCTCCGCGCAATCGCCTTCAAAACCAAGCGTGGCGAAGGCGGGTTTACCACGTATAATTCGCTTATGCCTTATTACAAACCCAGGGCGGATTGGCAATTCGTTGAAGGACTCGTGAACGTGGCTCTTGGCGAGAAAGTCAAGTTTGAGCCTGGCATGCGTTACGCTATCATGAAGGTTTGTAGAGGCAGGAAGGACCTCAAGGATATTCAGCTTGCAGCTCGAGGCCTGGCTAAGGCTGATAAAAGCGCGTTCATGCGGTCCGTTTACGAGAAACTTGACGAATACCTGGAGATCGTGATTCCAGAGCTTGAGAAATGGGTTTTCACGGAGACGCTTGAGCTGACTGAAGGCGTGAACGTCATGGACCTGAGCGGTATGCGCCTCGAACAGATGCAAATCGAAAACTGCAAAGAGATAAGAAAACTCCACAATCGGAACGCCGCTTTGAAAGAGACCATCAAGCAACTCAAGGAAAAGCGGACCAAAATCACATTCCTTTCGGTTCACATTCCTGAAAGGTGACAGATTTGGATGATAAGTGGGATATCCTTACCCTCGCACTTTCGATCATTGGCTTGGTTTGCGGAGTGCTCACGATCATCTTAACGCTGTGGAAGTGAACGTTATTTTGGCTGAAGCCTCGCAGACCACAGCTGCAGAAGAAAAGAAGAAAAGAAAAGAAAAGTGTAGTACTACATGTAGTACTACAACAACAACAACAACAACAACAAACAACAAACAACAAACAAGAAGCTTCGTAACCAGCATCATTCTATTTGGACAGAAAGTCTCTGTTCGAGTTTTTCCTCAACTCTGGGAGGATTTCAAGCGAGTCGCCAGAGCTGAAGGTCTGACTCTCAGCCATCTCGGTGAAAAAGCAGTAATCGAATATGTACATCGACATCGTCTGGGCAACCCTCAGCTTCCTTTAACGCCTTACATGGACCCTCAGGCGCCCAGTCCGGTTCGGGTCCTCTGCTATGTGCACCTTGCCGGCGTTACAAACGAAGGCAAAGTATACTGCCGCAAACATGGCCGTGCTTGGATCTCAGCCATCACCTGCTACAGTTGCCCGGACAACGAACTCAGAAAACAGAAGGGAGCGTACTCGTAGTAATGCCTCAAGTTGAAAAATGCTTCCACTGTGGGCAGCCCTGCAATCCCGCGCAGTTCGTGTATAGTGCCAAGCAACGCAAGAACCTGCCGCTGTGTGCCCGGTGTGCGCCTGGCTGGAATGAAGGAGATGCGATGCCCGATTGACGGTTAGATACATTCACAGAGCACGCTTCTCTGACTGTTTGGGGCATGGTCTTTTCATGGTCTTTTCACGAGTGCCAACTCCGAAGGCTGTTCGGTATAGAGGAGCGAGTGCTCATTCCTTCATGCTGCAATACTGCGGGTCTAAGGGGCTGTGAACATTGGTGATGGAAACAACATCTGAATCTTCACAATCATTGGTTTCTACACCAAAGAAACGTTCACAAGCTGAAAAAAGAGGCAGAATCAAATACAGTCTGGAACTTCTGCACAAAATTCTCGAAGAATTGCAGCTTATTCGTATAGCGCAGCGCCACATAATTACCGGTCTTGAGCTGGCAGAGATGATACATTTTGATCAGCCCTACATTGAGAAAGTCTGTAGCGGCGACGAAATTGACAAAGCCATCTTGAGGCAACTCTGGGAAGCTGGCCACAAAGGCATTCTGCCAAGAGACATGGTTTGGAAGGTTAAGGACCCTAAACTGTGGGATCGCTGGCAGGTCCTTCACCGCATCGAACACATGAATACGCGTCTGGACTTGCAGATTGGGCAGAAGGTTGCTGAGAAACGTGGTCACGAATGGGCATTAACTGATTTTGCGTATCAAGCGTACAAGTTGACTGAGCCGGAAATGAAAGAAGAAATGGGCGAAGAGGTGAAAAATTGAGTGTTCAACATGTAGTGAGTCGAGAGGGAAAATGGGTTATAGTTGACGACACTGGTACAGTTGATGAATTTGACTCGCAGAAAGAGGCTGAAGATCAATTAGTTGCGATAAACGTAGAGCAGAAAATACATCAGTTCATGGAGGTTGAATTAACAAAAGCAATCAGCGAATTATCTTGCCCGACCGTGGAAGACTCCGTGAAGACTTTCGCAAAGAAACTAATTGATACATTAACAAAACGGCAAAAAAGGATGCTGGTTCGCTGGTGTTGGGGTTACGTCCACTTCAACATAGAACTTACAGTCTTTGATTGTAAGGAAGTCGCCTCTAAAGAAATACGGATTGAATTGCCCAACTTGCCAAAGAAGACGAAAAAAAAAGAGGTTGGGGAAGTACCAATCTAAGCCGTCGTCTTGGGTTAAGGTTTTGGAGGGCCCGGCGATGACAGGGTCCGTGCTACTTCGATCTTCGTCTTCAGGTTGGCTATGAGTTTCCAGACTTTGTCGACGAGGTAGATTAGTGTGACTCCCGGTGCAGCGTTCACTATCGTATTTGCAAGTATGGTGATGACTCCGCCGAATTCGGTTTGAATGTTGGCGGGGGAGATCCTGAAGGCCAAGGCGAAAGCGCCTGTGAGCAACATTATGATGATGCTTCTGGCGAATTTGATTGTGTCAAAGCGTTCAGTGCCTGTCATGCTTGCCAAGAGGCCTGCAACCGCGTAGATCAACCAGCTGAGTGCGACCCAGCCAAAGGTTGCTTCCGGCGCCACCGGCACAGCTTCTTGTGCTACTACGAGGACCACGGGCATACTCGCAGCAGCTATGGCAAGCAGTATGAGGGCGAAAACCTGAATGTTTCTCTTCATTGTCTTTTCACCTCCATGGCAGGTTTACTACGAGGATACGTGCATTCTGGTTCGCCATGGAGGCTGAAGGGCTTGAGAGAGAAAGGAGGAAAACCGTGTTGTCAGGGTCTGACGATGTATTTTCCTTCAGCTCCTTGGTGGTTTCGGGTCGCAAGTTATTTATGCCAAAGTAGCTAATTAATTTTGAGTAGTTACTCATTATTGAGTTGGTTGCATGCCTTGGGAAGAGACTGATGATTTCGTTCGCAGTGGGCATCGTAATCCAGACGATTTTCAATCTGATAGCACGCGGACCATAACAATCAGTCAGAAGGAAGGCATTAAGGCAGTTATCGGCAAGCCAAAAGGGAAGAAAACAACTGAAGTGCAAAGTTATCTTTTTCCCAAGACTAAGGGTTGGACGCTTGAAAAGGCTAAGACTTGGTTTGAAGAACATAAGAGCGAATCGTTGCCTGGGCATAGTCTTTTGCTTTCTCTTCAGTTTTTGACTGAGAAAGCGGATCCTGAGGCCAGGATATTTCCTTGGAGCATGCCTGCCAAGTATTACGCGAAGCCTGGGCGCCTGCTGATTTATGGCACTGCGTTGCTTGCTGGCGAGACTCGGAAAGGCGATAAATTCAGTTGTGAGGAGCTGACCCGTGCAGCTCGAGGTTTAGTTGGCGGGCCTATCGAAGTTTTTGAGCACACGTGGGATGTTGGTGAAAGCCGCTGGCTGCCTTTCCCTGACAATATTATTTTGGATGGTGAAGAGGTTGATGGTCACCTTGAATATATCGCTGGGGTCAGTGAGCCTAAGGTTCAGGAGTTAATTCGCGAGAAGACCATCACAAAGGTCAGTGCGAACGCGATTTGTCGTCATGTGCCTGCTGAGGACCCTGGGCAGTGTGATGGCATGATTCTGAACGGTTTTTGCTTGCTGCACAAGGATAGTGTACCTGCAAGCCCAGGCACGTCTGTTCAAATTTGGAATTGTTTAAGGGTTAATCCTGATCGGCTGAAAAGTGCAGGTTCACCCTCACTTTCAGAATCCGAAGAAGGAAAAAACATGACAGAAAAAAATGAAAAACCACCTGAGACTAAAACTGGGCAAGAAGTCACTGGTCATGGACCAATCGCTGGCGTGCCGGAGCCCAGCATTGAGGACAGAGTAAAAACACTTGAGCAACATTTTCAAGGATTCATGGAAAGCGTCGACAGTCGCTTCAATACGGTTATGACTAAGTTGGACACGTTGATTCAATTGCAGCCCGCCATTGCAACATCTTCTGTGCCTGCGGTTGTTGCTGCTGCGCCAATGACCGCAGCTGTCACCGATGAACAAGAGGAGCCTCCGAAGGCTGGAGAGCCTAAAACTGACAAACAGCGGTTTATGGCGCATTTTGGCATAGACGAGCAATCATTTCAGAAAATCTATGATTTGCTCGGCGATGAATTACTTAAGTTGCTTCCTGAACGTGGACAAAAAGTTGAGAAGTTAGCCCTAAAGGAGCAAGAAGACGAGAAGCCCACGGAAAAGACGGAGAAAGCGTCTTCGCCCGGTGGTGTTGGCATCACTAAGCCTGTTGGCGAATTGCCTCCGTCTCAGCCTGGTATGGTTCCTGTAACTGAACTGAAGAAAGTCTTTGATGACCAGCGGCTTTTCACTCCGCAACTCAGGGAGAAGGCGATTCTTCGTTTGATCGGTGAGGGAGACGACCATGACTAAGTTGGAAGAGTTAGAGGCTGAGTGGAAGCGAATCCGCAACGATCTTGTTTCTCGTGGTTCCCTGAGCGACCCTTCAAGACCTGAGGCTGCTATGGCAAAGATAGTCGATGGTTTGATTTTCATTGCCAAGGGTCAGCATAAGGAGATTGCTGATCTTAAACAAGATGTGCGTGGTATTCGCAAGGCTCAGGCTGGAAAAAAGCAAAGTGCCTAACCACGTCGATTTGGTCTTTGTTTGTCCAGGTTGCCAATGTGAATTAGAAGTGATTCCGAACCCGCCTGAGTGCCCTAATTGTCATACTCCATTGCATCGGGTGGGCACGCGTATGAGAAAAGTCACGAAGAGTGATGGGCTTGCTGGCAACGGGCTGCCCCAAAAGTGCCCGAAGTAAAACTTCAAAAATGGTGATGTTATGGCTGTTGGAGAATTGCTGCCAAAAATCTTTGAAGGCCCAATTGGTCCTGCCGCTGTGATTCAGGATTTCGTTGCTGCAGGCGCGATAGACTTGTGGGCTCCAGTAGTACTTGTAGCTAAAGGTGCAGGTGAAGATCTCGCAAGGGTTAACACGGTAGCTGGAGCGAACAGCACCGCTGTCATAGGCATTGTCGTGGGTCCTATACGTATAAGTGGTAAGGCCGCAGATGTGGCTGGCGATAAAGTCAACGTTTGTGTCTTTGGACCATGCAAAGTGAAGGTTGCAACTGCTTTGGCTGTGGCCGCTTTGATTGCGACTTCTGCTACGGCTGGCAAGGCTGGCGCCGCGACTCCGGCGATTGGAGCGGTCCTTGGAAAGCTTTTGGATGCTTCGGGTGCTGACGGTGACATTGTGCCATGTTTCGTTGATGCCGCTTAGTTCATGAGGGTGTTTGAATATGCCAAATATTGTTGATAAGACGCTTTTGTTCAACCCCGAGACTCTGAAAGACCTTGAGATGATGCGAGAGAAAGCGGGAGACAGGCACTTTGATGCTTGGGACTTCGGTGTTGCAGTAACCTCAATTGCGGGGGCAGGTCGCAGAGTGAATCCTGCCTACCTTGGTCGCACGAATTTCGGCAAGATCACTTCGCCTGACTTGCTGTGGATGGTGCCAATGCGTGAAGTTGTCAGTGTGGGCGCAGGTTTGATATCTCAAAAGGTTCTCGCCGACGTGCTGCATGGCGCAGAACACAACAAAGCTTGGAAAGATTGGGTTAGAGTCGTCGAGATGGATGAGCCAAAAGACTCGGTTCCCACGATCAGCGAGGATGACTTTCTGATTCTGGAGGGCACAGCTGGCGCCAAAGGACGCTATGCAGGTGGCAAATTCGGATCAGTGGCTCTCGACTGCAGCGAAGACCGAGGCTTACACAAGGTTATACTCGGCATCAAAAAGACATGGATCAAAGACAGCAAGTGGAACAGTGTTCAAGAGGCGACAACCGTTGCCGGTGCAGCCGCGTACAAGCATGTGGCCTCGGATATTGCTGCGAAGTTGCTGGCGTCGATCGGCGGAACAGAAACGTTCGACACTGATCTCTACAAAACAATTGTGAAGGCAATTGCCACAAACAGAAAAGCAGGTTTCAATCCTGACGCTGTTTTGACGAACCCTGATCAAGAAGCCACCCTGATGGCTATGGACAAATTTATTTCGATCGAGATGCTCGGAAGAACCGGCCGACTCGCTGAGGAAGGCGTGATCGGCAACTTCTACGGAACAATCCCGGTGTACTCAACCAGTGTCTGCGGTGCTAACCCACTTGTTTACACCAGAGCAAAAGGCGTAGTGGCTGGTCTCCGTCAAGACCTGCAGATTGAGGATTATGACGACCCCATACAATCGCTCGAGGGTGCCGTTTTGACAATGCGTTTCGACTTAGCAGTGGCCTTCGGTGCAGCAATCAGAAAAGTGAACACAGCATAGTAAACCAACAACGTTTCCGATCATTAACCTCAAACCCCATTTTTTGTTATTTTCAGTTGCATTGAACAGGGCGACTTGGGAAATGGATAAAACTGACTCTGAGTTTCACGGAGAGTGCGTTTGATGAGTGTTTTTCTTAGGCGTTTTTCTGAAGCAGCTCGCGTTCTGATCGGGCAAGCGGTCATTGTTGAATCCTTTAAGCTTGCTACCGGCAGGGCGCCGCCCATCAGTTTCAAAGTTATGATGGACGACTACCGCAAGGACAGCGTTTTCCGAGACAGCATTGACTTGATCACTGCGCAGAATGTGGGTGCTGGTTTCTACACGACATGCGCTGGTGAAGATGATTACAAAAAGGCTGGGGAGGCGAAGGTTGTTGTTGACAACTGGAACAAAAACAACAACATTGACGGAAAACTTCAGGTTCTGACGAAGGAACTGGTAATCACTGGGTCCGCAGTGGCTGAGAAGGTCCAGCCGGACGATCTTCAGAAACTTAGGTACATTCCGATACGCACATTCGACAAGATTATAACAAATGAGGTCAGCGAATTTGAGCAAACTGACTGGACCAAAAGTAATCATGTTAAAATGGGTTTTCTACAGCTCCAAAAGTATGGTGGCCGCCTGATAGATCCTAAGCGCGTCGTGCACTTTTGCTGGAATCCAGTCGACGACAGCGGTTGGGGTTGCGGCATAATGAGGACGATTCTTGAAACCTACGAGTGGCAGGAAGAGAACCCTACCACTGGCAAGGTCGAGACTTACACGCGGCGTAACTTGATGGACATGAAGGCTGGCATCGAGGAGCAGATGGCGAGCATCATTGAAAAATACGGTGGACCTTTGGAGATCTATTCGACTGAGAATAAGAGAATCGCTGAGGAGCTACTGACACAATTCAAATCAGCTCCAAGACGTGGGGCAAGGATTGTGTCCAGTGGCAAAGTCTCCAGCACAGGACCAACGTTTGAACCGCGTGCAAGGTTTGGGGAATATTTCAACTATCTTTTTAATTTGGCATGTTTGGCTGGGCAGACGCCTATGCCGCGTTTGTTCACGATGCCTGGTTTTACGGAGGCAAGTTCAGTTGTGGCTAAAGAGATTGGTGACTTGATTGTCTTGCCGATTCAACGCATGATTAAGCGCGAGGTTGAAGCGGTCTGGGATCTTGTGGTTGAGCAGGCTGGTTACGACCCTGAGAGGGCCAGTGTTCGCCTTAATTGGGGTATGCAAAAGAAGCCGGAGATCCAGCTCGCTGATTTGATTAAGCTGGCGGAGATCAGCGCAAACATGAGCATGCAAGGCATTAATCCTGAAAAATTATACATTCGTCCTGAAGAGCTCCGCAAGAACTTGGTGAAGTTTGGTTTCGAGTTGTGGGAACAAAAGCAAGAGGCTAACGCAGAGGCTTCAGCGCAGGTAGCGGAAAGTGCATAAATTTGACCGAGATTCCGACTGAACATCTTCAATTGCAGAAGATACGGGAGGCTTTAGGCGGAGGAGCTAAAACACTAAAAACCGCTAAAATTGACCATGCCACCATCGGCAACAACGTAATAGTTTCTGCAGTTTCGGGGAAAAAAATTAAAGTTTACGCTATTATCCTTGTTGCCACTGGAACGGTGAATGTTAAATGGTGTTCCGCAACAACAGATTTAACGGGCGACAAAAACTTCCAAGCCCGTGAAGGTTACGTTGCGACAGTTAATCCGCCAGCACTTTTGTTGCAGACTGCTGTGTCGGAAGCGTTGAACCTGAATTTGTCGGCAGCCGTCGCGGTTGACGGTTGGATAGCATACTGGGATGATGATGCTACTTGAGAAAGAAAAAACAAACGATTTATGTTGATTGGATTCCCGTTCAAGGAACATGGACGGAAGCTGCGCCCGCTGCGGTTCCGAAACGTAAACTGTTGGGAGTAGGCCGCTGATGCCAGTTGAGGAAAGAAGCCCAACGATCAACACGACGATAGTAAAAGGCTGGCTTAATCCCGCTAATGCCTATTCTTCAAACGATGTTAGAACATTAACAGGCACGGCGGGAGCAGAACAGGAATATGCGGGTTACGGATTCACCGTGCCGTCTGATAGTGAGATAGATGAGGTCTTATTGAAAGTTGAAGGATACTTAACATTACCCGCAGACGAAGAGTTACATGCTCAGTGGTGGGATGGTGCAAGTTGGTATGGCTCTATCGTGCCCCTCACAACCGTGGAAGCCATTTACTCAAAAAATATCACATCTTGGATTAATACTCCATCGAAATTAAATGCGTTGAAGACGAGGATAACGAGATTTGGAACAGTCGGCGGCTGTTTTCTCCCAAGAAGCGAATTTTTAGGGTTTGATGGCGCTGACTACTGCATGGTTGACGTAAGCAATATTCAGGTTGGTGACTTGCTTCTTGGGTTTGATGGACAAAAGTTTGGAACAACACCAGTAACTAAAGCCACTAAACATACAGGCGTTTGGAATATTGTGCAGGCGTATTTAATCTATCCCAGCCCATACATAAAAGCCACGTTGAATCATCCAAGATTGAGAACGTTATTTGACCTTAAACCCAACGTTGACTCCGTTCTAAGCGATTTTGCCGTTACTGACGATCATCCCGTTTGGGTGAGGACAAAAGGTCGGATTCCAGCAAAAGATTTGCAGGTAGGTGACTCTGTTGGTGAGTTATTCTGGGAAAACGGATTGCAAGTAGGTGGTTGTCAGGTTGAAGGAATCGAACGGTTTGAAATGAAAGGAAACGTTTACGACATTCGAACACAAATGCCGTTTATGTTTGGCAGGTACTTGTTGGGACATTTGGCTAAGGAGCCTTGGTAAAAATGAAGGATCACGAAAGAGATGAGTTGCGCAAGACTATTCTTGAATTCCTTTCGAGAGGTCGAGTCTGCTGGACCGACCTTAAGAAAAGAGTTCTGGGTTCCTGCAAGTCGTTTGCTACGGACTGCACTTTCTCACGCCAGATAAGTTACCTGGAAGAGGCAAGATGCGTAAGGAAATTAGGCGCTAAGGGCTCGCGGGCTCCTTACGAAATCACGGATAAAGGCAGACGTCTCCTGGCAGCTCTTCAGTCTGAAAATTAACACTCAATTTTTCACACTCATTTTTTGAGTGTTATTTTTTGATAGAATGCACTAAATTTGTTTCTTTCCTTAATTCTAACCATTTACGAGGCTTAATCTCTCTTGGTTAGTGTTTCTGCTGACGATGTACGTGATGCAATCAATGTGACGGATGCAGAGGTTCCAGACGCTAAGGTTTTGAAGATGATTAAACGGGCTGAAGTGACGCTTGAGCTCGAGATCAGCAAGGAGATCGAGTATGCCAATTGCACAGACGCTGAGAAAGAGTTCATTACGGTCTTGGCGGCAATCTACGCGATCTGCTATTTGACTGGCGGCGCAACTGTGGGTTTGAATTTCTCCGTTGGCGACCAAAACGTCAACGTTCTCGACAAGGTTCCTCCTCTCGACGTCCTGCAAACTGAGCTGCAACGCATCCTGACCGGAATAAAAGGCGTCTACCTGGGGCAAGCCTAACATGGGAACAGTGCCGCAAGCCTACTACGACTTCATCATCAAATATGCGCCGTACTTTTACGTTATAGCCACAGCCTTGGCGTCTGACGCGGCTGCTGGCCAGAAGAATGTCACGGTTACGGATGGCACCAAGTTTCAGGCTGACTATACTGTCGAGGTCAAAGACGATGCCCATTCTGAGTGGAACGAGGTTGACAGTGTCGCCGGCAACGTTGTGACCATGAAGAACAATCTTGCCTACACGTATTATGTTGCCAAAAACGGGAAGGTTGAGGGTCCTGATCCAGCGTTTGGGAAGGGTGCTTTTCCCGCTGCTTTCGCCATAGATTTTCTTTACGAAGCATATTCCGCCTCTCAATTCTCAAGCATGCAAGTGGAGATCCTGGCTAAGATTGTGGCACTCGCCGATTTTCTTCTCACGCAGCAATGCACGGACCTGTATAAGAAGGCTTATAGCGGATTCAAAAGCAGCGAGACATCAACAGAGTATTGGAGTATCGACGCAGGCCGCTGCATACCGGCTCTTCTGAAAGCCTACGCTCTCGTTGGGACAGTGGGTTACCTGAACGCTGCCAAACTGGCTGGTTACCATTTTTTATTCACCATGCAGTATGAACCTGCGAACCTGGGTCTCAATGACAAATACTATGGCGGCTTCGCCCGGTCTGTCACAATCGCTGATGCTTGGGCTCAGCAAATGGATGTTGAAAACCTCTACGATCTCATCGGCTTGAAGATGCTGGCTGAAACCTACGACATGGCAAACGCTACTATATACAATGCCATGATGAGCGACGCCATAAGCTTTTTGCGCTCAGGCTTTGAGAACCTCTATCTGTGGTTTGACCCTAAGCCCTCTGGAGACGGAAAATGGCATCGTGTAGGCATTAATGAGACAGAAATTTACGACGACCCCATAAGCTTCGCCTTGCTCGGTCTTTTCACTTATGAATGTTGGAGTTTAACATGTCAGAGAGTATACAACTTCATCCAAACCATCAGGGCTTCAGCGGAGTATCCAGCCTATAATCCTGCGATCTGCTGGCCAGGTTACATTGACGTCGTGACTCGTTTTCCCGCCTGCAATTATTATGACAACATCACAAGCGGGATACTCTGGCGCATCAGGGGAGCACATGATAAATCGAGTTTTCAATTCGCCATGCAGATCATCAACGAGCACCAGAATGAATTCATGTATTGGGGCACTCTGTTCACGGATTATAGTCCATCGACGACTCAGAAGGCCATGGCGAACAACGCATGGCTTGCACTTCTTTTCCTTAATTACCAAGAGCCAACTACACGTTTTACGCAGATCTTGACCTCAAAAGGCGAGAACATACTGTTTTATCCGATCATTCAAGCTGCAGAGTCAACGTCATACGCAGAACCCTTGGACATCAAAGGCATTGTTTCTCCAGCACGGGTTGAGGAGATCATTCCAGAAGCAGGCTACATTATCACTGATTACATCGTGATTCATGTTTTTGCGCCTGTTCGGCACCGTGACAAGATACGTCGTAAAGGCGTAGACTATGAAGTGGCTGAGCTCCAAGAGTTTGATTTTCAAGGTGATACGATCTATCGCCGAGCGGTTTGCAGGAGGTTTCTGGGTGCCTGAAGTTGAGGATCCTGTGACCACGCTTGTGCGTTTGCTCAAGAGCAACGTTCGTGTTATCAATGATGATGGCGGCCTCGCCAGTGTGTATGTCAGTCGTGAATGGTATGACCGAGAGCTCCTGAAGAACTACGATGGCCAAGTCACTGTGGGCCTGCGGCAGCCGAGCCAAATCAAACCATTAAGCCTCAGCCATGCTTTGTCCCAACGGATCCTGAACCTCAAGGTTGACTGTTGGACTGTTGATAAAGCTGGGAAGCAAGCCGCGACCAGGACTCGCTCCAAATTGCGGGAAGAGATCTTTCGCGTCATTCGGCAGAAGCGGTTCAAACCGAATGAAACGCTTTATGATTTTTACGGCCTTGGCACTGGTGGACCGCATGACGCTTACCACGGCGCAGCCCCATCAGAGCTGATTCCTTCTTCTGTCAGCTGGACCGAGCTGACCGCCGTAGGGTATCAGAACTTGTGGTATAGTGATGACAGTCGATTCAGCAAGTCGACTTCTGTGAACCTCGAATACGCGATGATGCTCTCTAAAATCAAGCTTGAGACTTCAAAGTACGATCCGCACGAGAACAACGTGAAGAAGATCGTTCTGAGTTTTGAGGGCTATGGGACAACTCCAGCCGGTAACGGAGTAACAATCAAGGTTTGGAATCACGTGGCTGCAGCTTGGCAAAATGCTCAAACCGGGTCCGGTGGAGCTGACGAAACAATCACTATCACGTTAACTTCGAACCTGACCGACTACATTCAAATGGATTCTTCAGGCGCCGGTTACTTGTACCTTCTGGCCAGGACCACGAATCCAAGCGATGGCGCAACTCCAGCTGCTCTCTACTGCGATTACGTGTCCTGCGCTCTAACCGTGGACGGTTTGACGCACGTTAAGTTCGGCACCTTCAATGACGCTGACGACGTGTCTGTCAAACCGTTCTTGCTTCACACCGAATTCTTGGTTATTGGATGGATATTTGAAAATGTACCCGAAACGTAGGAGGATGAGATTCTGAGCGTGTACGGAGCCCACGAAGCCAAAATCTACTATGTAGTCGAAACAAACTATGGGGTTACGCCGACAAACCCGAGCATGCTTGGGATACCAGCGGAAAACGTAGACCCCGCAGTAGACCCTGGACTACTTAGAATCCGAGGCATCGGTTCCAGAGATCTACAAGTTCTGAAGCGAGGCTTAAGACAAATCGACCTGAAAGTGTCCTATCCTCTTCCAAGTAGCGCACCCATCAACTTTCTGCAGTATATAACGACGCTGAATTCAATGAGTGTCGAGGTTTTCTACGAGAAAGCAAGCGGCATCATCGACCTGTTGCATAAAGGCGTCAGAATGGACAAGGTGACAGTTGAATGCTCTATCGAAGACATAGTGAAGGCTACAGCTGACTTGGTCGGTCAAGATTTGGCTGTTGGGACTGCAAAAATCAGTGGAGCCTCATACACCGACTACGGCGGCGCCGTGCCTTTCAGTGACAGCTACGTGCAACGTGGAGCTGCAGACGGTTCAGGCTTAGCTGATGTTCTAAGAGTCACGGATTGGAAATTCAACATTGAAAACAACTTCAAAAGAGTGCCCGTGATCCGTAGCACAAGCGGACACTTGCTCAAATACTTGCAGGAGCGCCACCGGGTCTTAACTGGAGAGTTGACTTTCGAGTTTGAGAGCAAGGCGGAATACGATGACGTAATTGCCGACAGCGAGTTTAGCCTCAAAATGGGGCTGGGCGGAACTAACAGTGCCTTGTTCAAGTATTGCAAGTGGGAGAAAGTTGGTTCTCCAACTAAGATTGAGGATCTTGTTTCTCTGAAGGCGCCGTTTGTGGCACGTGATGTCGTCATCAGCTAAGGAGGTGGAAGAAACGAGAAAACTATTTGTCCTCATCGCCTTGACTATAACGTTTCTTCTGGGTTCTATGTCGACTTTAGCAATCCAACAGTACACACAGCGCATCGAAAACAAGGCAGCAGTCAAAGTCGTAGGCGTAGGCATCTACAAAGACATCAACTTCACGGCTTCGGTAACTCAAATCGATTGGGGACTCGTGGAGCCAGGCGAAAACAAAACTTACAGCGCTTACATCGTGAACAAAAGTAATGTTCCCTTGAATCTTAGCATGCGTACAGAAAACTGGAGTCCAACCAACGCCAGCGATTTCATCGCGCTCACCTGGGATTATGCTGGAGACCCGCTGGCAATCGATGACTATATTCCAATCACGCTGACGTTGCATGTCAATTCTGCGATCTCGGACATAAGGGGCTTCAGCTTCGATATCGTGATCGTGGGGAGCGGATAAATGACACACAAAGACCGGGTGCGCACAGACCACATTCACCTCGTTTTGCCCGAATACCTAATGAAATTCATTGAGGCCTTGGCAGACAAGCACAAAACGAGCAGAAGTCACGAGATTGAAGTTGCGGTTCTTCTGCGATATCTCAATCATGGAGGTAATTGAAAATGAGAAAAGAAACAGTTGAAATTGATGGTCGATTCGGCGATGAATACGCTGGTCGATATGTCTTCCAAGAGATCACTTGGGCTAAGCGGAGCCGCGTTATTCAGAAGTATACGAAGTACCATCACATCACCGGACAAGTCATAAGTAGCGACTTTGTGGCCATCCAGGCTGAGACTATTTGGGCAAGCCTTCGAACGCAGCCAGATTCGAAGCCGATTAGTCTTCAGAAGCTTCTCGGTGAGGAGGACGGTATACCCATTGAGGTCGGTGAGCTATTCTCCAAGATCGCTAACAAACTCTGTGGCATATCGCCTGATGAGCAACGTTTTTTATCCGAGCCATCCGAAGACGGAAAGCCCATCCAGCACTCATTGAATTCCGACTCTGCAAAGAATTCGGAAAGTTGCCCAGTGAGATCAGACGAGAGCCAGCCAAAGACGTCGAGCAGCTAATTGTGATTCTGGGCGAGGTTGATCGAGAAACGGAGGATGAAGTCGCTAAGGCGAAACGTGAGGCGCATCATCGTGTCGGTTGAAATGCAAGTCGATGTCTACGGGATTCCTGAGCTACATAGGAAAATGGAGTATTTCGATGAGACTATGCGCGGCTTCGTTGATCAAGCGCTTGATTACGAACTCTATGCCATGAAGGACACTGCTTTGAGTCTTGTTCCTCGTCGTAGTGGCTATTTGGCTTCTACGATTTTTGTTGAGCGTGTCCGTGAATGGGCGTTTAAGTTTGGAGCTCGAGCGTCTTACGCAGTCTTTGTCGAGCTTGGTACGCGTTTCATGCAAGCCAGGCGTTTCTTGAGTAGAGCCTTACAAAGCGGCATGCCCAGTCTGGTTCAGGCTGTCAACCGTGCCATAGATGAGGCGATATCGGAGGCCAGCACGAGATGAGTTTTCACGAGATCAATATTGCTGTTAAGGCTGAGAACCGTGCGAGTTTTGCCTTTCGCACTATAGCCATGGATGCAATTCATCTGGCCTACTCCTTCGGAGCCTTGGATTCTCAGACGGGGCGCATGCTAACTGGGATTATGACTGCTGTGCATCTTTTCACTTCTCTTAAGGCTGCTTTGGGAACTGCAAGCGTAGCTCAGATAGCGCACACCGCTTCATCATACATCGCTGCCGCTGCGACTTGGGTTTTGAACGCTGCTCTGGCCATGAAGATAGCTTTGCTCACCCTGGGAGTCGGTTTGGTTATTGCGACTGCCGCCTATATGGCTTGGCTCGCTTCAACAACCAGAGACGCAGCGTCTGCCCAAGCACAATACAATGAAGAGTTATCCAAGACTCCATCTCGTTCGATTAGGCGAGCTGGTGAAGAGGAATATTATCGTCGCGGGGTTGAATATTGAGCGTAGCCCTACCTGTCTGCGCCGTTGTTCTTGGCTCTGTGACTCCGCCTCAAACTGACGTAATAGATTTGAGAGTGCATTTAGGCGCAACTGACGAGGTTTCCAGCTTTGATTGTTTGCTTCGGAACTTTGACAAGAAGTACAGTCCAGGCGGAACCTATCCTATAGTTGTGGGTGATGATGGCAGCATAAGCATGGGCAGAGGAGCCAACTGTCCGCTGATCGCTACTATAACGGTTGAAGAAATTAAGGCTCAGTCCAATGCTCTTAGCGAGAATTTCCTGAGGGTCTTGGGCAGGTGTTGGGGTGAGCGTCTCTTCCGTCGAGTCGTGACCAAGACTTATGAGAATCAGAAGGGTGAGGCTATCGTCAAGGACATCATTGATTATTTTGTGGGCCTTAGTCATGTACGTAGTTCGGTTGAGCTCATTGAAGACACGGATACTACGTACACTAAGCTCGAATACGAGAACACACCTGTCTTTGACATTTTGAAGTTCATTGCGAAGAGTGCTGACAAAGGTGGCACTATCGGTTACGATTTCCGTGTGGCGCCTGACGGAAAATTCGAGTTCTTCCCTAAGAACACTAAGACCTCATCTGTTAGTCTTTCCGAAAGACTTGAGGTAAGCGAGTATCGAAAGAGCGTTTTCCGCAAGAGAGACAAGATCTACATTTATGGCGCTGCGGAGAAGAAGTACCCGACTAATGGCGACTCGTGGACTGAAACCCTCGATATCGACTCCACGCCTCCGAATGACTGGGTCAGTGGCACAGGAACCGGGAGTGTTTCTCTCGATGGCTCGGTCAAAGCTGCAGGCTCATACTCGATCAAACACACAACGGGCACAGCTGATTATTACGGCCGATTGCGCCTCATCATCCCGTCTGGTTGGCAACCCAACTGCAAGACTTCCCCTTCGCTCCAATGTCAGATTAGGCGTGAATCCGCCTTCAGCGGACAGGCCACATTGATCCTTGTTGATAACACAGCCAAGTGGGCAACTCATGAATTTCAAATCGCAGCTGACAAGTGGTACCTGCAGAAATTCAACGTTGGAAAAAAATACGAGAGCGAGTGGGGATCTGTCCAAGCAGGGTTCAATTGGGAAATAATCAACGAAGTTATGTGGGACATGCACTTTCCAGGAACGGGCACTGGCAGCTTCTGGGTTGATAACCTCTTCTTCAACAGTGCACGATGGAGCGCCACGTACGGCTCAGGATCCCGCGAACTTCCAGAGACGGATGAAGAGCTCCACAGCGATAATGAATGCCTGCTTAGGGCTAAAGCTCTGTATGATAATCTCAGCAGCCCCGCGGAGTACATTAAGGTTTCAAGTGATATCATCGATTATGGAACGACGCCAATTCTCGCCGGCGACAAGATTTGGGTTACGTTGCCAAACGAAAACGTTGATGGTTACTACCATGTCGCGCCTATAGAGTACCACCTTATCGCTGAAACCCAAACACTGGAAACAACACTTGAACTCGGTAAAGAACCTCCGCTGCTTGCTGACTACTTGTACACTTTGAGAAGCAAAACAGCGGGTCTTGCACGGTACAAAATTGGGAGGATTTAATCATGAATCGTGCTGTTTTGCGTCAAAGCAAAGAGAAAAAAGACATTCACATCGAAGGCCTGTTAGCTAACCCTGCCAATCGAGATTTAAACTGCACATTGACTTTTTGCGTCGACACCGGCGCCAGCATCACAGTCATTCCCAAGAAAATCGCGAAGAAACTTAAGTTAGTGAAGGGTGGCACCGCTAAAATTCAGCTTGCAGATGGGCGAATCATCGATAATGATCTCGCATATGTTTACCTTTACGTTGCCGGGGAGGGCTTGATGGTTTTCGCAGCCATAAACAACGCGGATGAAAACGCATTGTTGGGCTGTGACGTGATGGAGCTGCTGCAGTTTCAAGTGGACGTCGCACGGAAAAAGATCTTGAAGCCAGTCCGTCGCTTTAAGGTCGTGAGCATGCTGATACGTGTAACGGGGAGACGCTTATGCGAAATGTTATCAAGGAAGCGTTAGTGCGCCGGGTCCAGGTTAAGGGTCCGCATGGCCAAGTCCGATACGTGGAGGAGCCGCCAAGCCAGAAGTTATTGTTGGGTATCTACTTCGCGTTAGCAGCCTTAACCGCCCTAACAATCCTGGAGATCACACACATCATTGTACTCCGTACATTCAGCTCTGAGATCTTCGCAGCTGTCTCTCTTGTCATTGGAACCATCTTAGGCGCCTTTTTCGGTCAGAAGGCCTGAAAATGCAAGAAAAAAAGAATTCTTTTTTTTTGCGGGAATCCTACCATGCCTTTGCGAGAATGGCACGAAAACTGGAAAAAAAGAGCTTCATTGAGGCTGAATCTTTTGTTGCAAGGGATAAAGTGTGTAGGATTTTCGCCGCTGAATGTTTCGAGTTGGCTCAGAAATTCGCTGGGCAGGGCGAGGAAAAACTCAGTTTGCAGTACATGAAGTTGGCTGCCAAGCTACTCGGCTTGTCACTACGACCGAAAAAACTCAGTGACATTGAAGAGATCAAGAAAGCATTAGCCAAATTGAAGAGCGAGGAGCCGGATCGCCTCTGAGCGATTTGTCTTGGAAGACCTTGCCCAGCAGCCCATCAACTTTATGGCGCGAAATTGAACGCCTGCAAAAGCGGAGAGCCAAAATCGCTGGCCTGAAGATTCCCAAAGATCCTGTTAAATTCTTTGAGAAGATCCTACATCTTAAACCATATTCCTATCAAGCGGCGTTTCTGCGCGATCCAAGCCCTTTGAAGGTTCTTCGTTGGTGTCGACGAGCAGGAAAAACCACAGTCATGAGCGGCAGCGACATACATTATGCAGCGACGCATCCGCAATCTAAGATTCTCGTGATCATGCCGAAATTTCAACAGACGAAAGAAATTTACTTCCAGGGTGAAGGAGGTCTGCACGATCATTTAGCTCGCATGGACCGCAAAACCTACAAAGCATTGATTCTCGAGCAGCTCCAAACAATTATTCGCTTCAAAAATGGCTCGATGATTCTTGCTGAGGTGCCGGAGCCCTTCACGATCCGGGGTCACGGCCCTCGAAAGGTCAGCATTGATGAGATGAATTTCATTCGCAAGGATAAGGACCTCTGGCTCAGCGCTCTCCTGCCTATGACTCTCACTCGAATAGTATACATTAACGTTGCAAGCACACCTTGGAACAAAGACAGCGTCTACTGGAAAATGTGTTATGATCAGAACTTCAAATTCAGTGGAAATATCCACGAACGGTGTGCAAACCGCCCTTGCAAGCTTGATACTGCGAATCATGATCCGCCTCGGTACTTTCTCACATGGGAAAATGCTCTGAAACCTAAGGGTCCACTCGATCCGCAGCAAGTTGACGCTATGCGTGAGCAGTACGCGGGTGAGACCTGGCGATGGAAAAGGGAGATGGAATGTAGCTTCGTGGACGATGAAACCGCGTATTTGCCAAGCAGCTTGATCATCAAATGCCAAAATGAAGAACTTGGCTTCGTCATGTTCGAAGATGCCATCACAGGTGAATTTTACGTCGGCTGGGACCTCGGCAGGGAAAGAGATCCTGGTGTGGTCTCTGTAGTGGACAAGAGAAAAGATGTTCTCGTGTTGGTACATTGCAAGCAATTTCCTCTGGGGACGCCTTATGTCACTCAGATGGCCTACATAAAGTCACTTTGTGATCGCTGGAAGTCTGTCAATGCAGTTTACTACGACCATAGTGGCACTTTGGGCATGGATGAGGAAATCAAAAAATGCGAGTTTCCAGGCCTCAGGGGAATAGACTTCTCTTTGCCTGCAAAACATGGCATGGCTGGTTATCTGAAACAGAAAATGATGTCTGTTCGAGAAAGCGACAAAGGGGTGCCACCTCAAGAAGCCAGACGTCAATTCGAATTACCATTGGATATGGATGTTCAGGCGGAATTGAACGCGGAGCAATGGGAGCAAAGACCTGGAACCGAAATCTACAGTTTCTCGCACCCGCAGGGAACGCATGACGACCGGTTTTGGTCGATTGCCTTAGCCTGTGTAGCCAGCACTGGAGCTGTACCTGAACCGTTCATAGCGGTGGTTCCAATATGAGACGTCGAAAAGAGCATTTCGAGATCACTGGCAAAGTGAGGCGTTATGATAAGCAGACTGGTCAGTTCGTTGTAGATATTGCTTACAAGACCGCCACGGCTATCACGCCGCGCACCATCGCGGTCTCTGAGGCTTTTGGTGTTGGTGTTGACCAGGAGCAGAAATTCACTATATACGACAATGTGGAGCTGAAGATCGGACCTAAGGATATCGTGCTCATCACTGGCGACTCGGGTAGCGGCAAATCCGTATTGCTCAAAGTTATCTCACAAGACATACGTGAGAATCCTGAGCTCGGAGAAGTCATCAATGTCTCCGACGTCGACGTGGACCCGGACAAACCGCTCATCGATACTCTCGGTAAAACCGTAGAAGAAGGTTTGGAGCTGCTCTCGCGAGTCGGCTTAAACGACGCCTTCCTGTTTGTTAGGCGCTTCAAAGAGCTCAGCGACGGCCAGAAATACCGGTATCGCATAGCCAAACTCATCGAATCCCAAACGCAGTGGTGGGTCCTTGACGAATTCGCTGCAACCCTGGACCGAGATACAGCCAAGATTGTAGCGTTCAACCTGCAGAAGCAGGCTCGAGCACACGGCCGCGCTGTCCTGGCAGCCACAACCCACACGGACCTCTTTGCGGATCTGGCGCCTTCAGTGCACATTCACAAGCGTTATGGCCGTGAGATCAGCGTCGACTATTACGACAACAAGGCAGCTGAAGAGTGCACTCTCACCAGGGAGATGCGAATTGAAAAGGCGAGTCTCAAGGACTATGCTCAGCTCGCAGGTTTCCACTACCGCGACAGCAAGAATCTTCCCGTGGTCCACAAGGTCTTCGCGCTCAAACGTGGAGACGAGCTCGTAGGCGCCATAGTTTACAGCTCACCCGGCTGGATCGCCCTGGGCAGACTCCTGGCTGTTGGCCGCAAAATCATGCTAAAGGAACTCAACAAGGACTGGAACTTGATCCGCCGCGTTGTGGTGCACCCAAAATATCGTACCATGGGCTTGGGAGCCAAACTCGTCAAGGATACACTCCTAAAATGCGGCAGACCCTACGTAGAATCTATAGCCGTTATGGCCCGCTATAATCCCTTCTTTGAGCACGCGGGCATGCGAAAAATCGCCACATCCACGCCTGACCGCCGCATGCTCAAGGTCCTCGCCGAACTCGAGCAGCTGGGCTTCAGCCTGACCTTTCTCAGCAGCCAAACCTACAACACTCACAAACTCCAGCAGGACCCAGAATTGATCACTAAGGCAAAAGACGTCCTTCGTAAATACGCCTCGAGCAACTGCATTTGGCGCCGCAGACTCATGGCCTGCCACAAACCAATGCCCTCAAAGGAAGAATTCCTTGACGTCCTCGACAAAGCTGATCCGCAGCGCCTGGCAAGAATGCTTCAAACCCTGAGCATCCTGGCACAGCCCAAAGTGTACCTCTTCTGGAAGAATGACGCGGCGCTTAGTTTCATCCAACTCCTCGATCAGCATCAACAATAACCACTTTCACCCTGCTCTCACACACCGCCCTTACGGAATCCGTTCCAAACCCGCTTTTAAATGGCTTCGGAACGCGTTCCGAAGTTGCAGGTGAAACATGCTTTGAAGGAGTATGTACGCGGGGCGTTCCAGGCTCTGGCCTGGGCAAGAATGATTCTCTCAAACGTCAAAGACACGGCTCAGTTGGAGAAGGTCCTCGGCGAAGTCGACAAGGCCCTCGAGACCCTCAGAAGCACAACAGCACGAGACTTCCTAACCGACATGCAAGCAGAACTTAAGTCGAATGCTTCTCCAGGAACTCAGTGATCAGCTGCAACTCCTTTTCCATCTGCTCCCTCTTTTTCTTAATTCGGTGCAGCAACACTCTCCGATACTCATCAGTTGGCTTCAGATCTCCCTTAACGAATTGCAGTTCAGTTTTGCTCAAAGCACCCATATTACAGAATTCAGTAACAGCCTTTATATTTAACTTGTGTTACAGTATTCCGTAACGGAGAAAACCAAAATGGAAACAGAAATCTTGGAAAACGAAGAGTTAGAAGAGTTAGAAAACTTCTTTGATAAAACACGGGAAATCTGGAGGTTGCCAGACCGAGAAATCGCAAGAAACTACAAACTGAATATTCCAGGGAGCGAATAAAACGATGAAAACACGCACATACGCAATATACATAATCTATAGAATCCTGAAACTAATTCATCCAGCGACCGCAAAACGCTGGCGCCAAGACGCCTGGATCTTCGCAGACTTCAAATTCACCCTCAACCTAAGAAATCAACAAGGAACGTGAAAACGTGCCAAAACCAGGAATGACTGGAATCACGCTCAAAGACGAAGTTGCTGAACTCCTGCGCAAACGCGCCCAGGGCGCGGATCAGGGCCTCAACGACTTTCTGAGCAGTCTGCTCTTAGGACCGTCCCTTCAACATCATCAGGACAGTCCCGGGACCGTCCCAACTCTAACCATCACTTCAGAAGTACCCCAAAAGTCCTTTCTTGGTGAAGCTTCTTTCGCAAAAGAAGGTTCTGTGGCGCGGGGTGCGGGATTTGAACCCGCGCGGCCGGTTAGGACCACAGGCTTAGCAGGCCTGCCCCCTACCAGACTAGGGCAACCCCGCAGGTTACCAGCCTCGAACACTGTGTTGCTACATGATTA
>Ga0315296_10000843_pt1 | contig 27587 bp, 25 predicted proteins | sample YL17G14_18_MG_FD_203921 | JGI IMG/M metagenome (GOLD analysis project Ga0315296, IMG submission 203921) | Sediment microbial communities from Yellowstone Lake, YNP, Wyoming, USA - YL17G14_18 | ecosystem: Environmental > Aquatic > Freshwater > Lake > Sediment | place: USA: Wyoming | collected... | reverse complement strand
TGCCATGATGCCGGAGCCCAGTGTTCAGAAGTCAGGCCTCGTGGGCATGGGGACGTTCACCGTGATATGGCTCGGCCAAGTGCTTTCGCTAATGGGCACAGCGATGACGGCTTTCGCGCTCACGATCTGGGCTTGGCAGGTGACAGGGGAAGCAACCGCTTTGGCTCTGGTGGGGTTCTTCTCGTTTGCCCCGACCGTACTATTCAGCCCCATCGCCGGAGCGCTGGTGGATCGCTGGAACAGGAAGCTCGTGATGATTCTTGCGGATCTGGGAACATGCGTGCCCACAGTAGTAGTCTTGCTGCTCTACACAACTGGCTGGCTTCAAGTCTGGCACTTGTACATAACGGGAGCCTTTGCGGCAGTGTTCCAGTCGTTCCATTTCCCTGCATATTCTGCGGCCGTGACGATGATACTGCCGAAAGAACAGTACACGCGAGCGAGTGGAATGATATCAATGGCGCAATCTGCCTCAGGTATCTTTGCTCCAGTATTCGGCGCTGTCTTGCTGAGTTTCGTAGGGCTCTCGGGTGTGATGGCCGTAGACATCATAACCTGCTTGGCAGCCATCGCCGTCGTGCTCTCCGTGAACATCCCGAACCCACCCACTTCCGAAGAGGGGCGCAAGAGCAAGGGTAGTCTCCTGAAGGAGTCTGTCTACGGGTTCCGCTACATCTACGAGCGACCCAGCCTGCTGGGCCTGCTCCTCGTCTTCTTCGCTACCAACTTGATCCTCACCCTCAGCGGCACGCTGAGTGCCCCCATGATCCTCGCGCGAACTAACAACGACAATGTCATGCTGGGCATCGTGCTGTCGCTCTCAGGTCTCGGTGGCTCGCTTGGCGGGCTTCTGCTAACGATGTGGGGTGGTCCCAAGCGGAAGGTGGATGGTGTGTTGATGGGAATAGCGGCTTCCAGCCTGTGTGTGTCGCTGTTCGGTCTGGGCAGAGAGGTGTACGTCTGGAGCTTGACTGCGTTCTTAGGACTCTTCATGATACCCACTGCTAACGGAGCAAGTCAGGCGATCTGGCAGGCCAAGGTTGCACCAGACATTCAAGGTCGCGTGTTCTCCGCGCGGTTGCTGATCGCGCAGATTTCCGGACCCATCTCCATGCTCCTAGGTGGCCTACTAGCTGATTACGTGTTCGAGCCTGCGATGATGCCCGGGGGTAGCCTTGCTTCACTGTTCGGCGGACTGATCGGCACCGGTCCGGGAGCGGGCATATCTCTTATCTTTGTCATCACTGGGGCTCTGGGGATGCTGGTCGGTCTAGGAGGATATGCCTTCGATGTGGTCCGGAGCGTCGAGACTATCCTTCCGGATTACGATGCGGGGTCTGGTCGTTCAGAGAATGACCGGGCTCAGTGACAAAGCGTGATCCCTGTTGACGTACATTCCCTAGCCCCCGTGTATCATCGGACCTGGAGCATCGAATCTGACAGCCTCGGGCCAATCATTTTTCCATTAGCCTTCTTACGAAGCTCAGGACCTTTCTGCAGTCTTTCAGCGCCTCGGTGGCGTCGACTTCACTGAACTCATCAAGAGGAACCCTAAGCTTTCCAGTTTCATTGAAGTCCACGTAGCGTGCTCTGGATCTTCTGGCGAGCCACTTGGTCAGTATCTCCGCTGTCTCGGTCCCTCCGAGCTTGAACTGAGAGATGAAGGTTGCTGTCTTTGCGGGGTGGTACCTAGGAATGTCCACGTGTTCCTTGGCCAGAGCAGCCATGACGCAGTTTTCCATCGCATCGTAGGCCTCCTTAACGACCTTGGACCAAAGCTGCTTCCCCGTTCTCTTCGCCCTCTCGTATATGGCCTCTGCGGACTCGATTGTCAACTCCGCTTCGTCCAAGTAAGCCTTAGCCTGTTGCTCGGCCATGTTAGGTCGTCCTCAATGTCGCTAGGATTCTGTCAGGATCGTAGATGGGCAGCATGGTCTTGACGACCTCACGGGCAAACTTGGACCCGGCCCTCAGGGCTCGCCTGAATCCGTCTGGCTCGAACACTTGGGCCATTGCCATCCTCGATTCCTCCTTGGGCTTCTTAATGACCACGGCTTCACAACTCTTCCTGATCTTCATGATGTCTTCATTCGCCAGAATCAAGAGGTCTATGTCTGAGTCCTCTCTAGCGTCGCCCCTGGCGACTGAACCGTGGACTGCTATCGCGGTTATGCTCGGCATGAAGTCTTGGATCTGCCACATGAACCTCTCGACGTAATAGTGGAAGACCCGTTGAGGAATGGACCATATCCTGAACTGGACCCTCACTTCTTCGCTCACGGGGAGCTTCAGTATTCCTACGTCGCCCTCCATTGCCTTGAGCGTCAATATCGTCTCTTCAAGGGCATACTTGGCGTAGGGTCGGGTTCTGCCTCTTACCTCTCCGATCCTCTTCACCAACCCGAAGCTCTCGAGGTACGCCAGGTGCCTGCTGATGGTGGGCAGGGATCTGCGGAGCAACCTTGACAACTCAGACGGGGTTCTCTGTTGCTTCGACAACAGCGTCAGCAACTCCAGCCTCGGCTTGGACATAGAAGGAGAAGCCATATACTTAGATACTTGCGCAAGTATTTAAATATCCACTCTCGGTACAGACTATCCGCTTCTCTCCGCAGCGGTGACTTGCTGCATCGGAACTCAGTTCGGTTCTCGTGGGAAGCAGTGCTAGGTGTTCGCCATTCTGTCTAGCGGGCGTCAGAGCGGCTGGGTCTCTCAAGGAGTTTCAAGGCCAGTGTCTGTGGCTCAGGGGGATGTGTCTCCTCGGCTACGTGGGGTGCGCCTGGTCGCATATCGAGGAAGGTTCATCAACCTCGGATGTGAAAATAGTCAGCATGAGGGTCGGCAGATTCCAGGTCATGGCGGTGTTGCAGGCCGCCAGGGCCCACATGTGCGGACTTTCATTGGACGAGTCCAAAAGCTGGGGCCTCAACCGCGCGATATTCTACGCAGCAGCCAAGAGAGGCTTCAGAGCCGTACGCACGAAACCACCTACTCTGAAGATCTCGGACGCTGTTGTCGGAAGACGATACATCAAGAAGCGGACAGCAAAGGAAGAGGTCTCCCAGCTGGGAGACGAGATCGCGTACAGGACGAAGGTGGGAGACAATCTCTACTACGCGATAGGTGGAGAGAATCAGACCCCAGAGGACTACAGCAAGCAAGTCATGCTTCGATTCGGTGGAAAGTACCGGCAGGCGTGGGAAGAGGCGCTTGAGATGGTCAGGAAGCATCCGAAGTCTGTCCTGCTTTCTCAGAGTGAATTCTTCCAGCAGGTCTACAAGCCAGTTAGGGACGAACTATCCGAGAAGTGGACTCAGATGGCGGCTTCCGGATAGAACGGTCGTCTGTCAGCAGTATTGTGGTCTCACCTGACTCTTGGGCAAGCTACTCGAGAAAAGGGAAAGGCTTGTGCAGGAAACATGCTACTCGTTCAGTCATACGCTTGCCACGCTTAAATTCCCACACGGGCTCATCTTGTGTCAAGGGAGAACGAGCCTGTCTCAAAGCCCGCAGCCAATTGTGAATGGGACTGGCGAACGATTCCGTAGGGAGAAGGCTGATTGACATGAGCGCCCCTCCAGAGAAAAAGAAACGAGGGTCCTCCTGGCTGAGAAAGCTGGCCTATTCGATTGGTGCGGTTCCTTCCGCTTTGCCCTACAATGCGATCGCATCCTACTTCCTGATGTACTACGAGCTGGTTCTGGGGCTTAGCATAGAGTACTTCACATTGCTCTGGATAATCTACTCGATCTGGAATGCCGTGAACGACCCGCTTGCGGGTTACATAATGGACAGGACTAGGACGAGGTGGGGAAGGAGAATCCCGCACATACTGTTTTGGGGAGTTCCGCTCGGGATCACGTTCTTCTTGATATGGTGGGTTCCGTTCAAGGAGCCCTTCCAGATATTCCTGTACGGGCTGTTGATGATATGCCTCTACGACACTGCCTTCACGTTCGCTCTGGGCGCGTGGAATGCCCTCTACACCGAAATGTACGAGACGACCGCAGAGAGGGCTGATGTCGTAGTGGTAAAGGATGCCATAGCCTTTCTGTCCTCAGCAGCGGGTATGATGATCACACCCATACTCGTCGCAATGTTCGGGTGGCCGGGCATGGGCATTGTCATCGGTCTCATTTCTGTCGCCACCTTGTATATCTCCCTCATCGGAACAAAGGAGAAAGCGGAGTACAGTGTCGAGGAGCCGCTTGGCCTGGTCTCTTCCATCACGAGCACATTCAGAAACAAGCCATTCCTCTACGCAGCGGTTCTGTTGATCATGACTGAGTATGCCTTTGGGACGTTGACCATGGTTCTGCCTATCTACGGCAGGTTCGTGCTGGGCCTGAAAGTAGAAGAGACCGGACTTACGATGGTCGGAGTCGTCGTTGCGGTGCTGTTGGGACTGCCATTTTGGGGATACGTTTACAAGAAGTTGGGCGAGAAGACGACCTACCTGCTCACGAACGTGGTGTTCGCGGTTGGACTTGTTCCAATTTTCTTGGCGTCAGATCTCACGCAGCTCATGCTCCTCTCAGTTGTGCCGGGTTTCGGCGTCGCAGGTACACTGATGTCCGAGCCCCTCCTGAGCCTCGTGATAGACTATGATGAAGTGTTAACTGAGAAGAGACGCGAAGCGATGTACAACGGGGTCTTGACCTTCATATCGAGACTGACCTTGGTCCTGACGGCTCTGACACAGCTCGCAGTTCAGACGACCACGGGGTTCATACCCGACATAGCTGCGGTTCAACCGGCGAGTGCGATAGCCGGTCTGAAGCTCACCCTCTCCTTGTTCCCTCCTCTGGCCCTGTTCTTGGGGCTGCTTGTCTTCGTTCGATTTCCTCTAACGAAACGAGAAGTCCCAGGAATAAGAGCTAGGCTGGAGGAGATTCACGCGGAGAAAAGGAAGAAACTTGAGGAAATGCTCCAGGCGAAAGCCAACAAGGCGCCCTGACTAGGTCTGGCGAAACCGCACGCCAAGGGTCCCCTGCTGTTTGTTCGGCAGAGCTTGGTCGAGCTTGAATATGAATTCCATGAACTGGTCTTCTGGAACTCTTGCACCGGCCGCATTGCTGTGACCTCCTCCGGCACCGCCTAGGCTTTCGGCAGTGGCTGAGACGATTTCCTGTAGATTATTCAGGTCAACAGACCTTACACTCATGTCTACATAATCCGCTAGCTGCTCGGTTGCGACTCCCACTAGGGCCCCTGTGTAGGCTCTGGCGTAGGTTGCTGCCTTCCCGAGAGACCAAGGAATGCCCCTGACATATGCGACTCTACCTTGGACCTTCGCGCTGCTCTTCACGACATGTCGCATTCTCTCGTCTATCTCCGACTCATGGACTGCGATGCTCACCAGATTACTGTCAAGGCTAGGGAGTCTGTTCTTGGATAAGTAGGCGATCAGACTTCTCTTGAACCGGTAGTCTCTCTTCCTCGTGCCTTCCAGCGCGGCCACCAGAATGCCGGCTTCAAGATAGAGTTCTCTCTTGTCCCAACTCCTCAGGATCTCCCTGATTGCAGGCGTGTCGTCGCTGTAGTCACCTATTGCGCCGTACACTGCGACTCTACTCATCTCGGGGTCGAGTTGGTCCTTGAAGTGTTCATACACGATTTCCGATGTGCACGCTTCGCCTTGTCCTCTGACCACGGTGCCGGGCAAGTAACCGACGCTCACCGAAGAAGGAAGTGGATGATGATCGAAGTAGAAGAACCGTTGATTCGTGTTGAGTCTGCGCATCTCGCTGATGATCTCGTTCTTGTACTTCAATGTGAGCGCGATGTCCATTACCATCACGTCCCTGTTGGCTATGGACCTCAGCTCAGAGAGGACGTCAAACGGGTTGGTGAAGATCACCTCCGCGTCACTGTTCGCCGAGAAAGCGATGGAAGCCGAGCAGACACCATCACAGTCGCCGTGCGCTAGGATGACTGGATTCAATCCTCAGGTCTCTTGGCTCTTACATAATAACTGTTGTCGAACTCCTATCCGTCCAAGTTTGTCAAAGGCTCAAGATCTTGGGCGATGGGCCTTCGGAGGTGACTCTACCATTTGTCGGAACTCTCGTGGATCTTGTCTGTGGGGCAGAACGGCACGTCAAAGCTCTGGGACTTGACGGACTATGGCCCTCTGATCTCCTCAGTCTGACGACGGTTTGGCGACCGAATACACCGTCTGACGACAGGTTTCTAGGATGGAGATTGTGCGATGGATCCCGCTGACCCTATTGGGCTGTGCGCAGAGATCCAACGACGCTAGAACTCATGCATGTACACGGAGCTATGGAGCCGGAGGAGATGAAGGAAGCCCCGTCTTCGCGCGCGCGAGCCTTATGGCGAAGTAGCCCGACATGATGAGGGCTACTACGACCACGACCCAAAGGATGAGCCCCCCGAACGACATCGCGTTCCCGAATAGTTCGATGAAGATTCCCACGCGCATTGTCACCTCGATGTCACCGATCACAGATATTGTTGTGACTGCCGCTGCGGTTTGGTATGTAACAACTATGTCGTATGTTCCGAAGGGAACGAGGGCACTGATGTATCCACTAGAATCGGTCTCCCCCGAGAAATCCGCCGCCGCGCCCGTGATGCTAACATGAGCTCCCGTGATACTAACATGAGCGCCCTGTAATATTTGACCAAGACTGCCAACTGCCCTCACCCTAACGATCGCCGTCCCTTGGGCGACTACGCACGAGACAACAATCCCTGCGGTCATGAGTAGGATGAACGCAACCAGAGCTTTGCTTGTCCTCGGCGGACTACCCCCTGACTTCATTCCTTGCGGATCAGACAAACCGAGTTCTTATAATGTCTTTAGAACACGCTCACGTGAGAGACGTTGTTGGACCAGCTAGTCACGCGCGCTCAGAGTCAACGGCCTCCGTTGCGCACCTGAGTTCTGCTTGCCCTCTTCACCGTTGACCGAGTTCAGTGCAGAGGTCCAAGTAGCGCTTGATCGCCTGCGGTGGGGTGTTCCAAGGAATGTGGTTTCCAATGCAGAACACGTAGCCTCCTGTCATCTTCGCCGTCTCGACCATCTGGCGCACCATGGCCTCTATCTCTTCGGGGTTGTTGCGGAAGAGAATTCGGCAATCTCCCTCACCCGCAATGAAACAATCTCTATACTTGCGTGCTATGGCGCGATAGTCAGTGTACGGTTCGCTGATGATCCCTCGCGCGCCACAGGCCATGACATCGTCAACGAAAGCATCCATGCAACCGTCAGACATGAATATGACCTCCTTCCCCGCAGCCTTGAGGATCTGCCAGAATTCCCTGTAGCGAGGAAAGATGTAGCGGCGCATCCATGATGGAGAGCATACGGGCCCACGGGAGGTGACGATGTCATCATGGCAGACGACGAAGTTGACTGGCAACCGGGCGAACACACGAAAGACCCGGCGGTTGATTTCCGCGAACTCGTTCATGATCCGTGCAAAGCGCTCGTCCAGACTGGTCTGCAGGAATAGTTTCCAGCCGAAAGTGAGCAACGGCCACATGAACATAGTGTTGTAGAAGCTCACTGCAGCAGTGGATCCCTCCGGCGCGCGATCCCCCCACTCGGCCGGGTAGTTTGCGCGGTAGGCCCGGTACAGCGCCTCCTCATCGCGATAGTCCCGCGACTCAACAACCGGAATGTCAGTGAAGTCACCCTGCTCCAAAGGCGAGAAGTCAAACACGTCCTCCTTCGTCTTGAAGCGTTCTCCCCAATTCCAGTGGTCAGAGAGCGCGTCTCCCCAGCGGACGTGTCGACGCCCCTTTTCATCCGTGTATGAACTCTCTCCGCTCATCTCCAGAAGAGGCCGAGGTAGCGGGTCATCGCTATCTGGGATGGGCAGTTCCAGTTGTGGGTAGAGCTCCGCCATCTTCTGCCGACACTTGCGAGGGTGTTCGTAGTGGTCAATGCCGGTGAGGTAGGTCTCTGCGTCGGGGCAGGACCAATGTTCCCAGTGCGGGATGTGCTTGGGCCAGCGTCCCATGAAGGCCAGGTATTTGTCCGTGTATGTCACCATCGCGGATCTCTGCTACAATGAGGATGAGTGCATCGTATATAGAAGTTCGCGCAACGTTCTGGCGAGCCGATGTCGCAACCAGCGAATGAGCCATGAGCAACAGCCATACAATGCCCAAGAGGTCATCTCAGGCAGAGATTCTGTGGCTCGCTGATGCCGGTTCCTTGACCATGCTTAATACCTCCAGCTTCGAGCGCGAGACGTGCCAGAACTGCCTGAGATCACAGTGATAGCGAGACAGATGAACAATGAGATGGCTGGGAATCGCATAGCTGAGGTCGAAGTCAAGCAGCCCAAGATACTCAATGTTCCGCCCAGGAGGTTCGTAGAGGCGGTCAAGGGAAGGACAATCGACAGTGTGTCGAGCAAGGGGAAATGGATATTCGTGAAGTTGAAACCCGACGACTTCATTCTCATGAACCTGGGAATGGGAGCAGAGCTGGTCCGCTTTGCTTCAAGGCGGGACCTCCCGAGGGAATATCACTTCAGAATGGCTTTCACAAATGGAACAGGACTCACCGCGCGCTTCTGGTGGTTCGGGTACATCCACTTCGTGGAGGAAGGAAGCTTGGAGAAGCACAAGATGACGTCTCGTCTTGGGATCTCGCCGATTGACGAGGGATTCACCGAAAGTCACCTCAAGGAGATGCTTGCGGGAAGAAAGGTCGGGATCAAGAGCTTCCTGATGGACCAGAAGAACATAGCAGGTATCGGAAACGTCTATGTTCAGGACATCCTCTTTCGCGCGAGACTGCACCCGAACCGGAGAACCTCGGATCTTTCCAAGGAGGAGACACATACACTGTACAGGGCGATTCTCAAGACCTTGAGTCGGAGCATCAAGCTCGGCGGGCTGGCGTACGAAAGAGACTTCTACGGTCACAGTGGCAGATTCTCATCGAAGGATTTTCTCGTGGGATACAAGGAGGGCAAACCCTGCCCGTCCTGCGGAACAACCATAGAGAAGATCAAGACTGGAAGCACGGCAACATATGTCTGCCCGAAGTGCCAAGCACTGTGACATCAGAGAGGTCTAGGGCGCTGGAGTTTGCGGGCAGTGTTTGCGATCGCGAACGTAAATCCTTTTGGGTGGATACGACAACCCTTTCCTAGGAAAGGAGGAAAGGCGCGCGTCAGGGGGGAAAGAGAAGGTTGTCAACAGATGGAGATGTTGGACTTACCTACTTGGAGCTTCTTGCTGAGCTGGGCATGTCGAGGCACATAGGAGACCTAGAGGCCACACGGGAGTTGGCTGAGTTGTGCCACATAGACAAAGGCAAGTGCGTCTTGGATGTCGGATGTGGCATAGGAAGGACCGCCTGCCATCTAGCCAGAAACGGCTGCAGAGTAGTTGGAGTTGACATATCCGCGAAGATGGTCACTCGGGCAACAGAACGGGCAAGGGGGGAAGGCGTGTCGGGCCAGACCGAGTTCAAGGTAGCCGATACTCAAAGTCTCCCATTCGAAGACTGCTCCTTCGATGTGGTCATCAATGAGTCCGTGTTGGTGTTTGTTAGTGACCGTCGAAAAGCGGTAAGTGAGTATGTGCGGGTGACAAGACCGGGAGGCTATGTGGGTCTCAACGAGTCTTCTTGGATTAGGACACCGATCCCGGCAGAGGTGGCACAGTTCCTCTCCAGTGATATGTTTGCTGGAGCCAGACTGGAAACGGTGGACGCCACTGAGAGACTACTCGCGGAGTCGGGGCTCAAGGACATCAAGGTGAATGTCCACAGAGCTACTGGACGAGACGACCTTATGTCCAGGCTGAGGTATTACGGCCCCAAAGGCGTCCTTCGGAACTCGTATCGGATGCTGTCCCTGTACGTGTCAAGTCCAGCCGGTCGAAAGGCTATGAAGCGAATGATGGCGATGCAATCGAAGCCCCCCAAGGATGTCTACGAATACTATGGGTACGCGATACTTGTAGGAAGAAGATCAGCAACATAGAGGTATTCCTCATCCTTTTTCAACCAACGCGACGAATCGCCCGAAGTTGCCGTCAACATCGGTGCGAGGGTTCGGTATATACCGTCGTAGCTCGAAGGAATTCCTGACGATCGACCTCAGATCTTCATGGGTTCCTATGAGTTTCGCTGCGACAGCTTGCATCAGAGCATTTCCAATGGAGGTCGCTTCTACTGGACCCGCGATGACATCAAGTCCCGTGAAATCCGCTGTCAACTGGTTCAGCAACGAGTTTCTGCATCCACCTCCGACAACATTGATCTGGTTGACACGTGAACCAGTCAAGTCCTCGAGTTGTTCGAGGACGAACCTATACTTGAGCGCCAAACTCTCAAATACAATCCTCACAAGCCCCGCTTCATCCTTTGGCTTACCCTGCCTTGTCTCTTCGAGATAGCTCATGATCTCTTCGATCATGTTTGAGGGTGCAACGAACCTCGGATTATCTGGGTCTAACAGGGCGACGAATGGTTTCGCTCTCGCCGCGAGCCTAGTGAGTTCATCATATGAGAAGTCGTTACCTCGCGAAGCCCAGATCCGTTTGCACTCTTGGATTAGCCACATTCCCTGCACGTTTCGCAACAGCCTGAACTTCCTGAAGGCTCCACCTTCATTTGTGAAGTTGTAGGCCAGGGACTCCTTGTTTATCACCGGTTCTTCGACCTCTACCCCGACTAGGGACCAGGTTCCGGAGCTTATGTATGCAGACCTGTTGTTTTCCAGTGGCGCTGCGGCAACTGCAGAGCCTGTATCATGACAAGCCGGAGCCACAATGGAGGTACTCTTGCTGACACCCAGTTCGTTGGCCAGGCTTCCTGAGATTCGTCCCAGAGAGGTCCCAGGCTCTATTATCTCGGGTAGAAAGTGTGTAGGAATGCCCAATTCTCTCAACAGCTCATAGTCCCAGTTGCGCTTGATTGGGTTGCAGAATTGAGTGGTAGTTGCATCCGTGAACTCTGATCTTGCCGATCCTGACAAGAAGTGGTTGAACAGATCTGGCATCATGAGAAACCTACTAGCCGAGTCAAGCACTGGCGACTTGCTCAGAACCAAGGAGTACAGCTGGTACAGAGTGTTGATCCTCATGAACTGGATCCCCGTCTTGGAGTACACTTCTTCTCTCGGAACTCTTCGTAGTAGCTCTTCCATGACGCCTTCAGTCCTACTGTCCCTGTAGTGGTGAGGATTCTCGGCTAGTTCCCCCTTGGCGTCGATGAACGCAAAATCGACACCCCAAGTATCCACGCCCATCGCAAAAAGTGGTTCACCTGACTTGGCTTGGGCCAGACGAATGGCACTCTTCACCTCATTCCACAGTCTCGGCACGTCCCAGTAGATGCTGTTGGCCACCTTCGTCGGAATGTTTGGGAATCTGTGCACTTCCTCCGTCCTGATTCGTTGGTCGTCTAGAGTCCCGATTACTGCCCTACCACTTTCAGCTCCGAGGTCGAAAGCGAGGAAGGAGCTGCCTCTCATTGCTGGCTTCTACCCTACTCTTTCCCATATCGGCTTCTGCTTCTCGCCAGGGCCCTCTCCCAAGAGCACTGGCTTGACGCCCGCTATTTCGCAGAAGTACCTGAGTTCGTTTACGTGATCTCCAGGCACTGTCAGTATGTGGTTGCTCGGGAAGACATTCAGGAACTCGTCGAAGTCGCACGGCAGTCTGACGTGCAGATGGGGCCATGTCGGGCTGGTCAGGCTGTTCAGCTTCTTTCTCTCGGCCTCTGGCAGATCGAGTACTGTTCCCTTGGTCATCACCATGTAGAACTTGTCTTCCAGTAGACCCAGCCTCGCGAAAGTCATCTCTCCAGGTGCCGCATCGAACTCGACAGATGCCCCTCCTGCCTTGAAGTACATTTCAAGTGCTGGATGCAGGGTTACCTTCTTGAAGTTCTCTCTTGGATCATCACTCCTAGCTGCATACCAGCTGGGGTGGTTGCCTGAATTGCAGAAATCCCATATGTCCCTGTCAGGGTGGTACAATCTGACGTCTGCAAACAACGGCGGTAATCCTCCGCTAACGTACTTGAGTATCTGCATGGTCAATGCTGCCAGCGAGTCGGCTTCCGTTGAGCACACGAAAGGCTCCTTCGGCCCGTTCCAGTCGTATGGGTCGTTCGTCAACATCTCAGACACATCAGTTATGCAGACGTGTTCGGTGAGTTCCCTCTGACCCTTTATGCCACAGAAGTCGAAGCCCCACTCATCATTCACCTCTTTCATTGCGAGATAGAGCTTGATCTGAGTCTTCAGCGTCTCGGGGGTGAGCATCTTGCCGTCATACCTTATCCTTTGGCCCAGCATTTCACTCAACCACTTGAACCCTTTCTCTACTTCCCCTGCGCCAAGCTTCTTCATTCTCTCAACGAGCAAGAGCTGATCTATCTGGTACGTGGTCACGCCGAAGGTTCTCTGTGTGGGCACGAGATGGAAGTAGCCTGTCTCCATGCCCATTGAATGGCCTCCGTACATTCCATAGACTTGACCTCTGATGGAGGCGAACGCTTCTGCCGCTCTGATCCATTCGGCGATCTTTCTCTGAACTTCCGGGCTTTCGAGTTCTCCCACGATCCTGTGTGTCTTCATGCCCACCTGTCTCAAGGCGCCATCCGTTGCCAGCAGGCCGACGTTCCCGGGGTATTTCCCCTCATTGTTGGAGAGACTGAGTATGGGCTTGTCTTTGCCGACCGTGTTGATGAACGGCCAAACCAAGTATGGGAAATCCCATATGTAGTACAGCATCACTATTATCTTCGCATTGGCCTTGGCGATCTCCTCGCCGACCTGTTTCGAAGTTGTTATGGACGTTATCACCCGGGAAGCAGTGACCACATCGGGGGATGAACCATCCACATATCTGACATTTTCCCTTATGATTTCCGCCGCTCGCTTGATCACTTCCATGCATCTCGGTGTGACCTCAGCCATCACCGGATCCCTCTCGTCACCGAGCATAGCTATGCCGACAGTGGACGACTTCAATCTGTTATCACGGCTGGAATAATGCGCTTACGGGATATATCTCTTCACGGAGACACTGTGGTGGAAGTAGCGCACGAGGCAGGTCACGGAAAGAAACCGCAGAGAAAGCTCTCTAGGTTTCCATCATAGACAGCCTCAGCCAAGAACTCAATCCCCTTCTGGTTGCCCCAGCTGTAGAAGATGATGGTCCTCCCCTCGAATTCGCACAGGTCCACGTCAGAGTTATTGATGTTCACCGCGTTGCTGATGCGATCTCTCTGCTCTTGGGTGAGATTGGGGTTGGCGATCCTCTTGTCCTCCTCCGAGAAGTGCATCATGGGGTTGAACGGGCTGCTCTCCCAGTGAATCAGGTCCCTTGAACGGACAATGTAGGGGTCGAACGTTCGGCCAGGTCTAGCCTCAAGGTAGATCATGTAGTAGTACTCGTCGAGGAAGCGAAGGGCCGGGCAAGCAGTGTAACGATCCTTCGAGAAAACGCACTCAGAGGGAGTCAGTTGCCAACTGAGCAGGTCGTCCGATTGGACAAAGCGGATAGTGAAGGGGACGCCCACTTCCTCTGGTGGCCCATTCAACTCGACGGCCATGATATAGTTGTCTCTGCCTTTGCAGACAGAGTTGTTGAAGATGCTCCAGCCCGGTGCGTGAAACGCGACCCGCGAGGACCAATTCCTGAGGTCTTCTGACCAGAATGCCCGTATTGTGGGGCCTCCTTGCGTATCCACGCCATACGCGAAAGCCGCTCGATCACGAACGTATGCGCTGCCGAAGTGATGGCCTGCGGCAAAGGCAGGAGTGAATTCTCCTGACTCCATGTCGACGAAGCGGAAGTACGAGGCTCCTGTCTTGTTCTCATGATAGTCCTGGCGTACGTACTCAAACCGGCATAGCCGGTCTTTGAACACTATCGGGGTTGTCTCGACCATGTCGCAGTCGGTTGTTCCAAGCTTCTTGATCACGGGTCTGCTTGGCAAGCTACCTTGGAAGCAAGACGGCGTTGATTGTTTAAGTTCTTCACGATCGGGCTGCTTGCACTCCGCAGCGAGTATCCCGAGCTGATCTCAACATGTGTCTGGGACTTGGAAGCGAGTAGTGAAGTACGGGCTCAACGGTGATCCTTCCAGGATCTAGGTGATGTCTATTCTGTACTCATAGGCCGGTGACGTGAGCTCTTCTCCTTTTTCCTGATATCTTGTCATTTCCAGCACGAACTCCCCTGTCTCTCTGTCTTGGTGGACTTTGAAGTTTGAAAGCTGCACCAGGGACGAGTTTGTCTGCCTTCTGTCATCGATTACGACGACAGAGTCCCTTCTCACTCCTATCTTATCCTCATCGACTTCAGCCATTTGAAGAGGGTATCTCGGCCTGTTGCCGTCGGGGTTCTCAGGCACTATGTTGCCGAACCAGTACAGTCGTCCGTTCCTAACGCTGCGAATGAGGATCGACCCGGTGGCGGGAGAGAAGAAGTTGCACCCATCATCGTAGCGGAAGGGAGAGACCCTTGTCCAACCGTGTCCGCCATCCCTCGAGATCGCGAACCACTTGTACCCGGGAACACTAGGCATTGTGTGGTTGCTCCCCCGACAGATCATTAGCAGGGAGCCGTCTCTGAGTTCCGCGATCGCTGGCTCGCACAGTCCACGGGATGATAGCTGAGGGTCTATCTCGACTATCTCGCTGAGGTCCCACTTCAGTTCTCTTCCCTTCCACTCTCCTAGGAAGCAGCCAGCCTGCCATTTGATTAGCCAGGGGTTGGTGTAGTCTGAGTCGATCGGACACTTCTGAACGGGAAGCACGACCTTCCCCTCGCTTGTCTTCACAGGTGTGCAGAAGGAAACAGCTGCGTTGTTCTCCCCGAACGTGATTCCTTTCGCCCAATCCCCTGGTCCATAGCCATCTTGGATCAACTGCTTGAGATCCCCGAAGTCTTCACGGCCATTCCATGAGATGCCGTAGAAGATCTTGGTGAATCGTTCCACGTCCCCAGTAAAGTTTGTCTCGGGGTAGATGTGATGGTTGTGGAAGAACACCAACGCGTCCTTCTCTGCATCCAGCAGAAACGCATTCTCTCCCCATCTGATGACGCCCTCGTCCGTTCGCTGCGGTTCAAAGAGCAGGGTCGGACTTGACCAGGATCTGCCGTTGTCCTTGCTCGTCCGCTTGAACACTTTGCCCGCAGTGTCTGACGCCACGGACTGCCCAAACACTTGCAGCAGCCCTACACCGGACTTCCTGCAGTAGCTGGTGTTAGTCCATATGCCCATGCCAGGCTCCGTCTCTATCAGGACCTTCTTCTTGACCTTCACCACTCGCGGCATCTGTCTAGCCGTTCTTGAGATGCTGATCGAAGAAATCCACGATCAGTTGCGTGATCTCCGTTCTTGAGGGGTCAATCGTTCCTCCTACGGGCTCCCAACTGTGTCCTGCGTTGTGCACGATGACAAGTTGGGCAGGGACATGAGCCGCCACCAACATTTCGTATAACGTCACGGACTGGTTCAGAGGCACTACATTGTCCTTGTCTCCGTGCATTATCAGAAAAGGAGGGTCGTCGCTCGAGACATACGATACAGCGCTTCCCCATAGCAGGACATCAGTATCCAGCGTGCCGAAGACTGCCATCCGAACGCTCGCAGTGAACGCATTGTTCGAGAGAATGCTCATGTCTGTCGGTCCATAGAGGTCGACGACAGCCTGCACTCGGCTTGACTGGTCCAAATACTCTCCCACGTCAAAGCCAGCCGACTGGTCCGTAACGCCCATCAGAGCGACGAGATGGCCACCGGCGCTGCTCCCGAAGACTCCGACCTTGTTCGGGTCCAGATGGTACTTCTCTGCGTTAGCCCTCAGGAATCGTATGGCGCACTTGGCATCCTCTATCTGAGCCGGAAAACGATAGTCTGGTGCTAGCCTGTAGTCGATCGAAGCCGCGATGTAGCCGTTGTCCACGAGTCCAACTATGTCCAGCTGTCCAACGTCTGTGTTCTTGTTGCCTGCGATCCATCCCCCGCCGTGAACATAAACCACGATCGGCAGAGGATCGTCACCCATTGTTCGAGGAAAGTAGATATCCATCTTGACCGCCGTCCCGTTCACCGTACGGTAAACTACATTGCGCTGGGTTGTGCCTGCTAGCGAGGACCACGATCTGTCAGGAAGAAACCGCCTGACCAGTACGATGCCTCCGACAACCAACAGAAGAACCCCGACAACTGCGATCACCAACAACACGGGAAAGGAGTCGCCGATCTTGACCATTACTGCGCTCTTCTTCCGTGTCTTCGTTGCTGAGTATTAATGCTTGACGAACACGGTCAAACCGCAACTTACACCTCTCATCTGGTTCTGGAGTCTACACGTGCCGCGACCGTACGCGCACATCATTAATCCTTTTATCCGCATGACATCGCCCTACGACTGTTCACTTGAAGAACAAGAAGCCGAACTCGGAAGCTCCTATGAAGCTCGAATGGAAGGAACTCTCACGTTCAACATGGGATGACTTCGTGAAGCTTTTCGAGAAACACGGTGGAGTCTGTGGCGGGTGTTGGTGCACCTTCTTTCACTTTGTGGGGCCGTGGGTGCCCTCCCAGCGCAATAAGGGGATCAAGAAGCAGCTCCTGTTCCAGAGGAGCGCTCACGGAGTTCTCATGTATCACGAAGGAGTGCCCGTCGGGTGGTGCCAGTTCGGACCGAGGAAGGAGTTGCCGCGCATTGATGACATGAAGAACTACAAACCAGTCGGTCGAGGAGGATTCTGGAGGATAACATGCTTCTTCGTTGACAGGGATCATAGGGGGAGAGGCGTTGCGAGGGAGGCGCTCAGAGCAACACTGACCGCGATGAGGAGACATGGCACGAGGCTGGTAGAGGCCTACCCGGTCGACACCGGAAAGAAGAGGTGCTCACCGTCTGCCCTGTACAAGGGGTCACTTGGGCTCTTCGAGGAATTCGATTTCAAGAAGGTAGGTGAACTGGGCGGTAGCCGCGTCATTGTGCAGAAGAAGCTATAGACGGGAGTCATCTTGTCGCGCTGACCATCGCGTCGCTAGGAAAGAAACGATTCCCAGATGATCCGTTCGAGTCTGTTAAGTCTCACCAACAGAAGCGACGCGGAAGGAACATCCGACAACTCTTAAATCGAGTTGCGGGACGCAGCCATTTCAGTCAGGCGAGATGAATGAAGTGGGTTACTAGAGAGCATGTTCATGTTGACAGGGTCGCTTGTCCTTGGTTGATCCGTCGGTTTGTGGATCCGAAAGCCGAGTTTCTGTTCGTGCCTCCCGAGCAGGTCGCGACAACTGCAGCAAGGGAAGGTGCAATTCCGTTCGATGCGCCTGGGGTTGAGTTAGGTCACAGAGGAGAACAGTGCAGCTTTGACGCAATCGTGGAGAAATACGGGCTTAGTGATCCTGCCTTACTGGACCTTGCCAGAATAGTGAGAGCCGCAGACACCGGGAAACCTGAACTGGCTCCGGAGAGCGCTGGACTCGAGGCGATCGCCAGTGGTTCGATGATGATAGCCAAGGATGATCATGAAGCTATCGAGAAGGAAACCTTCGTCTATGACGCTCTCTATGCATACTGCAGGCTACGCATCATCAAGCGGAAACATTCAGCGGAACTGGAAAGGCTCGATGGGAACGGGAAACTTGACTTCCTCAGGAAGAAGATGACTGAAACCCAGCCATGAGCATGTCCGAACGTTCGGTCAGCTATCTCTTCTGGGTCCTCTGTTTAGTCGGATTCTTCGCGCTCTTCAGCTCGACAATGTCCAAGAACCCGGTCTTGAATCCTTTCGCCAGTTCCCTGAACGCACCGGAGGCGTTGTTGGGGTTCATCGCAGCTGCCTCGACCATCCCGGGCATACTTGTGAGTCTGCATGCTGGTTCGCTGTCGGACATCTTCGGCAGGCGCAAGGTGCTGCTCGTTTCGGGTTTCGTATTCGCTTCTGCCCCGTTCCTATACCTATTTGTGAGTTCCTGGTGGCAGCTTGTGCTTGTCAGGTTCTATCACGGTTTCGCGACTGCCATGTTCGGTCCGGTGGCCAATGCATACGTGGCTGGGCTCTACCCCTCCAAGAAGGGAGAGCGCATTTCGCTCTTCTCCTCGGCAACGGCCGTTGGCAGAACTCTGGCGCCGATCGTCGGGGGGTATATTCTGTCCGTCACTGCGTACGGCTTTCACGAGCTCTACTTGGCTGTGGGACTGGTCGGGGTTGCTGCTTTCTTGACGATGGCCCTGTTGCTCAAGGACGGATCCGAAACCCAGAATGCAGAGATGAGGACGGCCCTGAAGGGTGGCGCGAGGATCCTCCAAGGATGGAACATAGTTGCCAAGAACCCGGAGATAGTCGCGACAAGCTTGGTTGAGGCGTCGCAGTACTACGCCTTCGGCGCTGTGGAGTTCTTCTTGGTGGGTTACCTTAAGGATGTAGCGCATCTGGACGCGTTCTCCATAGGCATCGTCTCAGCGGTGGAGGTTTTGATGATCCCGGTGAGCAAGCCGGCTATGGGCGTGTTGTCGGACAGATTGGGTAGAAGGGCACTGATAATCGGCGGATCCGTCGTTGGGGCGATCGCGTTGACGATGTTCCCGCTCACGACGAACTTCTACCTGATTCTCTTGGCCGCAATCGTGTATGGGACCGGCTTCTCCATGGTGACATCGTCGACGCCTGCTCTTGTCAGCGAACTGACCAGCAAGGAGCTCATGGGGACAGGTCTCGGTTTTCTCAGCACTATCATGGATGTGGGTCAGACCCTCGGGCCAATCATCACAGGCTTCATACTCGGGGCGGGGATGGGATACATGGGTTCATTCGTCGGGATAGCTACTGTTATCTCCATCGCAGCATTGTGCTTCGTCGCCGTTCGATTTGTGTTCAAGCCGAGATCCTAGTGACGTACGAGTCTTCGCGCGCGCATCGCGAAATCTGTATTAGGATTGGATATCTTGGGTTGCGCTTGGGAGTGGGAAAAGGCGACTATCATGGGGCATGCCATAGAGACCATCGATCTGGTCAAGAGATATCCGACGAGTGCCAGAAGCGAGAGGGGCCGCTTTAGCGGTCGCGGCCCTGGAGGTATCACTTCCTTCGGTGGTTTGCTCAGTGTCCTCAGAAGGACGAAGGGACCTTTTGTCGAGGCTCTCAGAGGGGTGAACCTCAAGATCGACGAGGGTAAGATCTTCGGAATATTGGGACCTAACGGCGCTGGCAAGACGACGTTGATCAAGATCCTCTGCACTCTGGTCATTCACGACGAGGGCGAAGCCTATGTCCGCGGACTCGATGTCAAGAAGGAGCCTATTGAGGTGCTCAAGAACCTTCAAGCGGTCCTACCCGAGAGCAGAGGGTTCACTTGGAGGCTGACGGGACGACAGAACTTGGAGTTCTATGCTCTGCTCTATGGACTGAGCGAGACCGAAGCGCAAGAGAGGATTGACTACCTTCTGGATCTCACGGGACTGAAGGATCGGGCGGATGACGGCTACCAGCGGTATTCCACCGGGATGCAGCGCAAGCTGCTGCTCTGCAGAGCCTTGCTCCGGAGCACGCCAATACTGCTTTTCGATGAGCCAACATTGGGCTTGGACCCTGCGTCCGCGGCGGAATTCCGGAACCTGTTGCACGACAGGCTAGCCCGGGAGGAGAGAAAGACGATTCTGCTCAGCACACACAATCTGTACGAAGCCCAAGGCATGTGCGATCGGATAGCAATCCTCGACCGAGGGAAGATTACCGCATGCGACACGCCCGACAATATCAGGTACATGATGTTCGACGAGAAGGTTTTCGAGGTCACCTTTGTTGACGCGACTTTCAACGACGAGCACGAGAAGATGATCAACGAGTTGGAGGAAATACCCGGCGTGCACGGCGCCACACCAGAAGTGGATCAAGAAGGGAACTTCAAGGGGATATCCATACGAGTGAACAAGAATATGGACATCTCCGACATCCTGAACGTCATCATGAAGAGAAGATTGAAGATAAAGACAGTGAACACAAAGGAGCCGAGTCTGGAGGACGCTTTCATGGCCATCACCGGGCGGTCTGAAGAGCAACGGGCTTGGAGGCCATAGGTGGAGGCCACAGAAGGATGGACATCTCGATAGAACTGAGACAGATCATCGCTTTCACAAAGCGGGACTTCTACAGCTGGGCAACATACAGGACCGTCATGATCACGCAGATCATCAATGTCTTCATAGGCGTCTTGTCATGGGGAGTAGGTGCTGCCTATGTGCAGAAGCCGGTTACCGAGATGTACGGTAGCGACTACATCTCGTTCCTCTTGGTGGGAATAGCCATCGGCAACCTCATAATGCCACTGGTGCAGGGGTTTCAGGCGCTGAACCCCTGGACACTTGAGACCATCATGATGACAGGTGTAAGCACTACTGTGTTCGTCGTCGGGAACGTTGCGTGGACGTACATCTTCTCCATACTCACATTCATCCCTTACCTTCTTATCGGCATCTACTTTTTCAACGTGAAGCTGAATGCAAACATACCCTCTGTCATTGTGGCCTTCACGATCTCTGCTGCCATATTGATGGGCTTGGCCATGATCTCCACCGGTTTGAGGATCGTGACCAAGTCCACAGATCCAATCACGTGGGGGATAAACGTCCTCCAGAACCTCTTCTCAGGAATAGCATTCCCTGTGGTCTATCTCGATACCATATTCTTCCCCGGCGCCTCAACGATCTCTTGGTTCCTTCCTCAGACATGGGTCTATCACCTCTGTCGTTTGTCCATGTTGACCAATCCTTCACTCTTGGATCCGAACATCCTGATCGAATTCCTGAAGGGGTCCATATTCGCCGTCATACTATTCCCAATAGGCTACAAGGTGTTCCAGTGGGGAGTGACTAGGTCCAAGCGGGAAGGGACATTAGGCTGGTACTGATTCTTTCGCCACTCTCTCAGTGCCAGACTCCTCAACGGAAGGCATGGGACCTCGCATTTCCAAGGTAGTCAACCTATCAAACTCCCCGCCGAAATATCTATAACTTGATCGCCCGTAGTGGCAAGTCGATCCATGAAGAAGGGGCTGAACCTGTGGTCGGTGTCATGGCCGGGCTCTGAAGGAGCCCCGAGTTGGGAAGGCCTGGTGAAGATCGTGAAGGACATCGGCTACGATGGCATCGAGTTCACCTATGACGAGGAGAAGATTCGCCCACAGGATCTCGACAGGAATCAGAGGATCAGGTACCTTGAGACGGTGAAGTCCCAGGGCATGGAAATCCCATCTGTGGCAACCGGAGTCTTCTGGCAACACAACCCTGCCAGTCAGGACGCGAACGAAAGGGAGCGCGCAGTTGAACTCGGGAAACTCGGATTGGACCTTGCCAGCGATCTTGGGGCGAAAGTCCTTTTGGTCGTGCCTGCAGTGAATGTCCCGGAGCTTGCCTATCAACGGGTCTGGGATCACTCGGTCAATTTCGTACGTGCCTTGGCGAGCCACGCTGAGCAGGTCGGAGTGACAGTCGGAGTGGAGAACGTCTGGAACAGGTTCCTGTATTCGCCAGTGGAGTTCAGGAAGTTCGTCGAGTCTGCCGGAAGCGATCATGTGAGGGCCTACCTAGACATCGGTAACATCTTAGAGTTAGGTCACCCAACCCAATGGATCAGAGAACTGAAGGGCATGATTGCCTGCGTTCACGTGAAGGACTTCGACTTGTCCGCCGGTGGCCTCTCGGGGTTCAGGCACTTGAAGAAGGGTAACGTAAACTGGCCCGATGTAATGAAGGAACTCAGACGTGTCGGCTACGACGGCTACCTGAACGTCGAGTGCTTCCCGTCGTTCGATCCGACCGTTGCTTCACCCACCTTCCAAGATGCTGTGCGCGCCTCGGAAGAGAACTCCAGAGCGTTAGACGAAATAATCGCGAATAGGTAGCGACTCAGGTTTTTAAGTGGCTTCTGGATTGAGCCGCCAACAGATTCAACATGGGCAGACACTCGGAGCGATTTCGATCTCGTTCTACTCGAACCCATGAGGTGAAGGGGATGTGAAGGTGCGAAAGGTCATTATCATGGGGGCGGCGGGACGCGACTGAGTTCCGGCGCTGCCGGGCTCCGCGCATTCCACAACTTCAACGTCGTCTTCAGGGGGAATCCCGAGTACAGAGTGGTCGCATTCACGGCCACTCAGATACCGAACATAGAGGGCAGGACTTACCCCAGGGAGATAGCTGGAGATCTCTATCCGAAAGGCATCCCGATCTATCCTGAGAAGGATCTGACGAAGCTGATAAGGGAGAATGGCGTAGACACGGTAGTGTTCGCCTACTCGGACGTCTCGCACCTTCACGTCATGCACAAGGCAAGTGAAGCGCTCGCCGCAGGGGCCTCATTCATGCTGCTAGGACCGACAGACACGATGCTGAAGTCGTCAAAGCCCGTAATAGCCGTGTGCGCAGCTCGTACGGGAAGTGGGAAGAGTCAAACCTCGAGGAAGGTGCTTGAAGTCCTGAACAAGTTGGGAAGAAGGCCGGTCGTCGTCAGGCATCCTATGCCCTACGGGGACTTTCTGGCGCAGAGAGTGCAACGGTTCTCAAAACCCGAGGATCTGGACAGGGCCAAGTGCACTGTCGAGGAGAGAGAAGAGTATGAGCCCCACATCGCACGTGGTGCAGTCGTGTACGCCGGCGTGGATTATGAGGCGATCCTGAGGCAGGCCGAGAAGGAGGCCGATGTCATAGTCTGGGATGGTGGCAACAACGACTTTCCCTTCTATAGGCCTGATCTCCTGATTGTGGTCGTTGACCCGCATAGGGCTGGACACGAGATCCTCTATCACCCAGGAGAGACAAACGTCAGGATGGCGGACGTAATCGTGGTCAACAAAGTTGACACAGCCGAGGCAGAGAACGTCAAGATCGTGGAAGAAAACGTCAAGTCTCTCAATCCCAACGCCGCCATCATAGAATGCAGGTCAAGGATAATCGTGGATGACCCCAATGCGATCCGTGGGAAGTCAGTGCTCGTGGTCGAGGATGGCCCGTCGATAACTCACGGTGAGTTGCCGTACGGCGCCGCTTACTATGCCGCCAAGATGAACGGGGCTCGCGAGATCGTTGACCCCAAGGAATTCGCGGTAGGTGCGATAAAGGACGCGTTCCAGCGGTACCCACGGTTGTCAGTCGCGATCCCTGCAGTCGGTTACAGTGAGCAGCAGATCAAGGATCTGCAGGAAACCATCAATCGAGCAGCTGCTGAACTGGTAGTGAGCGCAACCCCCGTGAGACTGACCGAAGTCGCCAAGCTGAACAAACCACTTGTGCAGGTGCGGTACGAACTGGAGGAAATAGGAAAGCCAACCATAGAGGACGTGGTCAGAGACGCGCTGAAGCTCCAGAAGAAGTAATCTAAGCGCCCGGCAGGTCTTTCTCCCTGGTTCTCAAGATCTCGTCCCACATGTACTCAAATCTGCTGTTGAGTCCTTTCGCCAGCTTCACTGCGTTCTTGATGTCGTTGGCGTAAGCTGGGCAGAAATCAACGAAGGTTCCGGAGTCGGAGAGGTCTCTGAGGCAACGGCCCGCTATCACGTTGACCTTACCTTTGACCGGCTTCGCATCCGGTCCGATGAGGACAGCAACTTCCGGTTCTCTGGGGATCTTCTCCTGCCTCAGGTCCAGCAAGGCGGTTGTAAGTGTCCGCGCGCAAGTACCACAAGGATCGCCCATGACGATCTCAAGACCCGGTATTTCCTTTGCCAGCTCTGCTGGGTCGGGCCAATTCACGATCTTCGGAGCGTTCTCCTTCTTGAACTTCTGGATGTCTTCCTTGGTGATTCCGACCAGTTCGATTCTGTCTAGTTCCATCTCCCCAAGTCCGGCCTCTTTCGCGTACCTGATGTGCTCTATCCTCCCGGGATCGAAGCCCATGCAGGTGGCCGCGACCGAGTCTATTGCGACCGGGTCGATGCTCGCGAACACATAGCCGAAGGGGATCATAGAACCGTTGGTCACGATGTTTGTGCCGTCCATCACTATGAGCTTCTGACCGACTACCTTGTTGATCTCAACCAGCCCCCAACTCAAGTTGCTCTTGTGCACTCTCAATCTGGAGCTCGGAGCGATAGTCCCATACATGTTCTTGAGAGCCAGCGTCACACCGGTCATGGGGTGCCTTCTCATGGCGGGAACACCAACGACCACGTCGGCGTCAAGCACTCTCTTGGAGAAGGCGATCGTGCCGCATGACCTGGAATCCGGTATGTCTACGTTCACCATCTCCTCGGCTCTCAGGTTCACGACCTCCACTCCTGTCTTCTTCTGAAGCTCGACTATGTGAGGCGACGAGAAGAGTTCTCTAGACGAGACATTCACAACCGGATTCTCCCCTATTGCGACCTTGCATCCTATCTCTCTGAACAGCATCGCCACAGCCCAAGGAAATCTCCTGTCGACAGCCTGACCAACAGAAGTGGAACAGAAGTTCGGTTTGACCAAGACCGAATCACCGGGCTGTGCGATCTCATCTGGGCCACCGAGGGAGTCGATTGCATTCCTGATGCTCGAGAGTATCTCATCGTCGAAAGCCTTCGAGGCGACCTTGACTGCTATGACCTTCGACATTATCGCTCAACTCGCAATGAGATGCTAATATCCTTGAGGGACAGCGATTGCCTCGACGGATCGCCCTCCAGCAAGGACGATTCTTCCGCTATGCTTAAGTATAACCATGTGATATACTCAGATTCGGATGAAAGAGATGAACAGTAGAGATTTGGCGGTTGTTCTGATAGCAGGTGGAATACTGTTGGTTCTTGGCTTCTTCCTGTACAGACCATGGATTGGATTGAGCGGATTCGTCCGGATGCCAATGATGGGATATGGCATGGCCTTCGGTATGTTTCTGGTGCCCTTGCTGGTTCTGGTTTTCTTGGCAGCAATAGCTTTCGGCCGAAGGGAACACTACGGGATGCGCATGTCAGATAGGTCAAACGCTCTTGAGATAATCAGGGAGCGATACGCCAAAGGGGAGATAACGAAGGAACAGTACGAGCAGCTCAGGAAGGATCTGGAGTACTAGAGCCTCGCGTGACCAACTTTCACAAGACGGACTAAAGGATAAAGCCACATCGTCGCAGCGTGTAGCATGGTCGATCTTCGAGGAAGGGATCTTCTCTCCGTCTCTGATCTGAGTTCCGATGAGCTATCGCGTATCCTTGAGCTGACGAAGACGCTGAAAGCGGAACGAGGCCACGCAAAGTGGAAGGCAGCGCTCTCGGGGAGGACTCTGGCCATGCTGTTCATGAAACCGTCCACCAGAACAAGGGTTTCCTTCGACGTCGCGATGCATGAGCTCGGGGGGCACTCCATTACGCTCTCGCCGTCGGAGACGCAGTTGAGTAGAGGGGAGACGGTGTCTGACACAGGTCGCGTGCTTTCAAGGTATGTCTCGGGCATAATGGCTCGCGTGACATCGCATAGTATCTTGGTTGACCTAGCCCAGCATTCGAGTGTGCCCGTGATAAACGGACTCTCGGATCTCGAACATCCCTGTCAAGCCATCACTGACGTGTTCACGATATGGGAGAAGAAGAGAAACCTGCGGGGACTGATGGTAGCTTTCATCGGTGATGCCAATAATGTAGCGAACTCACTGATGCTCGCCTCGTTGACCTTGGGAGCGGACTTCTCCATCGCAACTCCGAAAGGATACGAACCAAGGCCTGAAGTCCTCCGTGAGGTGGCCAAGATCGCTGAAAAGACGAACTCATCGATAGTCACCACGCACGACCCCGCTGAAGCCGTTAAGGATGCAGACGTGATCTACACAGACGTCTGGGCGAGTATGGGCCATGAGAAAGAGGCAGAAGAAAGAATGAAGGCATTCTATCCCAAGTATCAAGTTAACAGGGATCTCCTAAGAAGTGCCTCTCCCGATGCCATCGTGCTTCATTGTCAGCCTTGGCACATCGGCCTTGAAATAGCTGAGGATGTCGCTTACGGTCCACAATGCGTGGCCTTCGATCAGGCCGAGAACCGGTTACACATAGCGAAAAGCCTTCTCGTTCTCATTGTTCAGTAGCTCGCATGGGACTCTTGACATAATAGCGTATCGAACCACATGGGACGAGGACATTATGCCTCTCCAGTATTAGGTCAAAGATCTCTCTGGTCGTGAGCCCTTGGCCTATCAGCCGTGAGATCTCTCTGTGCAGCCATGAAGGCCACCTGCGCCTGTTGGGATACTTTTTTGCCTTGGTCAATACAGTCAACTCAGCAAGTCTATAGCTTCTGACATATGGATTGTAGATCGGCAACCTAGCCGCGTCTTCAAGGCTCATCACCACATTTTCTGTCCGGAAACGTTTCAGACGATCCACCCTCGTTTTAACCCCCAGTGATTCGAGTATTCTCTGAACCACTTGTGCATTTGGTGAAGAGATGATCTGAACCTCCAAGCTATGTACGTCGTTGAATCCATCGGAATCTGCAAGACCCTGTATGAAACTGAGCCTTCCCTTTCTGGGAGCGCTAAGGATCCAGTCGAGCCTTATCGGATCGTGGCTTGTCGTCTGACCCTCCCTGATTCCCAAACATGCATTCATCATCCAATTGACTAGCAGTGAATATTGTGATCTCCAACGATAGGCACCAAAGGGTATCGTCTTGGTGGACTTGCGGTCCTTTGACCTAGACATTCGTAGACCCATTGAGTTTGCGCATAGCGCGACAAAGGCGCCGAACCTCAGATTTGACGCGTGAGCCTTGCTGAGCGCCAAGTCTATGCTCATTGTACGCGTTTTGCCGGTGCCATGAACGCATTTCGCCGTATCCCCAACAAGAACCCCCAACAGGTAGAAGAAAAACCGAAGTGTCATGGACTCAACATCTTCCCTTCTGAAGCCGAATCTAGTCGCCACCGAAAAGGTCTGTTCGGAGGGCCGAAGTTGTCTAATGACTTCCAGGACTTCGGTGAAATCCGTCACCACATCGGGTACCTGGACGAAGGGACCTAGCAGGTCTTGATGGCTGCTCAAAGCCAGCGAAAGCCATTTGTAGCTGGGCTTAGGTCTCTCAAGCTCAAGGTATGAGCGTATCACATGAACTATGTTAGGAGACCTGTAGAGTCTCCATGCCTGAATCGCATGATAGCTAAGCTTCAGTTCGTTGGATATCTCGGGAACGCTCTTTCCTTCCCGCACCAGTTCGATTATTGAAGCGAACCTGCGAAGATCCTCCCTGTCTTTCACGCTGATTCTTATCCCCCATAGATCGTCTAGGAACCCAAGCTTCGCGACTTCAGAGCTGGTCACATATTCTATTAGTTTCGTGCCATGATTCAATCTCCCTTTGTAGTAGTCAGCATTTTCTCTGATTGGGACCCCAAGGCTTACCAGATGGCGTAGGACCGTCGACTTTGAACAACCGAACTTTTTCGCGATGTCTTGAGATGAATATCCGTTCTGATAGAGCCTAGCCGATTGTCTTGAGAACAAGACATCCATGTTTGTTCATTCCACATAGGTCAACCTCTGGAGTCGTGACCTAGCTCCAACAAAGGCTCCTGCCTCTAGAACGTATCGTCGGTGCCTCCAGAAGTCGGAAGAATCACTCACGACCATGCTCAAAACGCCTCATCTTGAGCAA
>Ga0315296_10000842_pt1 | contig 27604 bp, 30 predicted proteins | sample YL17G14_18_MG_FD_203921 | JGI IMG/M metagenome (GOLD analysis project Ga0315296, IMG submission 203921) | Sediment microbial communities from Yellowstone Lake, YNP, Wyoming, USA - YL17G14_18 | ecosystem: Environmental > Aquatic > Freshwater > Lake > Sediment | place: USA: Wyoming | collected... | reverse complement strand
ACCGGGAGGCAACGACAAAAGTTACAATAAGCGAAGGGCAAACAGTGGTGGTTGGTGGACTAGTCAGTGAGACGGAAAAGGGCACGGCAATGCAGGTGCCCCTTTTAGGCGATATTCCCATTTTAGGTTACCTATTTAAGAAGAAAGAGACACAGAGGCGAACATTGGAGCTTCTGATTTTCTTGACCCCCCGTGTTATGCGCGACTAACTAATTCTGGTAAAAGGGGACAGGCTATTTTTTGTACTTATCTTACATCAAGGGTTGAGTCTTGGCTTTTCACAATGGGACTCTTCCCTCAAAAATAGCCTGTCCCCTTTTTACCATCCGGCTTACCTTTCCTTTCTCTTTTCAGCTGCTATAGCTACTTCTTGTAGCAGCAAAGCGGAAGCTTTGCTTAACCATTAGTCCCGATTTATCGGGAGAAAAGTGCAAAAATAGCGCTTGACAAAATCGTAAAATGATTATATACTTAGTTTAGAACATTCTAAACGTTCTGAACCAGCCATTAGAAAATTGTAAAAATATGAAAAATCTTAAACTTGAGAAAATTAGAGATGAATTCACAGAAATTGTTGGACAGTTGAGTGCCAGGCTGGGACTCAGCCGTACTGTGGGACAACTATACGCATTGCTCTTCCTAAGCGATGAGCCGCTTTGTCTCGATTATATGGTGGAAAGATTGAAAATAAGTAAGGGTAGCGCTAGTACAAATATTCGGGAATTGGAAAAGTGGGGCGCAGTGAGAAAAGTATGGGTCAAGGGCTCCAGAAAGGATTTTTACGAAGCAAATCCTGATACCTTGAAAATAGTAATTAACAGGTTTAAAGTCGGCATACAAGAAAGACTAAATGAAATGTTAGAGAGCATAAATAGATTTGAAAAAATTATATCTGAGATAGAAAATAACCTTCCTGTAGATGAGAAAAAGAAGGCTCAGTTCTACAAGGAAAAATTCAAAAAACTGAAGAAGATGCAAGCCCTGGTTAATACTTTTTTGAAAGTCATCCCTGGAAAAATTTTCCTATGATGAATTCATTGGGAAGATATAAGGTATTTATGAAAATGGGAATTGGCATGATTATTGCGTATTTTCCTCCAGTAGTGGGAGGAACCGAAATTCAAACTTTGAGGCTCGCCAAGGCATTACTCACTCGAAATGTAAATCCCTTCATTATTACCAGGAGGTTAAAAGGGCTGAAAAGATTTGAAAAGGTAGATGAAGTTCCAGTTTATAGATTGTTCACTTTGGGTTCGGGGAAGGTTGCTTCCATATTTTTTATGTTTTCATCATTTCTTTTCCTAATCAAAAATCGAAGGAAATACCAGATTATTCACGCCCATTTAGCGTCTTCTCCAGCAATTACAGCAACGTTCGCAGGGAAAGTGCTAAGAAAGAAGGTTATGGTAAAATTCGGATGTGCCGGGAAAACGGGAAATATCCAAACTTCCGATAGAACTTATCTTGGAAGGGTAAAGCTTAAATTTCTAATGAAATATGCTGATGTTTTTGTTTGTCCCAGTGAGGAAGTGAAGAGAGAATTGATAAATTATGGATTCAGTAAAGAAAAAGTAGTGGAGATCCCTAATGGCGTAGATACAGCCCTATTTCGTCCAGTCAGTAACCTTCAAAAAGAGAATTTAAGGAGATACTTTAACTTTCCATCACTGCCAATTATGATCTACTCGGGGAGACTCGAGTCGCGTAAAAGACTGGAAGTATTACTTAGAACCTGGCAAAGAGTTGTAAGAGTTAGAGAAGAAAGTTACCTGTTTATTGTAGGCGACGGTTCTCAGAAGGATAACTTGATCAATTTAGCTAAGGAGTTAAAAATTATTGAATTTGTAAAATTTACTGGGCAGGTTGATAATGTCAATGAATATCTTCAGGCTGGTGATGGGTTTGTCTTTCCTTCTTCTGCTGAAGGATTATCTAACGCACTGCTTGAAGCGATGGCTACGGAACTCCCAATTGTAGCCACTAAGATAGGTGGAACAGAAGAAGTAGTTGAGAACAAAAAGAATGGAATTTTGGTCGAGCCAGACAATGTGGGCCAACTTGCAAATGGAATAATAATGTTACTAAGCCAGCCTGAAATTGCTCATAGATTGGGCCGAGAGGCAAGACGGACAATTGAAGAAAGTTACTCCATAAGTATAGTGGCCCAGAAGTACCTAAAAGTATATGAGGAAATGGTTAAATGAGATTTGCGGTGGTAGACCACGATACCAACTATTTCACAAAACCAGAGCAATTGGAAAATGTGTACGGAAAAATTTGGGATAAAATACCAATATCTTTATCAGTTATTCCCTTTCACGCCTGCACCAAAAGTGGAGCCATTCCCCAAGAATATTGGCAGGGAGACAGAATATTCCCAATAGGCGAAAATAAAGAATTAGTAGAGTTTCTAAAAAGGAAAATTAGCGAAAATAAAGTATCAATTTTGATGCATGGATATAGCCATAGGGATTACGAGAATGGATATGAATTTGAAGTCGGCGAGAACCTATATGAAAAAGTAAAAGAAGGAAAGAAATATTTAGAAGAAACTTTTAGGGTGGAAATTAGAACTTTTGTCCCGCCACACAATTCACTATCCAAAGAAGGAATGAAAGCAATAATAGCTAATAAATTGAATATAATTGGCTCCTTGTCTTTCCATCCTTCCCGAAGGCCTGTTGAGATAAAATACATATTTAATCTTTTCCAGCGCAAGTTCTTCCAGCTAATGACTGGTATTTCCACCTATCCTATGGTAATGCGATTCAGGAGCCATTATGAGCTTGCCTGTTTTTCACTAATTCCATCAACCAAGGTTGAGGAACTCAAAAGAGCATTCAATTTAGTGTGCAAATACAATGGCAATTTCTGTTTAGCCACGCATCATTGGGAGATGAACGCAAAGATGAAAAATGAATATAAAAAAACTCAAAAAGAAATTTTCGAAGAATTTTTCAAGTTTGTAGAAGGCAGAAATGGAATTATCTACTCAACAATAGATGAAATATTTTCTCACTGATATGAAATTCGTAAACCGTGGAGTGAAAATATTGATTGTTAATCGTCTTATGGGAATAAGGAGGGGAGGAGGGGAATACTTCGATTACTACATAGCCAGAGAACTACAAAAAATGGGTAACGAAGTGAAGTTCATAATTGGGAAGAAAGGGAAAAGTGATGTTGACCTCGGTTTGCCTGATTTTGGTACCGTATATATTTCTACACCTTATTTGCGCGATTATTACTACTGGTGGGAAGAAAAGAGATTTAGACCGTTAAGAATAATTGGTTCTGCAATTTTGGACTTAGATTTGTATTTGTTTGAAAAAAGGGTCTTTGATTATCTAAAGACGAGTGATAGATTTGAGTTTGACCTGGTACAGCTTTGTGGTTTACCTCGCCTGGGAAGCTGGATAGAAGAAAAATTACAAGTGCCAACAAGCATTATCTGGCATGGAGAGCCATCTAAGCGGGGTATAAGGTGGGGTAAACAGTGTTCGTTTCATGTGGGAATAGGCGCCGCTTATCCAAGAGTCAGAGATTACATAGATTCAAATACATTACAACTGGAACCAGGTATAGATACCGACGTTTTCGTTCGCCGACAGAAAACTAGAATTAGGGATCTATTGAATTTAAATCAAGATAGTGTGGTTTTCATCTTTGTGGGCAGACTTATTCCGGTCAAGAATCTACCCTTCATGTTAGAAGGTTTTTACGAAGTGTTGAAAGAAAATAGTAAAGTTCATCTTTTAATAGTAGGAGATGGACCTGGAAGGAAATCATTAATGCAATTTGTTAAAGAAAAAGGAATGAATAAAAATGTTACCTTTACGGGTAATATCGAAAGAGAGAAAGTAGTAGATTACTACTCTGCCGCTGATGTATTTATTATAACTTCGAAATACGAATCCTTTTCATTAGTGGTCTTAGAAGCAATGAGCTGTTCACTCCCATTAATTGTTTCTTCCAGTGGTTGGCTTCCCAGATTAATAAAAGATGGAGAAAATGGTAAGGTGATCGACCCCGATGATATTTGTAATCTGAAAGAAGCGATATTATTTATGGCAAACAATAAATCCTGGAGAGACGAGGTTGGGAAAAGAAATCGTAATTTTGCTTTTCAGTATTCCTGGGGGAAAAGTGCGTTTAAGCTGATTTCATTTTATAGGGAAATATTAAAGATAGAGAAGAAATGAAAACAAAGCTGGAGATTTTAGTGCTGTTGCGTGGTTTTTCCCTTTTAAAAGAAAATGTTTCACCTCGCTGGCATTATGGGGAGGAATAAAAGCAGTCACTGCAAAATGAGCCAGATGTTTTTGGTTCTTTTTTCGGTTATTACGAAGGTGCATCCGGCTGAGAATAAACATATCCTATTTCTCAAAAAGAGAGTCTTTTTAGAGAAAAAATCTATTTATTCATTTGGAATAAATTCGTTGGTCATAGCAAACTGGATTGCTGTTCTTTAGGTTTTTTTCAACTTATTTAGAAACCTGATTCAAAAATTTCGACCTTACTAAGTGGTAAAAAAGTACGTCCGTGGTTAGCAATTCATCGTTAGGTAATTTATAATTCCTTGATGCTTCAGATATAAAGAAAATCATGGAATACGATATCGGCCACTCGGGCGTTAATAGAATTATTTGAAATGTCTGGGAGTTAAGAAATGAAGGTTGTTCTGATTAATCCAGCGTGGAGTAAGGATGTATGCTTTCCAAGAATAAATTTGGGATTGGCTTATGTTGCTAGTTCACTTGAAAAGGATGGGCACGAAGTTCGGATTTTGGACCAAATGGTTGCACGTTTAAGTGCCGAGCAGGTTTGTGAAAGGATTCGACAGATTAGTCCTGAAATTATCGGCTTTACCTGTAATACTTCTCAGTATGGTTTTGTTAAGGAGATTTTGGAGCACCTTTTAAGTATTAAACAAACGAGAAAAATAAAAATTGTGATGGGGGGCGTGCACGCTAGGATAAGGCCCATAGAATGTTTAAACCTGCCAGGAGTTGATGTTGTCATAAAAGGTGAGGGGGAAGGCACGATGGTTGAGCTTTTAAAATATATTGACGATTATCATAAATATCGCGATATTAAAGGACTTTTTTATCGCGATAAGAAAAACAAGAGCAATGAAACCCCGATAGACCTTTCTTGGAAAATTTGGACGAGTTGCCATTCCCATCCAGAAGACTATTTCCAAAACCCTATTGGTTGAACAGTTTGGGGATATATGAAACAACCATTCTCGCAACCCGAGGTTGTCCTTTCGACTGTGTTTACTGCGCTTCGCCTAAACTGTGGGCAAGGAGAGTTAGATTTAGAACTGTGAAAAATGTAGTTGATGAGATGGAGGAAACCCTAAGAGAATTCCCAAACATAGGTTCTTTTGAATTTGCTGATGATACCTTTACTCTTAAAAAGGAATACGTTATGAATATTTGCGATGAAATGATCAAGAGGAAACTGAAGGTGAGTTTTCAAGCGGAAACGCGAGTGGATTTTCTGACTCCTGAAGTGATTACTAAGATGAAGCGAGCGGGGCTGTATTGGCTTCAGCTCGGACTGGAATCGGGGAATATTGAAGTGCTAAGAAAGGCAAAAAAGAGAATAAACCTTGAACAGGTAAGGGAAGCTGTAAAATTAGCTAAGAGCAATGCGATTTACATTGAACTTTTATGCCAAGTGGGGTTGCCAGGAGAGACAAAGGAGACTGCCGAGCAAACTATTCGATTTGCTCAGAGCCTGCTTCCTGATTCTGTGTGTTTCCAATTAACGACGCCTTTCCCAGGAACAGAATTATGCGAGAAGGTGGAGGAATGGGGAACGGTCACCACTTATGACTATAATAAGTATCTCACTATTTTGCCTCCTAAATTCATCCCCAAGGATTTGACTGAGAGAGAATTGACGGAAATTAAGATTCGTGCCGACAAAGTCGCAAGTGAGGTTATAAAAAACTTTGCCAAGAGGACACGATTTATTCGTTATAAAAATCTAATAAAACAAATCCGCAATTGGAGAGATGCTAGGGAAATATTTACTAAGGCTGGTAAGCTACTCAAAGATATTATCTTTCGATGATTATCGATTTTAGGTCAAATTAAATTTTTAGTTAGATTTTAAGCTATTATGATAGCACATATTCTGAATTAGACCAGAAGAGGGTGCGAAAAATGTCATACTATTCTCAACTTGTCTGCCCTGAGTGTAAATATGGATTCTATGTGGATTCTCATTTCTTAAAATGTCCAAAATGTGAACGTGTTTATCCTCTTGAGGACGGGATCCCTGTGTTTCTCGGTATTGATGATAGAAAGCACTGGGACATGTATACGCTACAGAACTATGGGCCTCGTTTACGATGTGAAAAGAAGGATAAGTTTAATGGTGAAATTAGTCAAGGCGTAGATGCATACTATTCAGCGCCACTCATAGAAAATGATTATTATGTCAAATACATTGATGACTGGAAAACTATGCTGGACCTGGGTAGCGGAGATGGGATTATGTCCGCGCCTTTAGTGGACAAGGTAAATGAGATTTTCTGTGTAGACCCGTCTTTTATCGCGCTAAAGAGGCTAGTGCGTAGGGGGAAAAGAAATATGTATCCGATCAATGCTAACGGAGAATTACTTCCATTTCCAGATAATTTTTTTGACGGATGCTTTTGTATATTTCTGATAGAGCATATTGCTAAGCCGTTTAAGGTTCTTCGGGAAATTCGTCGGGTTCTTAAACCAAGCGGCCATCTTGTTCTCTCTACCGATTCCAAATTCTATTACAAATATGCTCGCGTTATTATTGACTATTTAAAATACGGGACTTGTGTAAGAAATGACCCTACTCACATAAATTTGATGACACCGGGTCAAGTTAGGAAAATGCTTACGAAAGCTGATTTTAGGATCGAAAGAGAGAATTTACGTTATTACATGCCGGGGGGCGCATACAGGATAGTGCCGAGGATTTTAAGGGAACCGTTCTTGACTTGTTTAATTGTCCAAAAATGTTGTCCAATTAAGTTAAAATAAGGGAGGTCAGATTAACATTAGGACTAAAGAGTAATTTTATACCTTATCTGGCCATTACGAGCAGGGACGATCTTTAAAAGGTAGTCTTAACCATTTTCACGGCAGTGCTAAACCATAGAATAAGTATGGGTACCGTGGGAATATTTTGAGTATTATACGCTCAGGGATTATAAAAGATGAAGTGCCGGGTCGAATTTGGAACTGGCAATAATTTAGTGAAAGATATTCATTTTAGTGTGCTTAAGTTTGATACCCTATATATTTCCCAACTACATAATCTGTTGAAGAAAAGTGGATAAAGAGATGTTACCTTTCTGCGTAATATTGAAAAGGAGAAAAAAATGTAAAAGTGATTGATGCCAATGATATTCGTAGTTTGAAAGAGGTGATATTATTTGTGGCAGGCAATAAACCATGGAGAGACAGAGTGGGAAAGAGAAATCGCAATGTTGCTTTGGAGTATTCTTGGGAAAGGAGTGCTTATAGGCTTGTATCTTTTTATCAGGAAATATTAAAAAATATGAAAGCCAATCTGAAATTTCGGTCTTCGGAATTAGCGTTTCGATTGAAACATTCACAGAGAATTGGTTGAGAATAGATGAATTCTATTAGTAGGAAAAGAATAGGTTTTGTATTGGAAAGAAAGCCTTCAAATTTCATAGAATCCGCTATCGAAGGTCTTTCTAAATGTTATACCGTTGTTGTAGGGTTCATAAGGGAACCAAGTTTGCAAAGAAATATTGATGCAATGAGAATAAAGTTACCAAAGACTCCAAAACTCACCCAAAATTTGATTTTTAGAATGGCAAAGCCATTTGTGAAAGATCTAAACACGTCTCTAATTAGGCTCTACAAAGAGAGGTCTCTGGGATTGCTTCCCAAGGGTAAAAGATACCTTAGGAAATTTGCTAATATCTGTCCCAAAATAGTTAGCTCACAGGACCTTTTCAAATATATTAGCAAAGGTTCAAATTTTTATGACGAGTTTATGAAAATTGTAGATGTGATCGTTTTCATTCCGACTGAGCCAACAGATTATAGAATAATCTATGAAGCTAAGAACAGGGGGAAAAAGATAATCAGCTGGATCTATAGTTGGGATACGTTATTTAAGGATAGGTATTTCATTGACTTTACTGATCTGTATCTGGTATGGAATGAGGAAATGAAAGAGGATTTAATAAAAGTTCATGGTATTGACGTTAACAGAATCAGACTTTCTGGCCCGATACAATTTGATTACCTAAAAAAATATAAAGATAGTGAAGTTGACTTTAAAAAACACATCTGTAATTTTGAAAATGATGATAGATATATTCTCTATCCCTGTTGCCGAGGCGACCCTTATTATTCAGCTCAGGAAGTAGAGTTAATTTGTGAAATGGCAAAGGTTATTAGAAGAGTGGATAGGACAGTTAAATTGGTGGTGCGGATTTATCCAGATTTATTAGATATTTCTTTCGTTGATAAACTTAAGAATTACGACAACATTTTACTTAACGATAATTTTGGTATATCCAATAACCGATTATATATGAGCGAGGAGGATCTGAAGTTTAAATGTCAGTTGATAAAAAAATCATCGATTGTAATAAATTTAGGAACTACTATGGGTCTCGAGGCTTCATATTTTGACATACCAATTTTACAGCTTAATTTTGATGTTTATGTATCTGGAATACCTGAGGGGTGGAGGTTAAAAAACATGCTTGAAGGAGATCATCTTCAGAAATATCTACTTAGGGATCGCGGTTTACCGAATATAATTAATAATTTAGACGAACTTGAATATACGATAGCTGATGCCCTTAAAAACCCTGAAAAATATCTGGCTTATACCAAGTTCTTAAGAAAATTTATTGAGCCGTATCCGGAACTTTTTTACCAGGATAAATTAATTAGGGAAATCGTTAAATTTGTTAGTTCAAGCAGATGAATCATTCTAAATTAAAATCCATAGGAATAGTTTCATTAGGAACACTTATCGGGGTGGGTTTAGGAATAATAAGCCAAGCAATTATTGCCGCTTATTTCGGAGCAGGGAAGGCTACAGATAGCTATTTTATGGCTCATAGCATCGCTGGATTCTTTGTTAAAATGCTTATTTTAGGTCAGTTGTCATCTATATTTTTGCCAATTTTTTTAGAACATTATACTAAGGATAAAAATTCAGCATGGAAATTAAGTTCAAATTTATTGAATGTTGGTATATTTGTTTCTGCGATTGTCACTATTTTTTGTCTCATTTTTTCTTCAGGTATTGTAAACTTTTTTGCTCCAGGATTTGAGTATAGCACTAAGAGAGAAACTATTTTACTTTTCAAATTAATCTTGCCTGCAGGGCTATTAATGGCGCTTTCAACGGCAACCCTGGCTAATATTCTTAATGCCTTAAAAAAGTTTATTCTTCCAGTAATAATCCAATTATTTCTTAAAATGATGACTATAGTCCTTCTTTTGATTTTTGGAAATAGGTTTGGAATTATAATCCTAGCCGGAATTGTTTTGGTGGAAAGCCTTATAGGTTTTATGATTCTTTATGTAACCAATCTTAAAATAGGCCTGAAATATTATCCTGTTTTAAGTTTTACTGATGTGTCTTTTAGAAAATTGGTTAAATTATGGTTTCCTTTTATATACAATAACACATTTGCATTAGGTGCCCAGGTTGTTTATAAAATCATGGTTTCGGGTTTGCCTGTCGGTTCACTTTCTGCTTTAAGTTATTCAGAAAGAATATTCACTGTTTTATCCCAAGTTACGAACGATGCTGTTAATTTAGTTTCTCGCCAAGAGTTTGCACAGAATACTGCGAAGAAATTTTATTCCCTTTTAGGTAATGCGCTTAAAAATAGCATTAGAATATTAGGGCTAATTTCAATTCCAATTTCCATTTTCTTGATTATTTCTGCTCAATTAATAGTAAGAGTTTTATTTGGGCGGGGAGAATTTCTCAATCAAGGAGGCGTCCTTTCTACTTCAATGGCTTTGTTTTTTTGGTCTATATTGTTATTTCCTTTTGGTTGTTATCAGCTGTTTGCCAGTACCGGTTTTGCGCTAAAAGATACAAAATTCATAGTGCGGTTATCAATACTTACCGAAGTGATTAGAGCATCACTTTATTATATTCTGCCAAGATTTTTTTCATTTAGTGGTCTTATTTTAAGTGGAATAGTTGCCTATATAATAGCAATCATTTTTTATCAATACCGGTTAAAAAGTTATTGGAAAATAGAAAATGTAAAAGGGATATACGTTAATTTATTTTTTCTAAAGATGTTTATGATTATAGTTCTTTTAGTAATCATAAATTTAACAGGAAAATTTCTATTGGACACTATTTTTCCACAAGAGGATCTTTTTATTTTGGCAAGTAAGTTGGCATTTTTAGGTATTGTTTGGTTTGGTCTATATTTTATTTTCTCTCTGAAAGTCTTTAGAATTGAAGAAGCGAAATTACTCTGGGATTTTGTAAAAACACGTGGTATTTTTAGTTTATTAAAAGGAAAATTTAGTACTGGGGGGTAAGGAAAAAATGAAGAGGAAAATTTGTGCAGTAATTACAGCAAGAGCAAGTTATGCTCGGATTAGGTCGGTTTTAAAAGAAATTAAAAAACATCCCGATTTGGAATTACAACTTGTCTTAGGAGCATCTCTACTACTTGATAGATATGGAATGGCTGCAAATATTATAGAAAGGGATGGTTTTCATGCATCAGAATACATTTATATTGTCCTTGAAGGTGAAAATCCAATAACAATGGCAAAAACTACTGGAATTGGTTTATTAGAACTTGCAACTACATTTAATAACTTAAAACCAGATGTGGTTTTGACCGTAGCTGATAGATACGAGACCATTGCCACGGCTATAGCGGCTTCGTATATGAATATTCCTGTTGCTCATATTCAAGGAGGAGAGATTACAGGTTCAATTGATGGAAAAGTCAGGCATGCGATAACAAAATTATCAAATTTTCATTTTGTTAGTAATGAGAACTGTGCTAAAAGGGTTATCCAAATGGGTGAAGACCCCGAATCAGTTTTTGTAACCGGTTGTCCTTCGATTGACCTTGCTGCAGAGGTTCTTAAAAATCCAAAGCTTGATTTTGACGTATTTAGTAGATATGGTGGAGTTGGAGCTATCTTAGATTTACGCCACGGTTACACAGTTGTTATACAACATTCAGTTACTACTGAATACGAGTTTGCGTTTGAACAAATTTCTAAGACTTTACAGGTTATATATGAACTTAAACTACCAACTTTTTGGTTCTGGCCAAATGTTGATGCAGGGTCTGACAAAGTGTCCAAAGGCATAAGAATATTTAGAGAAAAGTATAATCCTGATTTTATTCATTTTTATAAAAATATGAGACCAGGAGATTTCTTAAAGTTGTTGTATAATTCCAAATGTATAGTTGGCAACTCAAGTGCAGGCATAAGGGAAGCTTCTTTTTTAGGAGTTCCTTCTGTGAATATTGGGTCCCGACAACAAGGCAGAGAACGAGGGAAAAATGTTATTGATGTGGATTATAAGAAAGAGAAAATAAAGAAAGCTGTTATGGAACAAGTAAAGCATGGACTTTACCCTTCTGAACATATTTATGGCGATGGAACTGCGGGAAGAAAAATAGCAGATATATTGTCAAACATTGAAATAAAGAATGAAAAAAAGTTCTATTATGTCTAATATGTCTAAAATTGAAGAAGTCAAATGAGTAATAACAATAAACAGATAAAATTAGTAATAATCACCGGTAAATGTTTTAGGTATTGTTGTGGAAGCTAAGGGACCTCTCCCGACTTCCCCAATTGAAGGAGAGAATAGAATAATCCAGGAACATTTCTTAGAAAGAAATACAAAAGAGTCCATTTACTTTGGGGGGAATGAAAAATTTATTTTAGAAAAGGATAGAATTTTGTCTGTTCCATTTGGAGAATCAAATTCGAATGAAACTTTTAAATTTATCACTGGATTAAATCCGGATATGGTTATTTTATATGGTTGTAGTATTATAAAGCCTCTTCTCCTTTCATATTATGATAAAAAAGTATTAAATCTTCATCTCGGATTATCTCCCTATTATAGAGGTGCGGGAACGAACTTTTGGCCATTAGTGAATAGAGAACCTGAATGTGTGGGTGCTACTATCCATGTGCCAATATTAACTGTTGATGCTGGACCAATTTTGCTTCAAGCACGGCCACCTATGGAATTTACTGATTCTTGTCATGATATAGGATGTAAAGCAATTATAGCTGGAACTAATATGATGATTAAAGGTATCAATTTACATTTTGGTGGAAAAATTCAACCTGAATTCCAAAAACCACGAGGAAAATTATATAAGAATAAAGACTTTAATGCGGAGGCTGTTGTAAAAATGTTAAAGAATTTTGCTTCTAATATGATTGGTGAATACTTAGATAATAAAAGTTTGCGAGACAAAAAGCATCCTATAATAGAACGGTAGATAATATGTATTTTCTAGCTGTTAATTTTCATTACATTGAGACGGAAAGGAAGTATCCCTATCCTGGAATATACCCAATACCGCCATTAAAATTAAGAAATCAAGTAGAGGAATTGAGTAAACATTTTGAATTCATTAACCAGGACCAATTATTATCTGCACTACGAGGACAGGATTCGCTCGCAGATAAATGTTGTATGTTAACTTTCGATGATAGATTGAAATGTCAATATGAAAATGTAATTTCCATCCTTGAAGAATTTAAAATACCAGCAATGTTTTTTATTCCCACGTTGCCATATTTTGAAAAAAAGCTTGTTTAGTTCATAAAATCCATTATGTAAGAGCTAATTTGAAACCCGAAGTTTTTTTGCTGAAAGTAAAAAACGAATATTTCAAGATAACAGGGAAACTATTTGATTTCAGTAGAATTAATGAAAAGAAAGCGATTAAACAATATCGATATGATGGCAAGAAAGTAGCGAAGCTTAAATTCTTACTTAATAATTTATTACCGTTGGGTGCCCGTGAGAAAATAATAACGAGAATTTTTTCAGAAATTGTAAACGATGAAAAGGAATTTTGTAGAGAATTCTATTTAAATCAAAAAATGGTTATTGATTTAGCAAAACGTTCTTTTTTAGGCATTCATTCCCATAACCACTATCCATTAGGTATTCTTCGTCGTCGTGATTTAAAGAATGACTTAAAAAAGAATTTGGAAACCATTACTAAAATAGTCGGGAATGATTGTACTATTAAGGGGATTTCATATCCTTATGGAAATGTGGAGTCGATTTCTCCAGAAGTTAGTTTTGTGGCTCGAAGTTTGGGATTGGAATTTGGATTTACTATGGAGCGTTCTTTTAACAGAACTATAAACTTTCATCTTTTGTTTGCCAGAGTTGATACGAACGACGCTCCCGGAGGTAAAGACCCTTGTTTTGCTTTTGGGGACGACGGCGGTATAGAAGTATTACCTAATGGAAAATTCGGCAAGAGAAGAAGGTTATTTTGTCAAGAATAGGAAAATCCTATGACAGAAAAAGCGAAAATTATTGCTGAAGTCTCCTCTAATCACGGCGGGGATTTGAAGACCGCCAAAGAGTTCATAAAAATAGCGGGGGGAATCGCAGTTGACTATATAAAGTTCCAGTCATGGCAGTCAAAGTATCTCAACAAGAATGACCCTCAATATGCATGGTTTTCGAAATCAGAGCTAACCGATAAAATGCATTACGAACTTATTAATGAGTGCGAGAGATACAAGGTGAAATTTCTTACTACATGCTTTGACATTGGTAGGATAGAATTCTTATCAGGTCTTGGTTTGAAGGAAATCAAAGTTGGTAGTGCTGATACCTCCAGTTACAAAATGCTTGGTCTTTTAAAAGAGAAATTCGAGCATATAATTGTATCAACTGGAATGGCTACGGAAGAAGAGGTGGTGAGAGCTGGGGCAGTGTTAAGAGGGTGTAGATTTACTTTTCTACATTGCGTTTCAATTTATCCCACACCGCCGAAAAAGGTGAACATGTTGCGCATGGAATGGCTCAGAAAGTTTAGTCCCAGCGTCGGTTATAGCGACCATTGTATAGGCATTGAAGCGGTTAAATTGGCGATAGCTAGAGGAGCAAGTTATGTTGAAAAACATTTTACTTTGGGCGAAGGCAAATGTCCAAGAACTATGTCTTGGGATGCGACACCGGAGGAATTTGAGGGAATTGTTAGCTATAGAGATGAATGTACAAAATTGCTTGGGGAAGGAAAGTCAATAACAGATGAGGATATTATTGAAGCAAGAAAAAAATCTATTGGTCGACTTGGGGATAACTTATGAACGGGTATGATAAGGAAAAGCACGTAAGGCAAGCAGAGAAATATAGAGATCGGATCGGCGATAGACTGTTCCATCCGGAAAATGTGCCTTACGATCAAGAACACTTAATCAAAGATGATATAAAGCGGGTGAAACGCATTTTGGAACTGCCATTTGGCAAAAAGGTACTTGATGTCGGTTGTAGTGACGGAACGGTAACAATTGAAATAGCAAAGAAATGGAATTGTAAAGAAATTATAGGAATGGATGTTTCACCTTCTGCAATAAAAGAAGCAAAGGAGACATTAAAAAAATTGAAACCCCCAATAAGAAAGAGGATATCATTTTTACAAGGATTCATTGAGGATTTGAATTTTCCTGAGGATTATTTTGATACAGTTTCTGCATGTGAGACATTAGAACATATAGATAAGGGACAGTTAAAACCTGCGATGGATAATCTTGTTCGAATGCTGAAAAAAAATGGGAATATGATTGTTACCGTTCCTAATAGACATCCTGCCAAGAAATATATACAACAGAAGCGGGATAGATGGAACTGGCCAACGCATTACAATTTTTTTACTGCTGAGCGGTTGAAAAAACTTCTAGGTAAGTATCTTAAAAAGGTTAGGCTTTATCCTTTATATAAAGGAAATAGAATTGGAGAAAGTATTTATTTAATTTGTAATTGTAGGAGTAAAAAATGAGAAAATATGAAATTTTTGGATTAATCCCGGCAAGAGGAGGCTCAAAAGGAATTCCCAGAAAAAATATGGTTATGCTTGCCGGGAAACCATTAATTCAGTATACTTTTGAGTCTGCTTTGGAAAGCAGTATGCTGACTCGAATCATTCTTTCCACTGATGATGAAGAGATTGCAGAATTTGGGAAAAAGTTCGTGGAAGTTCCTTTTATTAGACCTAAAAGATTAGCATCGGACTCTACTCCTATGATTCAGGTTGTTCGACATGCATTGGGTTATTTAAAGAGTGGAGAACAATATGAACCCGATTACATAGCTATATTACAGCCGACTTCGCCCTTGAGGAAAAGCCATCATATTGATGAGGCAATTAAGTTATTGATGAGAAAGAAAGCGGATTCAGTGGTAAGTGTTTGTGTTGTTCCCGGTCAATATAACCCTTTCCATGTAAGAAAAATAGTGAATGGACGGTTATTACCTTTTTTAGAAAATGCCGAAGAATATACCAGTCGGCAGAAACTCCCTCGGGTTTATACTCGTAACGGAGTTATTTATTGCTTCAAAAGGGAAACTTTAATTAAGAAAAATAGCCTCTACGGCTCTTATTGCTGTGCATATGTTATGGAACGTGAAGTTTCAATAAATATCGATAGTCCGACGGATCTATTATTAGCTGAAATTATTCTGGGCAAAAATAAATCTAATAATGATATATAAAGAGTCTAATACAACCCATTTGGCAAACATAAATTTTAGTAGTAAATAATAGCTGCATAATTTAACAGAGGAAGATATCAAGTTAATTCAAAGCCTATTGCCAAGGAAATACCAAACTATAAATTTAAAGCTTATTATGGGTAAAGGAAAAGTTAGGTGTTAAACAGGGACGATATTGATTTGATTAGGGGTTTTTTGCCTGGGAGGCTATTACCATTAGTTAAACTTATATACTTTTTTGGTGGAAAGAAACTTAAGTTTCAGCTGGTTAGCGGGGGTGACTAACATGCTATTAAAATTTCACAATAAAATTTGTAAAGGATATTACAATTTTAAGTTATACCGGTTCCCTCTCCTTAAAAAGTGCATTGAAGAGTTTGAACGCAATCAATGGCTTTCACAAAATGAGATTAAACACCTTCAATGGAATAGATTAAAAATAATCCTCGAACATGCTTATAGAAATGTTCCCTACTACCAAAAACTATTCAGGAAACATAATATTTTGCCAGAGCGTATTAATGACGATGCAGATTTTAGGAAGATCCCAATTTTAACAAAAAGGGATATTCGGCATAACTTAGAAGACCTGAGAGCCAGAAATTTCTGCAAAAAAGACATGGTCAAATCTGCTTCAGGTGGCTCAACTGGTGAGCCTGTGCCTTTTTATCATGATTATAATTTTTCACTTTGTCGAACGGCATTGAAACTTAGAAATTTAAGATGGACAGACTGGGAAATTGGTGATCCTAGGATTGTATTGTGGGGATCCAGTCTCGATATAGATTTGGTATCTGGCGTGAAAGGCAAAATTTCTAACTGGTTAGATAATCTGACGATCCTTCCTGCATTCAAAATGTCGAAAGCCAATATGCTACGGTTTATAAAAAGAATAAAACATGTTAAACCAAAAATCATTGCGGGATATACAATACCTTTGATCATGCTTGCAAAATATGTAATCTCTTCAGGCGAAGATCTACGCAGTATTAGAATGAAGGGTATTATTAATGCGGCAGAAACGCTATATAATCACCAAAGGGAGTTCCTTCGGAATACTTTTGGTTGCAAAGTATTTAATAAGTATGGAGGCAGAGAACTCAGCGATATAGCCCATGAGTGCCGAAATGGCAGTTTGCATATCAATGCAGACTGGCTTTATGTTGAATTTGTTTCTGATGAGGGAAAGCCCGTAAGAAACGGAGAAATGGGAAATGTTATTTTAACTGGATTGTACAATTTTGGCATGCCCTTTATAAGGTATAAAGTTGATGATTTAGCTGTTCCCAGCGGGAAGGAATGCACCTGTGGTCGAGGGTTACCAGTAATGGAAAAGATAATAGGACGAGAACAAGATATGATTCTTTTAAAGAATGGTAATTATTTAGCTGGAGAATTTTTCCCACATCTTTTTAAGGATTTTGATATAGAGAAATTTCAAGTAGTTCAAGAGAGTTTAAATTTACTAAATATCTCAATAGTAAAAGGCGAGAATTTCCATTCTAAAGACTTGGAATACTTGAAAAGAAAGATTAGAGAATATACTAAAGACATTGAAATAAATTTTTTTTTCGTTGAAGAAATTAAAACTTCGCGATCAGGAAAGTTTAGGTTTACTATTTCAAAAGTGCCCTTCAATAAAATCTTGGGAGAAAAAATTGATTGAGAACAATTTAAAAAACAAAGGAATAAATAATAAAATCTGTATTTATTTATGTCCTGTAAAAGAATATCCGGAAAAACCTCCTTTCAATCCTCCTATGGAATTTCCAGAATACCCTTTCAGAGGACAAGGAGTTGACTTAGGAAACCTAGTGTATAAATCCATCCGTGACATGTTTAAATTATTGGGTATGGATATTAAAAATTATGGCTCAGAGTTATGGAATCCCTTTGGTGAAGTGATAATGCCTGGGGACAAAGTTGTAATTAAACCTGCTCTCACTACAGATGTCAATTATACTGGAGATACTATTTTTTCAATCATTCCCCATGGATCTGTGATTAGGGCAGTATTAGACTACGTCTTAATAGCTAAGCCAAGTAGTGTGATAATCTGTGATGGGCCAATACCTAATGCGGCATTTGCAGATGTCTGTCGAATTGTAAGACTAGATGAAATTGTCTCCTTTGTGAATGCGAATCAGAAGATCAATGTAGAATTACTCGATCTTCGGGATGAATATGCACCTAAAGATGAGAAAGGCCACGTGATCGACATCATTAAAACCAAAGAAGACCCTCTTGGATATTCTATTATTGATTTGGGCAACGAGAGCTCACTGAATGAGATTAGTGAAGATTGGATGAAATATCGAAGCGTCTCATCTATTAAATTTGAAAGATTCGCTCCGCCTTTATACCATAATAGAAAAAATAACATCTACAATGTTTCTAATACCATTTTGTCGGCTGATGTTATAATCAATATTCCAAAATTAAAGACTCATAGAAAAGTTGGAATGAGTGTGGCTATTAAAAATGGAGTCGGTATAACAAATAAGAAATTTTGGCTTCCCCACTTTAGAGAAGGAATTGATGAAACTCCATATTCATTGAAAAAGAAATGGAAAAGACATTTTTACAGATTGGGTGAAAGAATTCAAGGTTTGTTTTTTAAATATTTTGGAAATAAAGAAACTGTAAGAGGATTACCTACTGTAGATGGAAATTGGCCAGGTAATGACACCACTTGGCGGTCTGCAATAGACCTTTATAGAATTTTGTTATACGCGGACAAAAAGGGCGTAATGAGGAGCGAAAGACAAAGAAAAGATTTTTCTCTTGTAGATGGCATAATCGGCGGGGAAAACTTTGGTCCGCTCGCGCCTACCGAGAAGAAAACTGGGATTTTAATTTGTGGAGTTAATCCGGTTTTAGTAGATGCTGTAGCTGCAAAAGTGATGGGATTTGATCCATTAAAAATAAAAATGATTTATAATTGCAAAAATATTGGAAAATTTAGACTTAGTGAAATTGATCTACCAGAAATAAATGAAATATCTAATAAGAAAATTAACAATTTACACTTTATTCCCCCGTTTCAATGGAAGGGTTACCTCAAGAAAAAGGGAAGGTAAGTATCGTAGACAAACAGAGTAAAAAGAGAATTATTAATGCAAATGTGGATACAGATAATTATCGGACAGTTTTATCCCATTATCGGTGGTGCTGAAAATCAAGCATTACGTTTGTGCAAAAGTCTGACCAAGAGAATGTCAGTGTATCAGTAATTACGGTTAGAAAGGAAGTAGTCATTATTAAAGTGAGAAATACTGGTACAAGATTTGACCTTAAAGTCTTAAAAGAATCTTATTCAATTGGAAATTTTATGGCAAGTTTTCTGAGAAGAACTGATTCAATAGTTTATCTTAGAAAACAAATGAAAGAACGACTACTATTGGCTGTAGCTCGGCTTTTGGGAAAAGCAAGGAGAGAAGATAAGGTGGAAACGGCATTGTAAGTGATACGGTCGTTGATTAAGTATCGGTTTATGGATAAACATTCTTTATGAGGGTGACGATGGTAAAGGATTTCGAAGGAAACACGACAGGCAAATTGGTAATCAAGGAGTATTTGTTCTTAATAGTCTTATTCTTGGTAGCGAGTTTTTTGAGAATTCTGTATGCTTTTTATTTGAAAGGAAATGTTCCCATTGGTGATGCTGCAGGATTTGATCTATTAGGATTAAATATTTGGAAGTATGGTGAATATGCTTTTCAACCGGGTATTCCTACAGCACTTCGTACTCCTATATATCCACTTTTTCTATCGGGGGTATATTTTCTCTTTGGACATAGTTATCTTGCAGTAAGAATAATCCAGTCATTAATTGGCAGCCTAACCTGTATAGTTATATATTTCATTGGCAAGGAAACAATCAATAAAAGCGTTGGCATTATTGCCGCCACTATCTCTATATTTTATCCATTTTTTATCTATTACACAGGGTATTTACTCGTAGAAACATTGTTTACTTTTCTTTTAGCGGTTTCTGTATACTGGCTCATCATTAGTGCCGAGAAGCCTGATTGGAAGAATCTTGGCCTGAGTGGTATCTTTACGGGACTGGCAGCCTTGTGTAAACCAACGGCCTTTGCTTTTCTCCCTTTTTCTGTTTTGGGTTTCTTGGTGATTTTGGGAATTAGGAAAATCTCGACTTATAGAAATATTGGTATCTTCTTGCTTTTTTTCATCATTACTCTGTCTCCCTGGGTGATTAGAAACTATGTTATTTTTCAAAGAATTATCCCAGGTGCAACACATACGGGCAAAGCACTATTAGATGGCAACTTGTTCTTTAATGCTCAGCACCAGTGGCGAACCGAACAGGAAGAGCGAACAAATCCCGTACTACTAAAAGGGAAAGAATTAAACGAAATAGAGCGAAATGACTACTATACAAAAGAAGCCCTAAAATTTATAAAACATAATCCAAAGTACATGATGAAATTAGCCGTCTGGAAATTCTTTAAATTTTGGAGATTGTACCCTCATACTGAAAACATTTATACCTACGGGCATTCAAAAACTCTATTAGTCCTCATTAGCCTTTTTTCCTATGGTGTACTTTTGCCATTTAGCATATTCGGAATCATATTTTCCATCAAGAACTGGAGAAAATTCACTTTTTTTTATGGTTTGATAATATCGTTTACTATTATTCACATGATTGTTTGGTCGCAAATCAGGTACCGCTTGCCGATTATGCCTTATATGATAGTTTTTGCAGCATTCGCTCTAAATTTTATTCTTGAGAAAGCGGGATTGGCAAAATGGATGAGGCGATTCAGAATTTAGATAGAATGTCGAAGACCGTCAATTACAATAATTGGGTATATAAATTAATCAAGCCATTTATGGGAAAAAGGGTATTGGAGATTGGCTGCGGCATTGGGAATATGACTAAATTTTTTCTCAACTATGAACTAACAGTTGCCATCGATAATTCTCCTAATTGTATAGAAATTATGAGGTCTAAATTCTCTCATCACACAAACTTACGGATTGTCAATCATGACATATCTGATGAAAAACTTAATGAGCTGAAAAGGTTCAATTTTGATACTATTGTTTGCATTAATGTATTGGAACACATAAAAGACGACCTCCAAGCATTAAGACATTGTTATAAATTACTCATCGAAGGTGGTCGATTAATTTTGTTTGTGCCCGCTCTTAAAGTTCTTTATGGGGCAATAGACCAGGCTGATGGCCATTATCGAAGGTATACTAAAGTTGAATTAACCAATAAATTGAGGCAAGCTGGGTTTGTCATTAAGAAGGGAGTTTATGCGAATTTTTTTGGGATTTTTCCGTGGGTTTTACACAGCAAAATCTTAAAGAAGTCGGTACATCCTCCCAAGCAGATGGTATTCTTTGATAAGTTTGTTCCGTTTTGTACTTTATGGGAAAAGTTGTTTCGGCCTCCCATTGGGCTTAATCTGCTTTTCATCTGCGAGAAGGGTTGAGTATGAAGTTATCGGTTATAATGCCGGTTTACAATGAAAAATACACTATAATGGAAATCGTATATAAGGTAATGAAAGTAAATATGGAGAAAGAACTCATAATTGTGGATGATTGTTCAGCAGATGGCACGAGAGAAGAATTAAAAAAGATGTATAATAACGATAATATTAAAATCATCTATCACGATAAAAATATGGGAAAAGGTATGGCCATAAGAACAGCGATTAACTATGTAACTGGAGATATCATAATTATTCAAGATGCCGATTTGGAATATGAGCCTGAAGACTATTATGAATTGACCCGGCCAATTATAGAAGGGAAGGCAGATGTGGTGTACGGCTCTCGAGAGCTCCTTAAAGAAAATAGAATATCCTATTATCGCTTCGCTATGGGAGGCAGATTTTTAAGTTGGCTGACAAATCTACTTTATCATTCAAGTATTACTGATGAGCCAACTTGTTATAAAGTGTTCAGAGCTGACGTTTTGAAAAGTATCAACTTGAAGTGTAAGAGGTTTGAGTTTTGCCCCGAAGTTACTGCTAAGATATTGAAAAGAGGTATTAATATCTATGAAGTTCCCATTCATTATTATCCGAGGTCAATAGAACAAGGGAAGAAGATAAAGTGGAAGGACGGATTAGAAGCGATATGGACCTTGATTAAGTATCGGTTTTTGGGTAAACATTTTTTGTAGAAGTGCAACGGTAAAGGACTCCGGGGGAAATATGGCTGGCAAATTGGTGATTAAGGTAGTTAAGATTAAGGGAAGATGCCCTGTATATAGTCTTGGTGATAGGATTGTGCTGGAAGAGGGGTATAAATTAAATCTTAAAGAGACTACTAATGTCTGTATGCATTCTCTGGCTTCAATTATGCCTTACTATAATGCCCTGTATAATGATGTTTCTCCAGAAAAATTGGGGCTTGCAAATAAGGAAGGAAAAGCTTCTGTTCAGTGCTTGGACCCTTGCGAAATTACTGGCGGAGGGACGGTTATATTTGAAATTGAGCTATTGGAGAGAGAGTGAAAGATCCTCAAGAAATTATCAATAATTTTTATTGTGCCTTAGAACGGGAATACGATGGTAAGAATCCTTTCTTGGATTCTGAAGAATATAGAATTTTCCGAAAGTACTATGGTTCTCTTAGAAATAAAGCTCGACGATATTTATATAAGAATCTCTACCAGAGTCGGTTGCGTTACATAACGAATTTATTGCTAAGTTTAAAAGGCCCCCATATTTTAGATGCGGGGTGTGGGTTAGGTTCAGAATCCCTTCTTTTTTCTTCTCTCGGAGCAAACGTAGTGGGTGTGGATTTAAACGAGGAAAGATTAAAGGTGGCAGAAAAAAGGAAGTTATTCTATAAAGATTTGATTAAGGGAAAAGTAAAATTTATCCTTGGTAATGTATTTGAGGTTATTAAAAAGCAAAAGTTTGATATAGTATGGATGAACGAGGCTATTTCACATATTCACCCGGCTGAAGAGTTTTTGAAGTTAGCTCATAAACAATTAAATCCTGAAGGAAGAGTTATAATTTCTGAGGGGAATGGAGGCAATCCTTATATCCTTCTCAAACGCTTCATCGAAACAGGGCACTGGTCCTGGACCTCCCATTTTGTCCAGGGACTAGAGACGAGTAGCAAAGTTGGTTATGCTGTGGAGAGGTTATTTTCGTGTAAACAGATTAAAAATATTTTAATGGAAGCGGGCTATTTTATAGGGCACTTAGAGTTTACATATTTTATCCCTATTTTCCCTATTAGGAATTACAAAATATATAAGATGATAAGCAAATTGGAACGATGGTTAGAAAGGCAGAAATTTAGCAGATTGGCTGCCCTAAGTTATCGGGTAGAGGCGAGGATAAATTAGTCTTATTGGATGACGTTAGAGATTTGGTATAATGGTAATGGGATTGAGACGCATTAATTTACTACAAGTTGTCCCTGGTTTAACTGTGGGAGGCACGGAGAAATCGTTCATTCAATTCCTTCCATTGTTCGATAACGCCAGATACAATCTTTCAGTTTGTTGCCTGAAGGGCCCGGGAGCTTTGTCACACGAGTTAAGAGAAAAGGGTATCGAGGTGGAATATTTAAACATGCCGAGAGGTCCGGCTTTTTTAATTTTTCTCGACAGCTTGAGGGCCGTTATCAAATTAGTCTCCTTGATGAAGAAGAGAGAAATTGATATTGTCCACTCTTATTTATTTCGTGCAAATATATTGTGCCGTATAGCTGCAAAATTGGCTGGGGTACCAGTGGTAATCTCTTCTATGAGGGGTATAGAAGTAACAAGGAAGTATCCTCTTTTGCTTGAGAAGCTAACTTCACCACTTGTGGATAAGTTCACCGCAGTCTCCGAGGCGATAAGGATTTATATCATTCAAAAAGCCCGCATAGACCCCAAGAAGATAGTAACCATCCGTAACGGAATTAGGCTTAGTGAAACGAAAGTGACACCAATAGAAAGGAAAGAATTTGGTTTAAGTTTAGATATGGCTATTGTGGGTGTGGTGGCTCGATTGGCAAAGGAGAAGGGACACGAGTATCTTTTAAATGCCGCCAGGATTGTAATAAAAGAATATCCTAAGGCGCACTTTCTTATTGTGGGAGATGGGCCTCAACGCGAGAAGTTGGTCGAGCTGGCATCTAATTTAGGATTAAAAAACCACATTACCTTTACTGGATACAGGAGAGATGTTCTCCGTGTTTTAGCTCTCTTCGATATCTTTGCCCTGGCTACGCTCTGGGAGGGATTACCTGTTGTAATTTTGGAAGCGATGATGATGGCTAAGCCAGTAGTCGCAACCAATGTAATGGGAAATCCTGAATTGGTAATTGATGGAGTTACGGGATTTCTGGTAGCGCCTCGAGACAGAGAGGGTTTAGCTGAGCGGATACTGAAATTGTTAAGGGATGAGAATTTAAGAAAACAAATGGGCGGTGCGGGAAGAAGACGGATAGAGGAGAAATTTACCATAGAAAGAACGGCAAGAGAAACCGAAAGACTCTATGAGCAATTACTTGTGAAGAAAAGAGGAGAAGGAAGAGGTAATAAGCTTTGATTTCCAGAAAGATAAAGAAAATATTACTGGTCCAGCCACCTTATGACATTTTAAGGATTGAACCCAAGGGCGCCCAGCCTCCACTGGGCTTGGCCTATCTCGCTAGTGTTTTAGAGAGAGACTATGAGGTGAAGATACTAGATGCTGTTGTAGAGGGTTACGAATATGAACAGATTATCGATAGGGACTTCAAGAGGTATGGTTTACATTTCGATGATATAAAGAAGGAAATAGAAAAATTTAATCCAGATGTTGTGGGAGTTTCTTGTCTTTTTTCTACTCAGGCTGAAAATTCTCATAAAGTTGTCGAGCTTGCCAAGGAAGTAAATCCAGATATAGTTACACTATTTGGCGGAGCACATCCTTCGGCTCTTCCAGAGTTAGTCATGGAGGATGCAAATGTTGACTTCGCTATAATTGGGGAGGGGGAGTATACTACCCGTGACTTGCTTAGGGTATTAGAGACCGGAAGTGGGTTTTCAACGCTGGATGGATTGGCTTTTAGAGAAAATGGAAGTGTAAGAGTTTTGCCAAAGACGAGTTATATTCAAGACCTGGATAAACTTCCTTTTCCAGCGAGACATTTGCTTTCAATGGAAAAATATTTTAAAATAAATACTCCCATGGGAACTACAACTCACAGAATACCGAATACTTGCCTTTCCACATCGAGAGGTTGCTCTGCTAATTGTATTTTCTGTTCCATCCATACGGTTTGGGGTAGAAAATATAGAACTCGTACGCCAGAAAATGTAATAGATGAAATAGAATTTCTAATGAAAAAATACGGAATAAAAGAATTACAATTTTACGATGACAACCTCACATTTAATAGAGTAAGAGCTTTTCGGATTTTCAATGAGATGATTAAAAGAAAACTTAATCTGTTGTGGACTACTCCAAACGGGGTTGCCATTTGGACCCTGGATGAAGAATTGTTGAGGAAAATGAGGGAAAGTGGGTGCTATAAGATAAGCCTGGGCATAGAATCTGGCGATGATTATGTTTTGCACCATATAATTCAGAAACCCCTGAATCTCAAAAGGGTAAAGCCGATAATTAATTTCTGTAAGGAGTTAGGGATGTGTATAGATGCATTTTTTGTGGTCGGTTTTCCTGGAGAGACGAAGGAGCAGATGGAGAAGACTCTGACCTTTGCACGAAAATTGAAAGTAGATAACCTGAGTATTACCCTTGCTACTCCGCATCCGGGCACCCGTCTCTATGAAATTTGTCAAAGAGAAAACTATCTCAAGCCAGATTTTAACTTTAAAGCTATCAGGTCTCGCAGAGGTCAAATTGATACCCCTCAGTTTACTGCTAAAGAAGTAGAGAAGATGGTCTCCAGAGTTAACTTTATTTCCCGCTTAGAACTCTTCTTCAGGAGCCCATCTGCTTTTTATGAGAGAGTAGTAAAGCGATTCTTTAAAGATCCAAAGTTTTTCATGGCTTTATCTTATGAAACTGTTAAGAAAATGTCTTCTTTAGGAGGAAGATGATGGAATTAAAGGAGAAAATTGTTCAGCACAAAGCTAAAATAAGTGTTATTGGATTAGGATACGTTGGACTACCACTGGCAGTAGAATTTAGTAAAGCGGGATTTGATGTCACGGGAATTGAAGTCGATAAAGATAAAGTAAAAATGATTAATCAAGGAAACTCTTATATTCAAGATGTCAAGCAGAGTGAGTTAAGAGAATTAGTAAGAAGAGGCAAGTTAAAGGCGACTGGAGATTTCTCGGTTTTGAAAGAGATGGATGCAGTAAGCATCTGTGTGCCCACGCCTTTACGTAAGACCAGGGACCCCGATATATCATATATTTTGGCCGCGGTAGAGGAAATAGCAAAATACCTGCATAACGGGCAATTGATTGTGTTAGAAAGCACCACTTATCCCGGGACGACAAGAGAGATTATTCTTCCAAAATTGGCAAGTAAAAAATTTCTCGTGGGAAAAGACTTTTATCTGGCTTTTTCACCAGAGCGGATTGATCCGGGCAATAGAGAGTATACCTTAAAGAATACACCGAAAATTGTAAGTGGAATTACTAGAAAATGTACAGGGATTACTTCCCTTCTATATAAGCAGATAATTGATGAGGTGGTTCCTGTCTCCACAACAGAATCTGCAGAGATGGTGAAGCTCCTGGAGAATACCTTTCGTATTGTCAATGTAGGATTGGTTAATGAGATTGCCCTCATTTGCGATAGGTTGAAACTGGATACCTGGGAGGTGATAGATGCAGCGGCCACAAAGCCATTCGGTTTTATGCCTTTCTATCCAGGCCCTGGTTTAGGAGGCCATTGCATACCAGTTGACCCCCACTATCTCTCTTGGAAACTGAAAGCTTTAAACTTTTATGCCCGTTTTATTGAATTGGCTGGTGAGATTAATAGTAAAATGCCCGAGTTTCTGGTTGGCAAAATTGATGCTGCGTTGAATGAGAGAAAGAAGAGCATAAAAGGGTCTAAAATACTCATCTTAGGGGTAGCCTATAAGAGTAATCTTTCGGACACCCGAGAATCTCCGGCCCTGGATGTTATGAGGCTCCTGCGAGAAAAGGGAGGGAGGGTAGTGTATAGTGATCCCCATGTGCCACAAGTAGAGGGGCTGAAATCGATTCGCCTGACAAAGAGTTCTTTAAGAAATGCTGATTGTGTGGTAATTACTACTGCCCATAGTGGCTATGATTATAAAGAGATTGTAGAAAACGCCAGGCTGGTTATCGATTCCAGAAATGCAACTAAAGGGATAAAAAGTAAGAAGATAATAAAACTGTGAGAAAGAGGGATGAAGACGAGAGGCTTCTCCCCCTCACCCCAAACCCTCTCCCCCGAGGGGAGAGGATGAAGGTGAGGGGTTTCTCCCCAGAGGGGGGTATTTTCTGGTAGGTATAAGAGAGAAGAAATGAGGAGAGAAGATTGGCATTATATTTAGTGACTGGAGGGGCCGGTTTTATTGGCTCAAATATTTGTGAAGAACTGGTCAAGAGGAGGGAGAAAGTCAGAATACTGGATAATTTTTCTACTGGTAAGAGAGAAAACATTGTTAAGTTTAAGGATAGTATCGAACTTATTGAAGGAGACCTCGGGAATTTGGAAATAGTCAAGAGAGCAATGGATGGAGTCGATTTTGTCCTCCATCAGGGAGCTCTGCCTTCTGTAGAAAGGTCAATAAAAGAGCCTCTCACCACTAATAGAGTTAATATTATAGGAACGTTGAATGTGCTAATAGCGGCGAGCGAGGTGAAAGTTAAAAGAGTTATCTATGCTTCTTCCTCCTCTGTCTATGGAGATACTCGAAC
>Ga0315296_10000841_pt1 | contig 27638 bp, 28 predicted proteins | sample YL17G14_18_MG_FD_203921 | JGI IMG/M metagenome (GOLD analysis project Ga0315296, IMG submission 203921) | Sediment microbial communities from Yellowstone Lake, YNP, Wyoming, USA - YL17G14_18 | ecosystem: Environmental > Aquatic > Freshwater > Lake > Sediment | place: USA: Wyoming | collected... | reverse complement strand
GTTCCATCTGAAGCTGTAGAAACAATTGCAGCGTAATCCCAAATCTTACTATCTGCATTTATAGTAAGTTCTCCCAGACTCGAAATTGATGATTCGAGCCCACCACCAGTACCTTGTTCCGCTACACCAATAGCATATTGGATGCCTCCAACGTAACCATCTTTAAACAAAATAAATCCTACTTTCGCATTTGCAATTGGACTTCCATTGCTGTCAACTATAATGCCGCTAACGCGTATACTTTGAGTATCTACTACAGACAGCTTAGTTGCAAAGAAAACTGCACAAACAACAAAAATAATAACCACTACGGGTACTACAGCTGTCGAAAGACGAAGTCTTTTCTTCATTTTTCCACAATCTCTTTTAGGTTTCACTATAATATAAAGTTTACTCCCTTTAGTCTGAGTTCAATTTGCATTATACTCTTTTTCTCTTCTTCAACTATTATCTCATCTCACTCTTAACTCTATTCTCTTTATCAGTATAAGTAAGAAAACCCTTCGTGCACTGCTGACACTTCTATTAAAGGTCGACCACTATCTAAGCCACTATGAATAAGCGTTCCATAAATACATACAGCACGACCTACATAAGCATCTAAATTAACAGAGCCACTTTGTAGAACATAAAGTATTGTACCATCAGCGCTTCTCAAAATATGACTTCCATACATCCAAGTAGTAGCTTGACCGCTCAAGCTCTCTATATAACCATTTGCCCCTACATGATTATCTACAATAGGAGGCAGACCACCATAATGAACTGCATTAAGAGCAATAAGCAGAAGAGATACTGTAAGAATAACTCCTATGATAACTCCTGCTAATAGAGAACCCAGTATTGCCTTTTTCACGTTATCACTTCTTTTCCCATCCTTTGCCTAAAACTTTATCCGCATTAGCATACGCTTTGTTAGATAGAAAAACTCGATACTGCTCAAGTATACGCATAGCTTCAAGCGCCTCTTCACGAGTAAAATCGTCATCACTAGCTATATATTCATCCAAATTTTCTACTTCTCTTTGAAATGACCTATTGCTCATATCATTTCTCCCAATGCTTTCAGAGCTTCTAATTCTAGAAATCAAAGTTGACAAATGACTTTTTCTTCCACTCATCTCAATCATCTCTTCCTTGGCAGTCTTATCTTTGTCCTTATTTTTACAGAACCGACTGCTATAAGTACTATAATAATTGTAGCTGTTATGCCAATGCTTATGAGATAAATAAGATTCTCGTCTACACCCGATTTTACACGCTCAAAATTGGCTATCACATTTTTATCAGAATCCATGACTATAGTTATCGTAGATTGCGTTCCTGAAATATCACCCGACCAATTCACAAACACCCAATAATCTCCTATTGTCGGAGCAGTTGGAATTGCAGTCAGCGTAAGAGTCTGCCCTTCTGAATAACTGCCAGAATTCGGAGTTGTAGAACCTCCTATTGCAGGCAAGACAGATGTAGTGAGCGTATATGTTGGTGATATCACTGGCATTATAAATTGCGCTGTGATAGTTACATCTTGAGCAGGCATAATAAAAGTCGTTGGATTAGCTGAACTCGATATGTAACCAGACCAATTGCTAAATTGATACTCCAATGTTGGATTAGCCGACAGCGTCACCGAATCTCCTGCATGATACAAACCTCCACCTGAAACAGACCCACCCTCTGAAGGAGTCGCTATTGCATTCACGCTATACTTTGGTATTTCTCCAAAATATGCTATAATAGCTCTATTAGCGCTCATCGTTATTGTCGTAGGATTCGTCGAACCAGATAAATCACCGCCCCAACCAGAGAACGTATAATCAGAATCTAATACCTGTGCTGTGACTGTAACCACAGTTCCTGCAGCATAACTTCCACCACAATAAGGATGACTTCCAGTTACGCCTGTGGGATTAGATGCAACCCGTCCTGCTGCTTGAGGCATAATTGTTGCTGTAAGAGAATATACTGGAGTAGGCTCAGTTGTTACATATAATCTCACCCAAGCCATTCTATTTGTCGAATCATTCCATTGATTTAGAGGATTGCTGTCATTCACTACAATCTTAAACCAATAGTAACCATTTGTTACGCTCGAAGATAATGTTACACTTACTATGGAATAAAGCTCCCACGTATTCATCGCGCCAGACGTTGGCGAAAGATTCACAGCTATACCTGTAGGAACATTAGCTGTACTAAAACTCACTATTCGCGACGGATTTGGGTTTGCGCGAAAATCTCCAACATATCTAATGTTAAATGCTGAAGTCTGTCCTACATACACACCAGTAAAATAATATTCTTGAATAGAACCATCAGGAACTGTCCCTCTAACAAACATTGTGCTCGTTCCAACTCCGCTAAATCCGCCCCAATGATATTGCCCTGGCAAGATTACAAGAGCAAAATAACTTCCGAATAGCGTAAGAGCAACCACAACAACAGCTACTGCAGCATACGTGCCCAAACTTATCTTTCTCTTCATTTCAATCAACTCCTTTAATAATGAACTCCTTCTGGTGTATATGGCGAATAAAGCAAAGTATCGTGTATCAATGTCCTAATTTCATTATCTGCACCTTCCCATGTATCCCACATTTCAACTGGCAATCTGTCTATCACCCGCCTTTCGACTTCTCTTCCCAAAGATATTGATGGATGCGCCTTGAAACAAGCTTTATTTAATTCCTCTATGGTGAGTCTCTTTACTAAATTCCTATTCTTCTTTCCTATTGACCGCACCATCATCACCTTCAGTCTATACGAGTATGAACACTACAAGCAATCCCAGCATTTCGCAAAACTATTGCTGCCGCCTCATGCGCCGCTTCGTTGACGCTCATCTCCTGTCTACCTGTCATGTCAAAAATCTCAAGCCAACCTTCTCTTGATACATAAATTCTCTCTGAACGCTCTTTACCTAATGCAAGAAGACTACGCCAGAACGACCCACGTCTATTTGCAATAGCAATATGCGCATCACCACACACATCGAGCATCTGCCAACCAGCTTTTTGCTTACCTTGTTCGTCTAGATGATGCCCAAATGTTTCATCAATAACATTCCATTTTGGACCAGCAGTTTGTAGCGCAAGCATTCTTGCCGTCGCTGCTGTCCGACCAGCTCTGCGCGCATCCTCTATAAGAATTTCGACTCGCTCAACATCCCACTGTATCGTGCTATCTTTCATCTCTATCACATCTTAATCCGCAGCAGCATCTTTTCCAAACAAGCTATTGAACAAGCAATAAAATACTTGCGACCTCTAGTAACACGATAGGCTTTTTCAGAATCCATTTCTTTATTGCACGAACTGCATATAGCCGTTCCCATTTCTATCACCCCTTTATTTCAACTTATTGCCAAGAACTCTATCCCATCTTCCGCTTCTATATCGTCTTATGTTAGAGACTATTTGCTTAGCCTGTTTATTAGTTATGTCTGGATATCGTGTTTGTATCCTTTCAATTATTATCGCATCCACTTCTGCTGGAATTCGCTTCATTGCAGCTGTACGCGAAATGCCTTCCGAATAACTTCTTTTAAGAGATACCTTTTCGAGCTCTTTCATATCTCTGCTTATGTACACATCACCGTAACTCATCTTATTATCCCTTTCCTTGCAAAATTTATCTTGACTATGACCTCTGAAGTTTTTGTCATTCACTTCAACTCTATTCTTATTTTAACATGCTTTGTATCTGGATAATGACGAAGAGCTGCATTTATTTCATCCTCTAACTCTGCTATATCTTCATACAACTCAGAAGCTACCTCATCACTTAAAAGAACTTTTGCTTTGAATTCCTTTCCTTCTACCATCTTTCCACAATCTTCCTTGAGTTTCCTTTCTATTTAAACTTTTCTAAAGACTGTCTCGTCCATGTCTTTTTATGCGTATTAGGAAGACTACCCTTCAATCTCGCATAATATATAGTGCCGCTTATCGACCCGGGAGTAGTATGACATATTTTAGCCAGCTGCGCATACGTAAGTTTAGGATTTTTCTGTAAAAGCGCTATGAGCTTGGGAAGCAGCAAGTCATGCGTTATCCTTCTCTTCACTAAACTCTCATTTATCAACATCTCTCCATCTTGCACACCATTTTTTAAAGCACTCAAAAGTGGCAATGGATTTTTGTTAGAATACGTAGATGACATACGATTGCTGAGCCTATCTACAATAAAATACTCGAAGGGCTTCAGCTCGTCGATTTTTAGCGCAATCCTTTGATATGACTGACGCCCTTGAAAAAGCTTTGCCAAATTTGATTTATCGATAAGTTTGAAAAAGACAATCAGCTTGAAATTCGTAATTACAGACCTAACTCTTCCTTTAATGAAGTGCGCCGTGCAAATAACTCCATATCTCGGACGAACTGTAGCGTTGATGATGTATTCCATTTTCAATTCTGCAGAACCCTTTCCAAAAAAATGAGCGAGGTCTTCGATGACTAACATACGTTTACGAAGAACTCCTTCTGTATATTTAAAGTACTTAGCATCTACACTCTTTTTATCGAAAGTCTGTAAAACTCTTGCTCCTAAGTCCTTAAAGCGAAGCAATTCCCCCCTAGCTTTTTCAGGATTAAGAATAAAAAATGTCCCGCCATATTCCTTCATCGCCCTTTCAATCAAAAGTGTCTTTCCCATCGCACTACTGCCTAAAACTAGCGCAGATTTTCTACTCTCAGAAATTTTCGACCAACAACCCTTAGGGTTTTTATATCGCATTCAACTTCCTCTTTTTAATTCATTAAGCTGCCTAACAACTTCTGTCAATTCCCTCAGAGATTTAATAACGATTAACCTACAAGTTTCATAACCATTCTTGTCCAAAATCTTTCTTCGTTTCGCATAGTACTTCTTAACAGTTTCAGCATTGTGGTCCCATGGATGATATTCTAAGACTGCCTTTTTGATAGGCCAAAAATCGATTTCGATATTACCCACCTTGACATGACAATTCTCGCCCTCAATTGGAATAAATGCTATTTCTTTATGCAAAACTTTCGCAACCTCTCTTTCAGCACCAGAATCAAAGGGAACATCCATAAAGTAAAAAGGATAGCCTTCACGTCGACTTTTAAGCGCTGCAAATGCTCCCTCTCTACCTCTTCTTATCAGCTGTTCACAGTATTCCTTCGGATTTTTCGCTTTAAACATTATGTTATAACTCGCCCAGCCACCATATTTTACGACAAAAGCTCGGCCACCGAGTCTTCCTGCTGCAGATAAGTTTACTTTACCTTTTTTAGTATTAGCATATTCTTTTATAGCTTTAGCTCGCTTTCGTATAACAGCTGCAGTATTTAATTGAGAGCATCCATACAATTTATATCGTACTACTCCTCGTTTTTTCGCATTCATTTTTCCCTCTTTTGTTTTCGCATATTCTTTCAATGCCTTACTACATTTTTGCGCCATTCTTAAAATTCTTTTATCAGTCTTTTTTGTTTTTCCTTTAGTCCACGGAATAAATCTTTCCTCTGCATAAGCCTTATGCATACCTTCAGAAATACACTGACGATGCGCTTTAGTCCTGATATAAACTCCTATGGGCACTAAGTCTTCCCCCTTTACTATCATAAAAATAATATTGTCGCATAAAGCAATCCTGCATATTACTAGTCCACTGAAGATGAACAGACAACGCAGTCAAAGCGCTCAAACACATACTCATTCCATGCTCTCTTGGAGCAATCATAAAACAACCTATACCTCCCAACTTAGACATCTTCAGCATCGACAATAAAGCGAGAATTCTTTTTAACTCTTCATCTATTACCTTTACTATCGCAGCTTCAAAGTCTGTATTAGACTCCTCTGTTCGTCCTATTCGTTTTTCATACATTAACTCATACATCTGCTCAAAGTATTTCTCAGCACCTTCCATACAGATGAACGTAGCCAAATCAGGACCAGTAAGTATCATTCCTCCTCCTTTTAAGAACGCTTCTATATCCAAATTCACAATCATTTTAGCATTCTGCATTCAATGCACTCTCCTTTATCAAAACTCTCACATGAATATCCATGACAATGTCGATATTCGTTGTGACAATACGTATTTCTACCCCTTGAAATTCCAAAAACACATTTACCAAAAGCTTCTAGATTGCAATCTCTTACTGTTAAAGGCTGCAAGTGTATTCGTTCTGGAAGTTGCGAATATGGCTTACTAGCATTTTTCCATTCATCGAAAATTTCTTGACTAATTTCTCCCTTATTTAGCATGCTCCTGAACTTTCGTTCCTGTGCGCGTGATTTGAATGCCATATCTATCTCCTTCTATTAGCATTTCATCTGAACATCACATTTATCTCTTTACTCTTACTTTCTTTACTTTTACTATGTCTTTCACTTTTACTTGGAGCCACGTCATCATCCCAAAAATGCTTATCTTTAGATTCCACAATTAAGTCTCCCTCTTCATCAAATCTGAAATGTTCGTACAAATCGTATTTTAATTTCTTTCTTTCAAGAATCTGAATTAATCGTGCTACTGCTAATGGCACAGCATCCTTGACAAATGACACCTGTAACATCCCCTCGTCTTCGGCAATAATAGATATTGGGCCAACATTTAAAAATTCATTTTCATCATCTAAATGCAGCTTCCAGCCAAACTTTTTAGTCATCTTTTTAGCTTTTAATATTTTATAGAACTCTCTCAGCAGTTTACCCATTTACATCATCTCCTTTATTCAACTATATCATACTTTTTAAGAATGTATGCTGCCAAACATTTCCAATTACAGCAATGAGCAACAATTTTACGACGATAGCTAATTCCGCTAATTTCTGGCAAAACCTCAAGTACAATGAGATGATTGGACTTAAGTACTTTCTCGCATGCATAGCATTTCATTTTTGCATCACCATCTCCTTCTCTTAGAAATAACTTCTTTTCCAAACGCAAAGAAATTAGCACATTTTAAAGCTGTTAGCATATCCTTTGCTCCATGTTTAAACGCCAATTCAATTAAATCGCTTAACCAGATTTTCTTCTTTCCCCATCTTAGTATCTCAATTGCCATGAGTTTTTTAATTTTTTTCTTAGTTTTCTTACTCATCTACATCACAACCTCTCCTTTTTCCATCTTTCATAATATCTATCAATTAGCGCTTCCATTTCTTCAGCAGTGCTATAGATTGCTCGTCTTGCCATCATCACCACATCTCATAACTCTATCAAAGAATTCTTCATCGTATTTATTGCCACAGAGAAACTCGTAAATCTGAGGAACTATAGGCTTAGTCATATCAAGCATCATCTTATCTTTCAGACCCTTCTTTTGACAAAATTTATCAACTATAACTTTAATCTCCATCTACTTCACCCTAAGGGCTTCATCCAAATTCCACTTGCATCTTTCTAAGCAAGCTGAGCACTTGTCTGCTTTCATCACTTCTGAAGGACTAACATCTAAATTTATAAACGCACAATACATTCTGCTCGAATCTTCTTTCTTCTTTTTCTGCTCAAACCAATGCCTTGTCTCTCGTGAAGCGCGCACATATTCATGAATCGTTATAGTCCCTCGTATCTTGTCCAAATCTCTGTAAGCCGCGCTCTTATCATCATATTTAGTTAGCTCAAGCGTAAATTGCCCTGCCTTTAATTTTCCATCTTTTTTCATCTATCGCTCACCATCATCCAATCATCAAAATTAAATTTCTGCTTCTTTTCCATTATTTTCTTCCCCACCAAAGTACTATAAATCCACCAAGAATCACTTCGCCCACAGCACCAATTTGAGGAATAGCCTGCTTTACTCCATCTATTAACATGAAAGTACCTATGACAGTCATTACCACATTAAATTGTGAACTCAATCTTGATGCATGCTTATTTACAGCATCTCTTATCTTTAAGTTATCTCTTTGCTTGCTGCGCTTGAATCTGCTGAAAATATTCTTCATCGCTTATTCCTCTTTCTTAGAGAAACTAACCTTACCATCATCTGTTCGATATGTAACTTTTCTACGTCGAGCCATGATTCTTTTTACTCCCTCTTTTATCCATACATCTTATCATCGCTGCCCACTTCGCCAGTAAGCAATTGCGGATATATAACTTCACAATGACATCTCAGATTTTTTGAATGATGCTCCTTTACCGACTCAATAAACTCTTCATATTGCGCTTTAGATAGAGTAAAAGGATTATATTTGTTGCCAAATCTGCGATTAGGATATTCCCAAACTCTAACTACTTCTATATTGCCATCTCTCTTTTCTTTCGCTAAAATCTTATGAATGAAATTTTGCTCATTATCTTTAGGACGTCTATCGTTCCTACAGACAAATGCATAAGAAGTATAAAGACGTTCACCTTCAGAGCATTCTACATGAGCGCGAGGACGCTTTCCTTTAAAACGCTTAAGTAACTCTTTCTTACTATAAACTCTCATTGACATTCATATCATTCCATCCACGTTTTCATAACTCTTCTACCCTCTGCTGTTGCAATATATTCTTTTTTCTTTTCGGCGGCTCGCACCCACCCTACCGTAATTAATGTCGTTATATCTTCCAAAATCGTAATAGGACTTAAATTGAAGTGCACTGCAACATTTGCTTCAACAGTATCTCTTGCTGAGATAGTTTCAAAAGCTCGTAATTCTGCAGTTAACCTTGCAGTAGCTTTCCCTCTTACTAGACGACCAACCTTTCGTTCTCTCCATCTTTCTACGTCTTTAACTACTCGTTCAGGAACTTTTTCTTGCATAACTTCTATAGCAAAAGCTTCAAAAATAAACTTGTCAAATCTACCTTTTTCAGTTAATTTTTTAAGCCCCTTGTCTTGAGGTCGTAATTTCTTTAAAATTATCTCTCTTCCCTCCTTTGTATCTCTAGCCTTTTTAAGGTCAACATTTTTCTGAACCCACTTGTCAACAACTTTATAATCCTTCTCTGAATATTTTCTTGCAACAGGTATTTTCTTAATCTTTTTATACTTCACTTTCTTCTCTTGCTTTTTAGCTTTCACTTCGTCTACCATTTAATAACACCCACCCGAGAATCTCCTACTGTACCCTGTAATCCCAGCAACATTGCATGCCCCTTAGAAAGTTGCTCAGACTTCTCTCCCTCTAGCACAGAAATAAGCTCAAGATTATTCAGTGGAAGTATTGCACCCGTACTATGCACATATCTGCATATCTTTCTATACCTTACTATGTCAACAGTTTTCAAAGCTAGAGCAAAAAATCTTTCTCCATTGTTATAAACATATACATCTGATAATTTGTACTTTGCTATTCGTTCTTCTATTATCTTTTCAACTATATCCAATTGCGTAAAATCAAATTTCATTACTGGGACATGCAAGCCATTTGTGCCCATTACTGAACTCCTTATTCCTATATTCAAGAGCTCTTCATCGACTTCTAATACAGAAGCCTCTGAGCTGTGCAATTGCCGATTACTCCAGTTCTCGTTCAATCGCGTTTTTCTTGCACGGAAACCTGCTTTTTTTACGGAGGTTCTCACATCATCAGTCTTTCGTATCGAGTTCTGGAAGGATGACAAAGCAGGAGAACCCCAAGCTTTATCATCAAGCATCCCAATCCCCGATTTTGCAGACTTCTCTGGAGCAATATTTGCGAATGCACAAACTTTTAATGCACCATCATCCTCGACTGAGAGACTACAAGGCACTTTGATAACTTGCCGCGTATTTATTACACAATTATCCACATCTATTCTAGCAGACCTAACAGCATCAACCATTTTTCGATTAAGAGCTAAAGCCACCTCTTCTCTATCTCTGCTGTTTTCTAAATAAACTACATCATCACTTCTATCTATGCAAACATGCATTCCTCCACCACCACTTTCAATAGCATAGACAATTTTCCAGCAAACGTCATAACAAAACTTCAAGAGTTTTAAACCTTCTGAAAATTTCTCTACATCAAAAACAAACTGCTCCTGCATTAAAAAGAGATTATCTGCAACCATGTATCTGCCCTCTCGTTTCTGCTCAGCACGATATCCTACTCTTTCTGGGTTTAAGAACTTGCTAATAGAGTAATACACTTTACGAACTGCATCATCATTTGTGCAGTTCTTCAGAATCGTTTGCCTCAATTCTTCCCAATTTCCCATTCGTCGTTTAATTTTAATGAACTTTCCACTAGCCATAAAAAATCTTATTTGGCGAAACTTGAAAAACTTATCTCCTAATACTTTCCTAGCTTCTGCAAAAACTTCAGGATTTTCGTAATAATCTCTCACTGTTTGCATTTCAACACCACGTAATTTAACTTTATTTTTTCTGCTATTGAAGTTTTAGGAATCACAACCTCTTCTCCTTTGGCATTTAGCACGAGCTCTGATTGTACTAGTTGTCTAATCACCTTTTTCAGAAAAACTCCACGTGTATGAGACTGAGAAAGCGAGTTAGACTTTATTCGAACTGCAGTCACACCTTCATCATCAATAACAAAATCATATAGAAATGTCACGTCCTTTTTCTTTACTGCAATTAAAATTTTACTTAGTCTATCTTCCCACTCTTCTTTTATCTTCAAAAACGTGTACCACAAATCAATTCCTTCAGCATATAATATCTAGTAAGTTAAGAATTTCTGCAACGTCCTTCGTCGATTTAATGACAATTAATTCACAATCTTTATAGCCATTAGCATCCAAAATTCTTCTTCTAACTGAGTAGTATTTCTTTCCAGACAATCCATTTCTATCCCAAGGATGATGCTCTATAAACAACCAACCGAAGAGTCTGAAATCAAATTCATAATTTCCAACTATTACATGACAATTCTCGCCTTCGATCGGAACAATTCCTAAGCTCAATAAATGCATAATAGCTCGTTGTCTCTCTTGCTCTGAAGCAAAAGGAACACTCATAAAATAATAGGGAGCTTTTTCACGCTGACTTTTTATTGATGCGGGTCCACCCATTTTTCCCGCTTTTATTGCTCGCTCATGACTTTTTTCTGGATTATTTTTAGCGTATTCTTTCAAACTCTTAGAAATATTTAAACATTCTATTTCAGTTCTAATGCGACACCCACTTATACTCCCTCCCACTTTACCAGCATTTGATAAATTTTCTGCATATTCTTTTGGATGCTTTTCTTTGAAAACTTTATGATACCCAGACCAGCCTCCATGCTTTTCAACAGTACTTTTACCACCTTTTCTACCTGTCTCAGGATTATAAACTCCTAACTTATATTTTCTTAACGTTTTTTGAGACGCTCTACCTCCTTTGCTACGCTGCTTATGACATCTTTTTGAGCTATTTTTAGCGTATTCTCGTAGACCCTTAGAAATATGCTGACCATGCGCTTTAGTCTTAACATAAACTCCTCTTGGCATCAAACTTTCCTCCTCTCAAGAATAACTCTGATAGTCGCATCTAGCGTCTGCAGCTGTTCCTGCTTTTTTATTTTCTTTGCTAAGTGCAAAGTTTTTTCAGATACTCTTATTAATGGCATTTATTCCAACTCGTATACTATTAGTTTATTGACTATTTAAACTTTTCTACTTTACAAACTCTTCACTTTGGAAATGGAACTTTTGCGCCTTTTTCTTTCAATCTAGAAAAATAAAATTTTAGCCAAGACTGAAGCTCTGCACATACTTCTGCAGACCCCCACCATAGCGATTTCCGCCAAGTTTTGAAAACGCGCCAATAAACTATTTCTAACGTCCTTGTATTAGAGCGCTGTCTGCTCAATTCCTTATCCATTTCCTGCGATTTTTCCCTCAAAAAACTTTTAACATCGAACGCCATAACATAACCCTCAGATATTTTGTAATCCTAAATTAGCAGTCTCCTTTGTAGAACCCGCCGAAAGAATTATAACGGCAATCACTATCACTAATGCCGCAATTAATCCAACAATAAGCAATATAGACCTATTCTCTGATTGCTCTGCTTCTTTTGCTGTAGCTGTTGACATCATTCTATACGCATATTCTTTAGTTGAATCCACATTAGTAACAGAGTTGAGATTTTCGTAATTATTAGCTCGTATCTGTACTTTGTAATTACCAGCCAAAACTGTAAAAAGTATTTGACCATTAGCATTCGTAAAACCAAATTCATCATACATTATAAAAGCGGGCACTGCGTTCTCTATGTGCACATACGCACGCTCCGCTGCACTGCCTGTCACCGCATCTCTTACCGTAAGCAACATCCCACAATACTTTAATGATGAAAGCACTTCTGAATTCTCTTGAGCAATTTCTGCTATCACTAATACTTGCGCATTTAAACGACACAATAAACTATCATTAGAATAAAAATCTACGTAGCATTGCATAGAATATACAGGAGAATCTGCTAAACTCCATGACTTGATTTCGGCTGGTGCTAAAAGAATATCCTCTGCTACTCTAATACTATTGTCTAACGCGTTTATCAACTTAACAGTCAGTCGCATATTTGCATAAAGCACATTAGATTTTATTGTACCTCGGAAATAAGCAACCTCACCAAGCGCAATAATCCGCGAATAAGAAGAAATCGCAGTTGTCATAGACGTACTATCTGCATTCTCGATATAATTTTCAATAGTTAGCTGTTTGCTCACATTTGCTGAAGCACTCTGCACACCCAACAAGAGCACACAGACTAATGCCAAAAGACAGACTGCAATAAAAATAGACTTTACTCTCTTCATCAACATCACCAAATCGCCCAAACGTTAATTCCATTTAGATGCAGATAAAACACTGTCAAAAGCAATAATAGCGGAACAACATACTTGAAAAAATTCTTAGTATTCTTCGTCCGTGCAGGTTCCACTAATGAAACGAAATATAAATAGCCAATTGCGAAAAGAGCCGTCCACGCCCCAGCGGCAAGTATTGCAGGAGACGCGATTAACTTCAGACAATAACCATAAATCACTAACAGTCCAGTCACGAGAGGAATAACTACTTTTGATAAAATTCCTGCTGCTCTTCGCTTAGCTTCTCCTGTTATTGCCCCAACATACACAAAACTTGTCATAAGCAATCCTCCCCATACTAAAAGTATTTTTGCAATATCTGCAGAAATACCGCTTGTTCCTGCAATCCCTGGTGGTCCTTGCAGTCCTACAGGAGGGTCTACAACTTGCAAAACTCCATGACCATATGCAATCGGGTTAGTCGAGTATATGTCAAGTCCATACGTTCCAATTATCGCGGGCGCCGTTATTCGGTATTGGTAGATGCCTCTACTTAAAGAAACCATATCTCCGTAATCCAACCATAATGACATATCCCAATTCCAAATACAGAGCTTGACCACGGCTGATGTCGCTGGATTTCCTTCATCATCTAATACTTGCGCATAAATAGTACAATTTTCACTATCTTTGACCCACGTACTCGGAACAACGATAGCCGAGATTCTTGATGCTTCAGTCTCAATGATGTTCAACTTAGCCATAATGCTAGTTGTGAGATAAGCGTAAATCGTGTTGCAGTTGTCAATAATGTTCTCTGCTATTGCTATTATCATATTAGTATTAGCATAAATTGCAAGAACATTATCACTCATGTTTTCTGGAAATACTGTAACTCCCCAATTGTCTACAAGAGCTTTGATGTTATCTGCCTGAGACTTGAGATAAATTAAGTTATCATGTGCTTCGTCAATCGCATTTTGGACAGTACTGATTAAATAAATGTAGTTCGCTACTGCATTATCAAGTGTCTTACCAATGTTATCCTTCATATCGTCGAGTTCATTCTTAATTGTTCCCATCAAGTAGACGTAAGTATTATAGCTATTATCTCGTGCTTGCGTAATCATAGACGTCATAATATTCACCATATAGCTATAAATTGTGTTTTCAAGATAATTTTCAATGTAGTAGCAATTATCGATGATGACTTGCGTATTAATTATTATCATGCCCGTATTAGCATAAATTGCAAGAATATTATCTCTCATATTATCTGAGAACGCAGAAGCTGCAAGAAAATCAACCACAGCTTTAATATTATCTGCTTGACTCCTAATGTAAAGTGCGTTATCTCTAACTTGGTCAAGCTCTACTTTTGTTGTGACAAGATAATTGTACGTTGTTAAAATATCTGAAGCAGAGACATTCACGCCAAGCTGCACATTGTCAACAGCACTCCGAAGTAGATTGAGCCCCATTTGAATATTGTCGCTTACACCTTTGATATTATTTGCTCCTATTTGGACGTTGTCGAGCTTGCTATCCACTACACTAAACTGAGTTACGAGGTATGCATAGATGATGTTCTCGAGATAGTTTTCTGTCACATTGCATTGCGCGATTATCGCGTTACAACTCGCAATAATAGTAGTAGTGTTGTTATATGCCAGAGTGATGTCCGCTATCGAAACATTCACACCAAGCTGCACATTGTCAAGCACATTCTCGATGTTATCCGCTTGGCTCCTTATATAAAGTGCGTTATCTCTCACTTGGTCAAGCTCAATCTTGATGAGATTCGCACCAACTTGTAGATTATCCACGACTATCTTGATATTGTTAGCGCCTATTTGAATATTATCAGCAACCACTTTAAGAGCATTCACTCCAACTAAGATATCATCGCTAATTTCTTTGATGCTGTTCACACCAATTTGCATGTTATCGCACTTCGAAGTAATGCTGTTCGTTCCACTTTGAATATTGTCTGCGACAATTCTGATTGCATTAATCCCAGTCTGCACATTGTCCGAAACAAACTTGATAGCGTTCACTCCAACTTGGATGTTATCGCACTTCGAAGTAATGCTGTTAATCCCGAGCTGAATGCTATCTGCGATAACTCTGATAGCATTTGCCCCAATTTGGATATTGTCTGCTACACCCTTAATTCCATTTATCCCGAGTTGGACGTTGTCGAGCTCTGCCTTCATCGTTACCAGATACGAGTAAATTGTGTTAGAAAGATAATTGTAAATCGTGTTCACAAGGTAATTGTAGATTGTGTTCGCATTATCGTAACAATGAAGCACATTTTCTAGAATAGAGACAGTATTGTTGTATGTCAATGTGATGCTTGAAATCGAGATGTTTATGCCCGCTTGAAGGTTGTCCGCCTCCGTCTTGATGTTGTCTGCTTGACTTTTGAGGTATATAGCATTGTTGTAGATGTTATCGAGTTCTACTTTTACCGTCCCTGTCAAATAGACGTAGGTGTTGTAGGCATTGTCCCTCGCCAACGCAGTATTATCTCGTGTCTGTGTAACTATCGGCAGAATTGTGTTCACCAAATAGTTATATGCTGCATAAGCATTGTCCCTCGCGAGAACTGCGTTTTCTTTTGTCTGTATGATTGCTGAATAGATGATATTTACAAGATACGAGTAAATTGTGTTTTCGAGATAATTCTCTATAAAGTTGCACCGACCAATTATTATATTACAATTCGAGACGATGGTTGTAGTGTTATTGTATGCTAAAACTATATCTGCAATTGAGACATTTACTCCGACTTGAACATTATCTAATAAAGTCTTAATGTTGTCTGCCTGTGAACGAATGTATTGCGCATTGTCTCTCACTTGGTCAAGTTCCGCTTTAATAACATTTACACCAACCTGTACGTTATCGCATTTAGTGATAAGAGTATTTACACTGACCTGAATATTATCTGCAACTACCCGAAGCACATTCAAACCTATCTGAATATTATCAGATACACCCTTGATATTGTTCACTCCTATTTGTATGTTATCGCACTTAGAGCTGATACTATTAATTCCAGCTTGAATGTTACCGATAGCCGCCTTTATCTCATTAGCTCCTATTTGAATATTATCTGTTACACTCTTAATCTCATTTATTCCAAGCTGAATATTGTCGAGCTTATTATTCATCGTCACTAGATATGCATAAATCGTGTTCTGGAGATAGTTGTAAAGAGTATTCACGAGGTAGTTGTAAATTGTATTCGCATTGTCGTAGCAGTGACGCACGTTTTCCAGAATCATCGCAGTATTGTTATAAGTCGACGTGATACTGGAGATTGAAATGTTCATGCCCGTTTGGAGATTATCCGCTTCTGTCTTGATATTGTCCGCCTGACTTCTGAGATATATAGCGTTGTTGTAGACATTATCGAGTTCCGTTTTTACTGTTGTAGTGAGATAGACGTAAGTATTGTAAGCATTGTCTCTAGCCAACACAGCATTATCTCGTGTCTGCGTAACTATCGGCAAAATCATGTTCACCAAATAGTTGTATGTGTTGTAGGCGTTATCTCTTGCAAGTACAGCATTGTCGCGAGCCTGTGTGATTGCAGGCAATAGCGTGTTCTGCAAATAGTTTACTACCCATACAATATTATCTCTAATATTAGTGATGTCACTTATAAATCTCTTCACCTGAAATTCTCCACTTCCGTAAGCCGTTACGCCATTCCAAGTTGCTATCACACTACACATAAAGGTCTCATTCTCTTTCGTAGCAGGGAGCGTTGGCGCGATGAAATCATAATAATAAATTCCGGGGCTGCCTGATACATAGTTCATCGTAACGTCGTTGAAAAGCTTACTTAAGTTCTCATAATATACAGTTAGTTTCACAGTAGCTGTATTCACAGGTTGACCTAAGTTGTCTAATATCTGAACCCACGTTTGTGCATTTTCTCCTGATGCATAGATAGAACCGTAGACTCTGATTGTTTCGAAGCCCATAATCACTCTCGGAAGTTTAGGTCCTCCAACTGCTGTCGTCGGCCATACCGCAAACCTCCACGTATCAGACACACTTTCTCCAGTAGAACTTACACCAAGTACTCGCCAATAGTAGCTGCTCCACGACATCGCAGATACAGGCGTATAATTGTCGATAGGATATGTCAAGTTTTCATCTATAGTTAATGTTGAGAAATCATCGTCGTCGTCTATTTGTAAACAGCTGTTCTCAGAGTTTTCGCCAGATGTCCATACAAAATTTGGAGTGCTATCGGGAGTTAGCATAAAGTCGATTGGAGAGAAGAGTATCGGCTGTCCCGGAGGCAATGGAGGAGTGTATCGCATGAGAACATTGTCGGGCTCCGTACCGTTTACATACCCACGCCAAACATAGATAGTTCTGCCGCTATCTCTGGCTAACCTATGACCGTTTGTATCCGTAACACCATAAGGAAGTTCTGGCCCAGCTATCCATCTGTCTCCACTAATAAAGTAAATAGAAAAGAGCTTTCGTTCAACTTCGTCAAAAGTCCCACCACTCATAGCGTAAATCATATCGCCCCCAATCCAGATAAGTCCCCCACCATCACCCGTACCACCAGGACTCCATAGTGTCTCAGGCGTCAAAATGCTTGTATTCCATGTATCAGTAGTTATTTTATATTTAGCGAAATCATAATCAGCAGAAGTCTCGTGATATTCACCCCTCAAGGCATAGAGATAGTTCCCACCCGTCCATATTAATGATGCACCATCGTCTGTACCACCACTACTGCTTTCTGTTGCCACCCAAGGATAGTCGTCATCGAGCAGAGTCCAGTAATCGTCTTTGATGCTGTAGCGCATGAAGTGGCTGTTGTTTTTAGTTGTAATGGGCTGATGCCCGCCAGTGATAGCGTAAATGAAGTTATCATCACTAACACCAAGTACCGAACCAGGTACCCACGTCAAAGCATCTCCAGCACCCTCTTCACCAACAGAGACAGAATTATCCATTGTGTTGTTTGTGCCCTGAAGTTGCGTCCAATTATCATTGGCTATGTCATATCTGATAAAACCGTGTTTAGCTTTGTTATCACTTCCAGCGTCTGCCGTAGCGCCCCCGACGAGAGAGTATATGAAATTGCTGTTGTCCCATACCATATATGCTCCGCACTTTATTTGTATCCCAGATAAAGTGTTTGGAGAGCTGAGCTCGTCCCATGTGTCGTTCGTGACCATGTACACATAGAACATCGCAACTCCATTATTATTGCTGGTCACGAGATAGATATTATCATGAGCTCCCACCAAAGCAACTCCGTAGCTCTCTGAATGCGGTCCCCAAATACTTGACCATGGTGGTGCTGCGATGGTTCCAATCCATGTTTCAATTTGTCGCCATTGCTTAATTGGAGTGGTAACAGTTCCAACCCACAATTCAACTTGGCGCCATATCCCTGTAGTAGCATTCACCGTTCCATCCCAAGTTTCGACAAGTCGCCACTGCACAGTTGTATTGACTGTCATAACACATGCCACATACGCGAGGTCAATATGAATTGTAGTCGGAGTTGTGTCGGTATTGTCCCAAGACTCGTACTTGATATAAATGTTCTCACCGCGACGGTAATCTGATAATTGCTCTCCCGTGATTACTCTCGTTATCGTTCCTTCTGTGGTCGTAAGAGTACCAATATTTTCCCACATCGTGTCGGCGTTGTCCCAGATAGCAACTACCACATTCTCAGAATCACCACTTGTGTATCCACTTATCTTAAGCACATAGTTATCAAATCCTGTAGTGACGTTTTCAATTTGGTGTTCCCAACGCAAGGCGTAATGCGGTGTGCCTGTTCCATTTACTCTGAGGTAGTCGATAAGCAGTCCATCTTGAGAAGTAGAGATTGGGTTGACATCGATGAACTTCACATCCACTTCGCCGTAGGTTATCTCGTCGTCAAGCAACGTATAACTCCAGTTCTCCCAGCTTACAGATGACAGAGTTGCACCTCTATTTTCCCAAGTGGAACCATCCCAGACCTGAACTCTGAAAGTATCAATCGCGTTCGCAAGCTCATATCTCATCTGGAGAGTGTAATCGTCGGACAACGGGATGGCGTCAATCAACTCGTCGATTTCCATGGCATATCCAGTGTTTACCGTAGCATATCGCCAGAAAGCCGATGATGTAGTTCCCCGCACGTAATAGAGGAAGTTGTCCTTATACACCAAACGGTTGCCCGTGTTTGAACCTACCCATTCTGGAAAATGCGCTAGCGTATCGTATAGTGCCCACGAGTTGCCACTTATGCTGAAGTACCAGAAGTTGTCGTATAAATTCGATACCGTACCACCACCTCTGGCGGCGTAGATTCTATCTGCGTTTTCTGGCCCAGCCCAAGCCAGCGAACCACCTGCTCCCGGATTAATTCCCGAAGGCAGACTTGCCCGTACTGTCCAACTGGCTGCACCTATCTCCCAATAACGGAAGGAGACTAATCCACCCCGCCAGGCATAAATGCGTTTGTTGACGTTGTCGAATGCGAAGGCGTTCCCTGCACCGCTGCCAGCTGCCCAGAACGCAGGCAAGCCCGTGTTATCCCACGTGTCTGTATAGATGAAGTATCGCCAAAAGGAACTAAAACCGCCTTTCGTCGCATAAATATTATCACCACCCGTCCACACGAGCGCTCCACCACCCGAAACACTCTCTGGAGCTTGGGATATAGTTGGTATCCAAGTGTCATCTTCAATACGATAGTACCAGAAACCAGTGGTATTGCCTCCTTGAAATGCGAAGAGGTACTTTGTTTTACCACCGAGAGTCGCATCCACGTATACCAACGCTCCTCCTGTTCCTACCGAAGCTGGTGTCGTAGCCATTCTTTCCCAAGTGTCATTGTCGATACAATATCTGTAGAAGTTGTCGCTACCACCTTTGAGCTGATAGATGTACTTTGCGCCGTTGTACTCGACATATACCGCGCTAACTCCAGCTCCGTAACCGAACGTCTCTGCTAAATTTATCCACGTATTCTCTGTTTGAGCGAACACCGAAGACGGAGACTCCGTCAGCGTCGCGTAGGCACCTGCATCGTCATTATCCTGCTCATTCAAGAAGTCTACGACTGTTCCCTTCACACTACCATAAGAAGAAACGTATGTGTAGGTGCCTGACGGGAAAAGATTCTGTTCTGCGATATTCTCATAAATGCCGTTCTGCGTGCGAATGTCTGCTATCGACCCTCCTGCGATGGTGCCTATCTGCTCCAAGTCGTCGATGAGCACAGCTGGTTCTGCTCCTGCGTAGTAGTATGCCTCTGTCCATGCCGTAACCAATCTCCACTCTTTATAAACAGAGACCGTACCCGTCCAAGTCTCGATAGGATACCACACTTGCGGTATTGGCAAAAGATTGGTCAAAAAGGGATAGCTATTATTTACCGCAAAATGAATATTCCAGATGTTCTCATTCTCCACATCGTGGTATGGATTCCCCACGAAGTCCCAAGGCGTAGTCAAGTTTTCACTCCATATATTGTCGGTGAATGTCCTGACGTCCTTCATGTTCTCGGTTGTCTTCCAAGTTCCTCCTGCACTTATCTTCGTTCCAGATGTTTCGTTGTCCCAGAAAGAGTTAGATACAGTTCCATAATAACTATACCCAACGAGTCCACCCACATCAGTATCACCGTTCACGTTTCCAGTAGAATATGAGTTAGACATGGTTCCATGGTCGTTATATCCGACGAGACCGCCTACTTTGGCAGAACCGTCCACAGTTCCCGTCGAATAAGAATTAAGAACTATCCCAGTATATAGTGTCAGATTTCCATAATTATTCCCTATGAGACCACCAACCTCATTAGTACCAATTACTGCACCGCTCGAATAGCTATTAGACACAGTTCCTTCGTCGTTATATCCTAAGAGGCCACCCACACGATTTTCACCCTCCACAATACTATCTGAAAAGCTGTTGGATATTAATCCAAGATATGCACTAGTGGCATTTATCCCTGCAAGACCGCCAACCGCATCTTTACCGCTCACAGAGCCTGTAGAATAGCAGTTGTCTACCAACCCCCAACCAATCGCCCCGACGAGACCGCCCACGTACCTAGTGCCACTTACAGAGCCGGTCGAGTAGGAGTTGGTTATAGTTCCATTATTATTTATCCCTGCAAGACCGCCAACCGCACCATAACCGCTACCACTACCGCTTACAGTTCCCGTGGAAAAGCAGTTAGACATAGTTCCATCATTAACCCCAACGAGTCCGCCCGCATAATTAATGCCACCATATATATTCACATTCTCAAGCCCCGCGTTCTCCACCACGCCCTCGCTCCCGACCCGCCCAAAAAGACCGATTTCGTTCGTGCTAGGTCTGTTGATATACAAGTTGCTTATCTTGTATCTCCGCCCATCGAAACTTCCAGCAAATTCGTCGAACTGCTCCCCTATCGGCTCGAACCCGCGATATCCACCAGTGCCGTTCTCGTCCCAAGTATGGGTGACAGAAGCGTCTATGTCGTTCACAAGAATATAATCGCCAGAAAGGTCATCTTCCATCCCTTGTAATTCATAGACATTAGTTATCAAGTAAACAGTTTTTAGTGTTCCTACCCAAGTCTCAACTTGTTGCCACATCAAAGTTGACGAGTTGACTGTCCCACTCCAAGACTCGACCTGTCGCCATGAGACAGGAGCATTTATGGTTCCGTTCCACGTCTCTACGAGTCGCCATAACCTCTCTATTAGCGTTCCTTCAACCCTTGCGAAATCAATCATCAAACTCGTCTGAGTGCTGTCGCCGTTAGGTTGTACGTAGCGAATGCGGACTTCGTCGGCAGATATATAATTTGCTGTTATTGCATACGTGAAATTGTCCAGAACGCGAGATGTCAGGTTTCCAATATTGTCCCATCCTAAAGTCGAAAAATTATAGATATAGACACTCACATTTTCGTTGTCACCATTTATGTAGTATTCAATTCTCAAAAGATAGTCGTCGGCAAACGGTATCCCAGTGATGTTGTGCTGGACGTTCTCGCGGTAGTTGGTGCGTATAGTCATCACCTTGGGAGCGATGCTGAAACCCTCGAAGATGGGATTGGCTGTCATAGTCCCAACCCAAAAAGAAGTGCCTCCCCAAACGCTGCCAGTGTTCTCATTTTCGAGCACACCGCCACTGGCCGCAGTGCTATCCCGTGCCATTATCGAGAACACAACTCCAGAAACAGGATGAGCAATCATAAAGATTCTGGCCGTGTCGTCCGAACCTGGCACCACGACTGCAGCTGCCCACGTTGAACCCGTCTTATGCTGCATCGACACCGTTAAAGCATCACCATACATTATCCAAGCATGACCCACGTTGTCGACAGGAAATGTCTCGTAAGTCATACCGAAGTTCATGTCGAGAGTGTCTTCCAACGTATCTAATTCTGACGATGTTCCCCATTTAGTCCCGCTCCATTCACATACCTCCAACTCGACAAGCGTCAACGTTTGTGCTGCGTAGAGAATGTTGTCCGTGCGAGGGTCTGAAACCAGCTTAATCCAGTTGACTGCCGTAGCTTCGGTAGAAATGTCGAGAAGCGTAACAGCGCTCAAAACTCTCGGAGTGTTCTCGTAGATTCGCCAGTATTGGTCGGTCGCCGTGCCAGATGCCCACATGAACATTATCGAACCGCTCTGAGATTCATATGTTACATCTATCCATTTCTTCGTAGCGTTTGGACCAGCTGCAAGTGACCAGGCAGCTGTCGCCCCCATGTTGTCCCAAGCCGTCCCAGACCAATGGAAACCAAAAACAGTCGGGAAGTTAGTCGAGTAAATCAATGCGATTTCATTGTTGTCAGCCGTCGGATTCGCCGCCATCTCGACCCAATAGATTATACCTGTCGCTTTATAGACCAAGTCGATAAGCACATTATCGACTGTCCAAGTCGAACCGTTCCAGACCGAATACTTCAGCTGTGCGGCCGTATTGTTCTCTGCGAAAACAATTACTGCATTGCCCGACCCGTTCTCATACTCGATGTCGAATCTCCGATAGACAGCGTACGTCGTCCCCACGTTTGCTATCAACTTTGTCGCACCCCAAGTTGAAGTCGTACCGTTCCAGAACTGGACGCGAATATCACCCTTATTGTCCAAAGTCCCCAAAATAGCCTCGTCCCTCGTCCGTGCGTATTTCAGGACGACCCACCTCACCCTTCCAGACACGGCCGTGCAGTTGCCCTGTGCGCCCCAAGACGTTCCGTTCCAAATCCTGTATTTCGGTGTCGAAGTGTTGTCGTAATAGACGGCGAGGGCGTAGGTGTTGTCGTAGGTGATTGACTGATAGTTGTTCTCGAAGACGTTCTCGTAAATGCCATCAGCAGTTTGCGCCCCCAAAACTCCAGTCGTTCCACCTTCATAGACGTTTTCGCCGACGACATATGTTTCTGAATAGGCAAAAGCAGTGCCACCGCTGGGTGCTTCTCTTACTATGGGCAATTCGACGTGAAACATGACAATAGGGATAACAATAAAAAAGCAAATAGCTATCGCTACCGTCATGGTCAAAGTTGCCTTCTTTCGTTGGTTTATCCGCATCCGACTACCACCAACACCACAGCTTCACGCTGTCCAAGCTGAGAGTCCCCCCAGCGTGCAGAGTGTATCCGTTGCCGTTGTTGTCCCAGACCGCGTTCACCCGTATCCATCCGCTAGCAGTGTTTTCGCCCGAGCTCGCAAACGTGTACTCGTTTCCGTTGGCGCCGTTCTCTGGCCCGACGATGAACCCGTTGCTTGTCGTCAACTCTATCTGCGCGTTCTCCTTGGATGCGTAGGCTGCGTTCTCTGGTGCTTTCACTCTAAATGCAACAACTATGTCGAAAGTGTTCTCGTACGGGACGTTCGCGCTTCCGCTAGAACTCTCAATCACGCCCATCCTCCCGGTGGTGATTGTGCCCAAATCATTGCTTTTCGTGTACGTGCCAGTGTCCATTATGTAGATGTTCTCGATTCCCGAATAGGTCGGTATCGAATAGCCGAATACAACGTTTACCCTGCTGGGTACTATGGTGATGTTGCCCTGGTGCGACACACCCGTCGATGCTCGGTTGAAAAACACATACGTACCAGTCGCTATCACTAGCAATACGATTGCATATGCTATCAAAGATTTAATTTTCATCTGTTTTTCACCCCCTTTCATTTTACCAATTCTTTTATATTACTATGGCCATTTAAACTTTCTTACTATCACTTCCGCTGTTAACTCTGCTCAAACAGACACTCTTCGTTTTTCTACATTCCCATATAATATCAAATACGAAACTATCACAACAAACACAATAGCCAAAATAATCGCAAACACTTTAGCATTTAAGACTGCACCCTCTACTGCACCTGCTCGTTTAGTCTCATTCAAACGAATTATCACAACTTTGCTGAAATCTAAATCCACTGAAGTAGTCACATTATCATAGCCTTCCACAAATACACTAACAGAATAAGTACCCTTGGCTAAAGAAAATACAACAGTACCCGCATAATCAGTAAATTGCGTATTATCAGAACACACAACTCTTGCTCCAGCTATTGCACTATCTGTAAAATTATCCTTCACAGTAATTATCAAACCATATAACACTATTGGCGTGACACCACCACCAGCACCCGAGATACCTCCAGCAGGATGCGTCGTGACATACATCAAACACGATATACTCGCTAGAAGAGTAGAATCACTATAGAACTCTACTGCGTAAGCTTTCGTATAAATGGGCGAAGCGCTCAAACTCCAGCTAGTCATAATTCCCAAAGCTAATGTCTCATTATCTTCATCTACATAAGTATTCGCCAATAAATCTTTAAGCCTAAAAATAGTATTCATCTCAAGATACTTACAATTAGACTGCACAGTACCATCAAACGCACCTATGCCGCCCAAAATTATTGAAGTAGTATCTGACGCTATAGTCGCAACTAGAGTAGTATTTTCTGTATAAATTTGATTCTCCAGCATCAGCACTGCTCCATTTACTCTCAGATTCTCTATCTTAATAGACATATTAGTAATATTTGCAGGAAGAGCAACATTGCTAAAAGTTATCACATTATCTATTCTATTTTCTGTAGCAACATAATTATCTGCTATCCAGAGTTCGCAACTAATATTTTCGTTCTCTGCAGATGTGTTATCATCAAATTTCGTTATCTTAATAGTTATAGTCGCATTATCGCAATAGCCAGTAAACGTAGTATTATCAATTATAAGAGCTCTTATGCAGAACATTCCACCGTATAGCCAAGAACGCCATTCATAATTATCATAGACCTTAACTCTCCAATAATAAGTATTTCCTCCTGTTAATGCAGCTCCGCTATAAACAACACTCTCATTATCACTCTTAACATTATAGTCCCACTTACTGTTATCATTCTCAACTATTCCTACTTGTATCCAGAAGTTCTCTTGTATATCAAGCTCGTTGTCATAATAGTTCCATCCTAACGTTGGAATCGAAGTATTTATCGTAGGACTAACCAAATTATCTGTCACTTGATTCTCTGCAACGGGAATACTATTAACTACAAATGTGCAAATGATAGAATTCTCTCCCCACTCTCCTTTTTCATCTTGTCCTTCCGCAAAGAAAGAATACGATTGTCCTTTTATCCTATCCATCCAAGTTACTTGTGCAACCTCTCCGCTTGCTATCCATATATTATCTATTAAACTATTATCTATATTATCATAGAAGAATACATTTATAGTATTCACATCGTTATCTGCGACAACACAAGACAAAGGAACATCTGTGACAACTTGTCTAGTTGGCGGTAGAAGGTCAGTCGGTTTATTAGGTGCATAGTTTGGAATAGCTCCTGTTGTGAAATTCCACACTCCATACCAACTCGACCATTCATAGTTATCGTAAACCTCAACTTTCCAATAATAAGTTGTAGAGCAGGCTAAAGTATTCTCAATAGCGTGAGATGTAGTTGAGCTTATTCTTTCTCCTGTATTCTCGTTTGAAGAAGAAAAGTCGTTATCATTATCGACAAGCACCCAGTATTTAATTTGCGTATCGCTATCGTTATCTGCGAAAGTCCAATCTAATAAAGGAGTAATCGAGGTGCCAGTTGCGCTATTATCTGGAGAAGTAAGACCTGTGGTCGGTAGAGAATTAGTTACGCTTCTTTCTCCTGTCTTTTCTCCCGAATACTCGTAGCCATCATAAGCTTTAGCACAAACCGTTATCGTGTCGTGTGCATCTCCGACAGCAATCACGTATGAGCTATCAGTCGAATAGGCCTGCCTCGTTGCGGCATCTTGAATGTTGTAGAACTTGTAGTAGTAAGTCAAACTATCTCCATCAACATCGCTACTACCAGAACCACTACCGACAAGCTCTGTTCCAACATAGATTGTAGTTGGATTTAAACCCAGAGTTGTTGGAGTTGTAGGCACGGTATTAGTTACACTTTTATCCGCAGAGTTTTCTACTGAGTTCTCATATGTATCTCCAGCTTTAACATAAACTCGCATAGTATCATGAACATCGTTAACAACAATTACGTATGAGTTATCAGTCAAATAATCTTGTCTTATTGTTGCATCAGCAACATTATAGAATTTATAGTAATAAGTAATTGCATCACTCTCGGCGTCGGTAGAAGAGCCACTACCAACAAGTTCCGTAGTAACGTAAATAGTTGCTGGAGATAATGTTATTATGGGCTTGGTTGGAGGAGTGTTCATTCTAAATTGGTCGCCACTGCTTGAAGGTGCATAAGAGCTATTTTCATATCCATCGCTTGCCATTACTCGCCAATAGTAAGTTGTTCCATCTGCAAAAGCATAATAATCAAGCACACAGCTTGTTCCAGTTCCACTCCAATCGAGATTAGTTGGTGTAGCCGATGTTCCTGTATAAACATAATAAGTTATCGTATCTCCTTCTGCATCTGCGCCTCCGACAGTCCAACTCACGTCTGGAGAATGGTCAATTTCGTTCATACTCAAATCAGTAGAGTTAGTCGGTGCAGGTGGAGGAGTATTCATCCTAAATTGGTCAGCTACTGTGTAGCCCGACCATTCATAGCCATCATAACTTCTTAAACGATAGTAATATGTAGTTCCATCAACCAGAGTAACCGAGTTTTCACCGATGTTCTCTTTATTATTCGTTGTGCTGTTTTCTAATGTTGTTGGAGGATTAGTTGCACTCATATAAATGAATGTAGTAACCGTATCCCCGTCAGCATCTGTTCCTTTAGTCCAACTTATCTCAGGTGTATGGTCGGTTAAATTCATTCCCAAGTCGGTAATTCCCGAAGGTGCGGTCGGTAACTGGTTAATCTTAAAGGTTGCTGTTTCTGTTGACCAAGCACCTTCGTTATCATTGTTATCCCAAAACTTTATCCGCCAGTAGTAGGTCGTCCCTCTTACCAAGTCCGAGTTTTCATAGCTTATATCGGAACATCTTTCCCCGTTGTCAAAAGTAGTTATCGATGTCTTTGACTTGTTGTAGATTGGAGAGCTGAAGTTAGAATCATTGTCGACCTGCAAAGCATAATAATCCATATTATCCCCATAATTGTCAGTTCCTATGGCGCTGAACTCTGGGGTCAAATCTATGATGTGAACGGGATTTGTTAGTCCTTCGCACAATAGAGAAGTTGGAGAGTTTGGAGAAACTAGAGAAGTAATGACGAGCGGATAATCGTCCTGATTTGCGCCACCTGCAATCAAGTACGGGTCATCAACCACGCCATCGTGGTCATCATCGGGAGATTGCCAATCGCTCCAGTAATTACCTTTTCCATTATTATCCCAGAAGTTTGTGCATTCATCGTAGGCGTTGTTGTCCGTGTTGTTGAGCAGATAGTTGAGAGTGAGTATGTTATTATCGGATGAAGTGTCCAAATAGATGCCGTAGTAGTTGTTCTCCGCAATGTTGTTGGACAAAACGTTGTTATTAGACGAGTCGGACAG
>Ga0315296_10000840_pt1 | contig 27646 bp, 31 predicted proteins | sample YL17G14_18_MG_FD_203921 | JGI IMG/M metagenome (GOLD analysis project Ga0315296, IMG submission 203921) | Sediment microbial communities from Yellowstone Lake, YNP, Wyoming, USA - YL17G14_18 | ecosystem: Environmental > Aquatic > Freshwater > Lake > Sediment | place: USA: Wyoming | collected... | reverse complement strand
AGGCTCGCCGGCTCGCTTGATTTCGCCTGAGAAGTAGATCTGCATCCAGTTCCAAGAGACCGCCATCGAAACTAGGCCAGCCAATCCCATAATGTCCTGAATGGCATAGCTGTATGGCTGTACTTCGGTCGAGTAACCAAAGCTCTTGGCTGTGTCAATGATGTAGTGATAGGCATCCGGCTTTCCAGAGATTACCAGGGCGTACTGGTTGAACCTAGCTATGAAGTCTGCTTGAGACGTTGTAGCGAGACTCACGAGTCCAACGAGCATGCAGATCCAGGCAAGGATGACGAAGATGACTGTGAGCCTGATCGATGTCTTGAGTCCGAGCATGAGAAGTGCGCCATAGCCTAGCACGAGCACAAGTATGATTACAAAGGACCACGGCAGCGTAAGCGCTGCCTCTCCAAGCTGGATGAGTGACGGATTGTTTAGCATGGCGCCGAGGACGTAGAACATCGGGCCGACGGCATAGTAGGTTATGTAGCCCACGAACGTGCCTTGCCCTGTGATGGTGTTGTAGATGAACATGTTCCAGCTCGACGTGAAACCTACAGCGGGATGGATGATTCTGCCGACGAAGACATAGTCTCCCCCGCTTCGAGGCATCGCCGATGCGAGAAGTGCCGCAGCCCCGCTGAAGCAGAAGGTCAACCCGATTGTGACAATGCACACGAAGGGCAGGTCGACCCGTGGGTAGTTGCCTAACCAGTATGCGAGTGTGTACGCGAGACCTATCGCCAAAGGCCCACTTGCTGCAATGTTCCATATTCCAACCGATACTGGCGAGACTTCCCTAACGAGACCTGTAGCTTCTCTAACGAAGGTTTGAGGCTTTCCGGCCAAGGCATTCACCTTAAAGGGAATGCCCATCAGGTCAGCAGGCCTATTGTTTATAACGCTTTCCTGACGACCAGCCGCAAAATCATCCAGCAGTCTGAACTGAAAGTGCCGATATTCAATAGCATGACTTGACAAGCAATGCAAATCACAGAAACCACTGAAACCCTTGAAACCCTGACTGGATTCTCTTTACAAAGTGAAGCAATGGGACAACGTCGTACGCACGTGTCCTATTGTCTGATCACGAGGAGGTCTGGGATGATTGATTAGTTCAGCGTCCAAGGCAACACTGAGCAGTCTTAAATAGAACTCGAAAGAATCGGCCGGACGTATTGCCTTGGGGGAACAGAGATGGACTTCTCATCTCGTGAATATGACGATCGTCTCAAGCGTGCAAAGGATCTGATGGAAAAGAAGGGCCTAGACGCACTGGTAGTTAGCTCGGACGTTGACTTCCATTACTTCACCGGCGCAACGTCGCTCAATCAAGCGTTCTATGGTGGAAGAGGAGGCTCTGCCGCCAGACCTGTATTCGTTCTGATTCCTAGAGATAGGCAACCGGTCGCGATGACGCATATAGCGCTAATGGACGACACACGGCGCTCGTCAGTGATGAGAGACATTCGAGCATACGAGACATCGGAGTCCGTACCACTCGGAGGGGCACCCGTCAAGATGATCGCTGACATCCTCAACGAGTTCGGAGTTGGTCACGGCACTCTAGGCATAGATACTGGGCTCGAGCAGACACTTGGCTTTCCCTGCAACGAGTACTTGAAACTCTGTTCAATGTTGCCGAAAGCGAAGTTCGTTGACACAGCTGATCTGATGTGGGAGCTTCGAATCGAGAAATCACTGGAAGAGATCAACTACATACGCAAAGCTTGCGAAATAACCGGCAAAGCACGCCAAGCCTGCTTTGACACTATCAGAGCCGGCATGACAGAGAGACAAGTAGCGCGCATCTTTGGACAGAAGATGATGGAATACGGTGCAGACGGACCTGCATTTACGCTTGTTGAAACATCTCGCGGAGCTCACACACTCTATCCAAGCGACAAGAAACTCGAAAAGGGAGACACCCTCGGACTGGACGGCGGTTGCTACGTGAACCTATACACGTGTGATACTGAAAGAATAGCCACAATTGGACCGCCATCCAGCAAACAGGTAGAGATGCACAAGTTTGTCTCGGAAACCAGCGCGAAGATGATCGAGGGCTTTCGACCCGGAGCCAAGATATCAGAAGTCGCAGCCATATGCTGGAACGAATACAAACGAATGGGGCTCCCGATCAATGAAGCGGGAAGAGCAGGACATGGTCAAGGAATGCTATTCACGGAGCCGCCAAGTGTGTCCCTGCTCGACAAGACCGTTCTGAAACCCGGAATGGTCGTGAGCGCAGAGCCCGGACTAATAACCGAGCATGGCACTTTCATATGGGAGGATTTGGTCGCCATAACAGAGAAAGGCAACGAGGTCCTTTCTGGTTCGGAGACAAGCGAGCTCAGAATCATACGGTAGATACTCCTACGAATCTCACTGCATGATCAGGATAGTTGTTTGATATCGGTCGATCCGATGATACTCGGCCCGGGTGACATCTCACAAGCGCACAAACCCAACGAACACGTGTCGCTCTCCGAAGTTCTTGAAGCCTCAAGAATCTACGCGCGGCTTGCCATGGTCCTTCTACTGTAGCTCCTTGACCGTGGATGGGCGCTCCTGCAAACAGCGAGAGTAATAACTATCCAAAGACGAAGTTTCGGCCTCGGAGTGTCAACATGTTGAGTAGCATACCCCAAGACTACCGAATTTCGTCAATCTATTCGTTCGACAATCCGGTGCGATTCGTATTCGGGCCGGGGTCGATAGCACGGCTCTCTGATGAGCTGAATCGTCTCAGCGCACGGAAGGTCTGCGTTGTCGCAGACACGAATTGTGAGAAAATCGGCCTTCTCAAGAAGGTGGTCAGTAACATCCCCAGGGACGTCACCTTTGACATATTTCCGGAAGTCTATGGCGAACCTACTGCAGATACAATGGATCAAGCGGTCGAGTTTGTCAGAAAGCAACAGCCACAGCAAGTAATCGGAATTGGCGGCGGAAGCGCCATGGATACAGCTAAGATCGCAGCTGCCCTAGCTCGTTCAGAAGGAAGGACCGAAGATTACTTCAGCTTGCCTCCAAGCGCTCCTGCACGCCAGTTCAAGCCATCAATCAAGACGATACTGATTCCGACCACGTCAGGAACCGGAAGCGAGGCTGACAGTGGTGTGGTGGTCATAACTACAGTGAAGGGTCGCAAGATGAAGCTGGTGACAGGAAGTCCCACGATGTATGCGGACGTAGCGATCGTTGATCCTGAGATGACCCTGACCCTTCCACCTAGGCAGACAGCCGGGTGCGGTATGGATGCGCTCAGCCATCTGCTCGAAGGCTACCTATCATCAGAAACGTTCCCCGTCTCGGACATGTTTGCCTTGAAAGGCGCACACCTTGTCTTCAGGAGTCTCAGAAGAGCTTATCATGACGGCAGTGACATTGCTGCGAGATTCGATATGGCCCTAGCCGCTGCTCTGGGCGGCTACATATTCTCGTTTCCATGGTTTGCAGCATACCTCGGGCACGCGATCGCCGAATACGCCGGAGCGAATTTCGCCATCCCACACGGAGTTGCATGCGGCATTGCACTGCCCTACATGATGGAATTCAACCTGCCCGCAACTACCGAGCGCTTAGCTCTGCTGGCGAAAACGATCGACAGTCACGTCGCCGGACCGACAAGAGAGATGGCCGCCAAGGCAGTGGGAATGGTTGCAGGTCTCATTCGTGACATCGACCTGCCCATAAGCCTTCGAGAAGTGGGAGTACCCGAGAGCGAGGTCAAACCGATGGCCAAGGACCTGTTCGAGATCATTCAACACGGCTACAACCTTCCAGCAACCCTGCCGAGAAAGCTCACAGCAGACAACGCATGCGATTATGTTCGAAACATGTGGGAGGGCAAGATCCTCGGACGCGAGGTGTGAAGCCCCGTCGGTCGTTGTGGTCGGAGCGAGCTCTCTATCCTTATGTCATTATGTGGCATTTCAGCGTACTATGACTCGAGTCCTAGCACTTCCGCAAGAATGACAGAATTGGCAGAGATCTAAAGCGTCAGCAACTTGCCAAACCCAGCTATCGGGGACTTGATGCCTGATAGGCGGGTCGAACGCCACATTAGAGCTTGGTTAGCGCTCACCACTGGTTTGCTCAGGTCCTCTTCGAGAGCCTGCAAGACCTCGGCCGTTCTGAACCCTGTGCAACTGATGAAAACCCCGTCGGCTTCCGGTCTATCCGCTTTCCGAGCTAGACCGTATGCCGCACCTGGAGGCTGTTCGCAGATCTCGCTTCCTTTCAAACCCAAACCTTCGAGGCTAACCACGGCGAAGCCATAGTCTTGCAGATACCTTCTCAGCCTGATGCAGAGCTCATCCTCATAGGGGGCGGCTACTCCGACCTTCTTCACTGCCAGTTTGTTCAGCGCTTCAACTGAAGCGTTCGCCGCGGTTGTAGCGGAGACCCCGACTGTGCTCGTAATCCTCTTGGCGATTTCCTGATCGTATCCCTTGCCTCTACTGAAACTCCCGGAGGTGCAGCCGAAGGCGATGCAACTTGGTTTCCAAGCGCAGGCGAGCTGCCTGGCTGCCAACTCGATCAGGTCGAGCTGGTTTTCTTCTGCATAGCCAACTGCTCGCAGTTCCTTCTGATTTGCACCTGCGCGAGTCAGGTGAACCGAGACGCCTTGGGGGACAAAAAGTGAGTACTCGTCATCCTGCCAACCGTCTGAGGGATAGATTATCCCTATTGTGGCTCTCCAGCCTTTCAAAGGAATTCAGGCCTCATCATGATATCTAGCTAATAGAAGTTAAGTCGTGTACCTAGTCGTGATTCTCAAAAATGACGTACTCAAGCAGTTCTTGGCCGACGTTTTGCTCGCAATGCAACGTGCCTCTGGGCACGTATGCAAGAGAACCAGGCTCAACTGAACGCTTCTCGTCACCTACTCTTATGATTCCCTCTCCACGGGTGATATAGATTATCTCTTCGCATTGATCCGTGGGCACGTGTGGATCCGTTGAACAGCCTCCATAAGTGGTGGCGGTGCCGCAGTAGTTGAATTTCGATCCAGATCCCAGAGATCCAGGTGTGAAGATGAACACCTCAGAGCCTCCCACGTATGACGTGGGTGGCAGCGTCCTTGCATCCCGTATTACGGGGAATACATATCGATCATCGACATTGCCCTCGATCTTGCAAGCTACAACCAAGCATCTGAGTGTCGCATCACCGCAGTTTCTGACCTGATGCCGTAGGCCTGGTATCCACAGCACCGTGTCCGCCTTGACTGGATGTCGCCAATGACCTTTGAGCCATCTCACAATTGCGGTTCCCCGTCCATCCAGGAAGAAGTAGATTCGCTCCTCATTCACTTCCATCGGATTCGTTTCCATCCTCGAGTCTATGGTCAGAAGTCTCACATTAAGTACCTGATACGAAGTGTCTCTGGATGAGACTAGAGTTCTCTGTTCAACGCCTGACGAGACCGTTTCGGATTTGCTTTCTGTGATGTGGGCGAACATGTGCAACAGGCACGCGCAGACGCGCATAAGGGTTCCTGATAAGGGCTGGCAATCATCCGAGGCCACCTCAAGTCCGGGGGACTGTTGATGCACTTGTAGCAGGCAGTGCAGTTCAGATCGACGTTCCACTCAGCAGTTCTCAGGTCGTCTCCGCCTAGCAATGAGACGCGACTGCACCTGAGATAGGCTGCTTGAGGCTGAGTCTAGCTTCCTCTCTTTGAGAGAACCTGCGGGTTGACTGGATGATTCGGTGTTCGGCTTGTCAGTATTCTTTCGGCCTCAAGTGCGGCGTACTCCTGCAGCCTCACCGATGACTGTTCGGAATACCATCCAATATGAGGTGTAACGATCACATTATCAAGCTTGAGCAACGGGTCGTTCGAGTCTGGAGGTTCATTTGCCAGGACATCAAGGCCGGCTGCTGCGATCTGCCGGCTCCGGAGTGAATCGAGGAGCGCGTCTTGATCTATTACGGAGCCTCTAGAAGTGTTGACAAGTATCGCTGAGGGCTTCATCATGGCAAGCTCCTTCTCACCCAACAGATGTCGAGTCTCATTGGTCAACGGAACGTGAATCGAGATTATGTCCGAGGCGCTGAGAAGCTCTTGCAAGCTTGTGGGTTTCGTCCCCAGCTTCTCGATCGTTTCCGGTGGAACGTAGCGATCGTAGGCCAAAGTCTTCATTCCGAAGGCGCGAAACCTCTCAGCTGTGCGTCTGCCAAGGTTGCCAAAACCAACTATGCCAGCGGTCATGCTGTCGAGCGCATGCATGGGTCTGAACCTCCTCCAGTTCCATTCGCCGGCGCACGTTGACGGAAGAATCTGATTGAGCTTCCTCGCCAAGGCGAGCGCAAGAGCGACTGCGTGATCGGCAACCTCGGACGTCATGAAATCAGGCACGTTGCATACGACTATACCGTTCTCTGTTGCTGCGTCCACATCGATATTGTTGTACCCTATCCCATACTCGACTATACCGACTGCCTTTCGCAAATTCGATATGACCTTCCGACTGACAGGTGAGGCATCACACATGACCAAGTGTGCGTCTCTTGCGACATCGATCACTTGGGACTCAACGGAGCAGTTGAATTTCCGAACGGTTGCGCCTATCTTGCCAAGTATTGCCTGCTCTTTGTCGCTTGTCTCAAACGGACTATCCGATATGACGACTAGGAATCGATCGCTCAAGCGTACGATTCACCCCAAATAGATCTTCCATGTCCGTTCAAGCCGCAATTAAAGTGTTCTCGCATTCCTCAGCCGGAAATCGGGAAGGAGTTCTTAACGGTCTTCTCGTCGACGGCGACAAGCATGCATCTCAAGCAAAGCACCTAGAAACGTTGAGAGACGCAATCAAAGAGTTCTATTCTGAACCGACCACTCAAGTGAAGGCGTGTTGAAAAGCTCGATAACGCTATCCAGCATTGCAGAACCCTGCTCTAATGCAAATTCCACGTATATGACGCTTGTCGCGTGTGAGACTAGCTGACGACACAGCATAGATAGTCCGAATCAGTAAGGCACAAACTGTTCGAGAACCATACATACACCTCAACGGTAACGCTGAATCGGACTATGTCCCCCTGCGATGGAGAAGTAGCCATGGCTGATGTGAAGATTGGAGTGGATCTTGACGGAGTCCTTGCGGAGGCGATGATTGTCTGGTGTGACTTGTACAACAAGCAATACGGCGGGGCTCTCAGACTCGAAGATATCAATGCTTGGGAAGTCTGGAAGACCTTCAAGATCCCGCGGGACCAATTCTTCAGACTGCTCGACAATGCTTGGCTGGACTGGGAGAGGATGCCTCCGACAGAGGAGAATGTTGGAGAACAGGTCAAGCTTCTTCGCGAGTTCGGAACCGTCGATATTGTCACAGGGAGGAGTTTCCGAACGGTCAGCCAGGCGAAAAAATGGTTGAAGGCGCACGCGGTTCCGTACGATCGGTTCGTTAGAACCGAATCCACGTTGGCGAAGATCAATCTGAACTACGACGTTTTCATTGATGACTCTCCGAAGCTAATGGAACTGATCGCTTCAAGATCGACGGCTCTTGGCATACTCTACACGAGGCCTTGGAATCGTGACACGCAGATGCCTACCGTAGTGCGTAGAGTCACAACGTGGGCCGAGGTTCCGCCCATAGTTCGTGCCATAAGCGCAAAGAAGCTGCGTGTGGGTTTCTGATTCAATCAGTGTCAGGATCAACTCTCAGGAAGCAGAGAACCCAAGGATGTTCTGGGGAATGATGGGAATGCCAAAGGAAGTGATACTGTCCTGGAGCGGTGGCAAGGACTGCGTCATGGCTTTCATGGAACTCTCCCGCGACCCAAGCTACAAGATTGGATGCTTGTTGACAACGATTACTGCGGGCTATGATCGCGTCAGTATGCACGGGGTCCGCGTTTCCCTGCTTGAAGAACAGGCTAGTTCGCTCGGTCTCCCACTCATCAAGGTCACAATTCCTCAAGGGTCTAGTAATGAGCAGTACGAGTCCGCAATGCGAAAGACACTGACCCGCGTTCAGGTGAACGGACCCACAGCTGTCGCGTTTGGAGATCTCTTCTTAGAGGACATTCGACGGTACCGTGAGGAGAGGCTGTCTCAAGTAGGCATGAAAGCCATGTTCCCCCTCTGGAAGAGAGACACACGCACGCTCGCAAATGATTTCCATAAGGCCGGGTTCAGAGCGGTTATCGTCTGCGTGGATTCCAAGTTCCTGGATCAGTCGTTTGCCGGACGAGCCTTTGACGAGTCGCTTCTGGCAGACTTGCCTCATGGCGTCGACCCATGCGGAGAGAACGGAGAGTTTCACACATTTGTCCATGCAGGACCGATCTTTAATCATCCTATCCCCATCCGTCTAGGAGAGATAGTTCTGAGGGAGAATCGTTTCTGGTATTGCGACCTGTTACCCGGATAAAGGGTACACAACTTCAACCAAACAATTGTCGAGGTTGCTGTCTAGATCTTGGTATTATGATTCACCAATTGCCTGACTCGGCTGATCACAGTAGGTCCGATGGCGACCATCAGCACCGCTGTGGTGAGCTCGTGGACGAATCCGAAAGGATACAGAACGCCAAAACCGGCAAGGAAAGGCACGTAGAGCATCAGGATAGCAATCCACCAACTGTATCCGAAGATCCAAGCTGGAATCACTGACGTGGCCACATCGTAGATCGCAGTCAAGAGAAATCCACCCAGAGCAAGCTCAGCCCTCTTCATGCTGGCTCGCCGGTTCCATAGAAGTCCGGCAAGGAATGCAATGAGTCCCATGGATGCCGAGTCGATGATCGTCCAGTATCCGGCTCCGAAGTAAATGTCGCTGATCAGCATTGACATGAGGCCTACAACGAATCCGGTCACCGGGCCTCCAATGATGCCTGCAGTCAGGCAGAGAAACGCGACGGGTTTCACGTTTGGTGGCCCTCCCGCCAATACTACCCGAGTGGCAACATTGAGACCGGTCAAAGACGCCATCAGAGTCAGACTTCTCGTCACTGACGTACTAGCATTGAGATTCAATGGGCGTTTCGCGACCGCTCGGAAGCCATAAAAGGGATGTAGGTTAATTAACCTAGTCTCCCCGGGTGGAAACATGAGGAAGCCGCTTTCAGTCGCGTTATGCTGTCTGATCACAGTGAGCTTGACGAGCGTGTTCGTCGGGATTGCTCTAGTTCATGCTATGACGGTCGCACAACAGGCAACCGTGAGCGTAGACATTGGAATCAACTACGGAACTGGGCCGATCGAGTGGCACAACAACACCATGGTTCCTTCGGGTGAGAATCTGCTGAACGCGACCAAGACAGTCGCAACAGTGGAAATTCTAGACTATCCAGGTTGGGGCGCATTCGTCACCGGCATAAATGGGATAAGTCAGAACCCTGCAGCCAATCTGTACTGGACGTTCTGGGTTTACAATGCGCAGACTCAGCAGTATGAGCTGCCCCCGGTCGGTGCGAGCGCGTACCTGCTTACATCGGATCAGACAGTTCAGTGGTACTACTCCAGTGGCGCTCTTGGGCCGAACACTTCCGTATCGCTCAATGCTCGCCTGGACACTTCAACGGACCCTCCGACGGCGGTTATCTCGGGGTCAATCCATCCGGCCCCCAGCGCCCCGGTAAACGTGACTCTCGAGTACAGTCAGAATCAGGGGGCCAATTACCAGGAAATCGCTCGCATCACAAGCGGGGCTGACGGAACTTTCAGCTACTCCTGGAGACTTCCCGGCGGTGGGATGTTCATGATAAGGGCCGATGCGCAGGGTGTGAAGAGTTCCCCGGTCTCGATCGGAACGAGTGGCGGTGTTCCAGGATTTCCCTTGGAGTCGTTGCTTGCGGGAGGTGCGTTAGGTTTGCTATTCGAGATCCGACGACGCAGACAACGGCTTCGCTCTCAGGAAGAAGACCGAGCGTAGTGCTATTCGCCACGGGTTTCATTGCCGCTTGCGGTTCTTGAAGCGTTCTTCGTTTGCGACGTTGCCTCTTTCGTGATAGCCGCGAGTCTCCCAGTATCCATCCTCGTAGTCTCCCGTGAATTCGATCTTCGTGAGCCACTTGGCGCTCTTCCAAGCGTACAAATGGGGAATGAAAGGGCGGGCCGGAAAGCCCTGCTCAGATGGAATTGGCCCTTTATTCATCTTGAAGGCTATCAGTGAATCTTCAGCCATTGCTTCTTCTAGCGGCACTGGCGTGGTGTATCCATCTGCACAATGAAATATCACCCACTTGGCCTCAGGTCTGAGGTTGGCGAGTCTCGCGAGTTCACGAAATCGCACGCCTTCCCAAACGACGTCCTTGATCGACCACTGGGTTACGCAGTGAAAGTCTCTCATCAACTCAACCCGTGGCAGACGTTGCAGCTCTTCGAAGGAGAGGGTCAGTTCCTTTTCGACAAGCCCCGTAATCGACAGGCGCCAGTCCTCAAGCGTGATCTTTGGAACTCCAAGCGCTGAGTAGAGTGCAAACCGCTTTGCATAGAATTGTCCTGGGGCCATAGGAATCTGAGTTGCCATAGGTCACTTCAACCCTAAACGACTTGATTTGCGTATTCTGCGGTAGGCGAGCTAGGGCCCACAGACCGGGCGGTCTATTTCCCCAACGTCTCTAGGACAGTCATGGCCGCATTCTGGGCAACATATGCAGGCCTCGAGGGTGTTGCCGAACACTCTACAGCGTTCTGTCATGACAACCCTTTCCACAGACGCCTATGGTGAAGGCGCCGGGTGCGTTAATAAGACGTTTCGGCTCTCAACTTCGTCCGGCCCTGCCCCGGTGCTTTCCCAGCGCAGAAGTTTTCATCTCCTAGGTTCCATAGAGTAGAACTAAGTCGGAGTCCCTCAATATGAAAGCCATTCCGCAGCTGACATCAGAAGGCAACGTACTGCCCGAATCGTGGGAGAAGAGTCTGCTCCTGCTTCGCGAGCAAGGAATCAAGTCCCGCAAGGAGTCGTACACGAACAAGAGCGGTATCGACGAGATCCTGGAGGCGTCCATGAAGATAATCGTGAACGAGCCCTTGAAGGAACCAAGAATACACGTTGGCTGTGAGGGTTTGATGAGTCTTGCAGACTACGTCGACGAAGTACTCCATGGGACCAAGGATTCGTGGATTGGGCGAGGGTGGGACTACACATACCATCAACGCCTATTCGAGTATGAGCAGGCAGGACAGAGGACCGATCAAATCAGTCAGATCATCAACAAACTGAAGCCAACATCTTTCTCCAACAGGGCCCAAGCCACCACATGGATGCCTTGGAGAGACTATGAGGTCGCGGGGCCTCCATGCCTTCAACGAATCTGGTGCAAAATCATCGACGACGAATGGCTTGAGATGCATACCAGCTGGAGGAGCAGGGACGCTTACAATGCCGCATTCATGAACATGTACGCTATGACACTGCTCCAGAAAATGATCGCAGACAAGATCGGAGTCAAAGTCGGCAGATACGTTGATGATAGCGATAGCTACCATGTCTACGATAGGAACTTCAAGAACCTTGAACGCTTCGCGTCCGCCGTAGAGGCGTCAAGCAAGAACGGCCGACCAACTTGGATGCCAAGCGACTCGTTGAAGATCTTCCCAAAGAAATGACTTCACCCAGTCGAACACTCGAATGAACGCTTCCGGCCTCTAACCATACTCACCGGGCAGTCGTCCGTTTCTGACCAATTGCTTCCAGAAATCCATCCTCATTCATCCCAATGATCGCTATCACTTTAAGATTGGAAGTCAAACCTGCAACTATTCGGATCAGTGAACTTGGCGTTCCCAGTTTCTTGGAAAGCCACTTTACGATCTCTCGATTGGCCCTCCCCTTCACAGGCGGGGCATTCACATGCATCGTAATCCCGCCGTCGCGTTCCAGCAGAATTCCGGTCTCTCTGGCGTTCGGCACAACATGAACAGTGATCAGAATTCCGTCTTGCGTGCTTGTTATCGGCGGTCTCAACCTATACATCCCCTGGCGGTTTGTTTCGCGTTCTTGACATCAGTAGCGTGTCTTGGATTTGTTTCGCTGGCGTTTATCGAAGTCGTGCTATGGCTCTAACCAGCTCTTTGACACGAGTCTCATCGACCGGCTTTTCGACCATTCCGTTTTCTTTCAGATAGGTTCCTACGATTGCGCCGTCAGCTTCTCCAAGCAATTTCACTGCATTACGCTTCGCTAATCCACTGCCGATAAGGATTGGCCGATCGGGTACGCTGACCCTGATTCGGTGCAACTGATCTCTGTCAGGCTCTGCCCCGGTGTGGGGCCCCGTTACGATGAGTGCGTCAGCCATTCCTCGATATGCCGCATCGCGAGCCGATTCCTCGATCGGTCTAGATGCAAGGGGGGCTGCATGTTTAGAGCGCACGTCGGCGAAGACAGCCACGTCTGACGCACTGAGCTGTTTCCTAAAACGCATCAGGTCATGTGCACATGCGTCTATGATACCCTGATCTGTCAGCAGGGATTCAGCAAACACGTTCACGCGTATGAAACGAGCACGAATCACATGTGCAATCGCAAGCGCGGCAAGAGCTCCATTCCTAAGGACGTTCACCCCTATTGGAAGGTCAACATGCTTCGACACTTCCTGCCCGATCGCTGTCATCGAGGCCACAGTCTCAGGATCGGTCGGTGCTGGCTTGAACGGCAAGTCCCCATAGTTCTCTATTAGCAGCCCATCGATACCTCCTTTCTGCAGAGCCTTCGCGTCACGCACTGCAGCATCCACTGCTTCGGAGATGCCATCACCCCTGTACCGTGGAGACCCAGGGAGGGGCCGAAGATGGATCATTCCAATTAGAGGTTTGAGAGTGTGGAAGATCCTGTCGAATAAGACTGGTCCTTCAGTTGTGTTCATGCCGCATGAAGGCCTCCAATTCGCCTATTCGAGGAAGGCCGTTTCTGGCACCTCCCCTCGTCGTCTTGAGCGCGGCAGCTGCGTTCGCGAACTCGGCCGATCTCTCGAGGTCCCATCCTCGGAGGTGTCCTGCGAGGAAACCCGCGTTGTACGCATCCCCAGCGCCCGTAGTGTCAATCGTCTTCACTTTGAACGCCGGTACTCGGAACTCGTCATGCCCGTTCATGACGAGACAGCCTTTCGGTCCGAGCTTCATGGCCACAATTGATGTTCCTTTCTCCAAAATAGTTCTTCCCGCGTTTCTGAGGTTCTTCTTGCGAGATAGGTATTTGGCCTCCGCTTCGCTCGGAAGTAGCACATCGACGAGCCCTAGCGCCTCAACGAGCACTTTGCGGCCGACAAGATGAACTAGGGGCGACGGGTCAAAGCTGATTCTTACATTTGTCTCTTTCGCGTACTTCATGGCAGTGAGAGCCGCATCGCATTGTGGTGCGTGAACAAGCGAATATCCTGAAACATGCAGCAACCTCGAGTCTGCGATGTACTCTCGCGGTATCTCCTCCGGCAGCAGTCTCACATTGACTCCTCTGAAAGACAACATTGTACGCTGACCCTTTTTGTCCACGATGACGAAGACTGTTCCTGATGCTCCGTCTTCCTGCCTCAGGTATGAGACATCCACACCCTCTCGCTTGAGACCGTCGCGCAGAAATCGTCCCCCCTCGTCGGAGCCGACTTTGCTAATGAGGCCTGTACTGACACCGAGTCGGGTCATTGCGACTGCGAAGTTGGCTGCGGAGCCACCTGGATGTCTCTCAAGAACGGAGATTTCAGAGTCACCACCAGCTTGAGGATGCTCTGGAACAGATGCGACTAGGTCAACTGCAGTGTCTCCGAGTGAAATCGTCTGTGGAGATTCCCTGCGGGATATCAAGCCTCCTCACCTCAAATGCGCTCAGACCAGTCAGACCTTGGCTTTTGGAGGAGACAAGTGATACGATCCATTGAATAACCTAGCTCGGCGACCATAACAGGCCGAAACCAAGCGAAACGGGGCACTCGTACTTCCTCACAGCTGTGGGAAACTAGCCCACGTGGCTATGCTGGCATAGACACCGTGGTGTTTGGAATCAATTAATGTTAATCAGATCGACTCCTACAACATGAGAACTCTTGAGGAGGCTCCCGTTCTGCCGTAGCGGTTACGCTATCGCTTCTCGTGATAGCGGCTGGGCTGCGGGAGTTTCTGGTATGGCTGTCTATTGGGACGGCATCCAATGGAGCGGGTCGCAACACCCTACATACAGTGCTACGGCACAGACGGAACCGCCGATCTTAGTCTGAGGCGGCTATCCGTCTCTACTCTTTTTCTCTTTCTAGAGTACAATATGCCGAGGAGACCCGACGTTCGCTAGGCAATCGCTCGCGTCAGGTATCGCGTAGTCAACGTTCCTACGAAGCGAGATTCTTCAGGGCCTCCAATGCAACTCGTAGCGATCTCTGCTCAGCTAGGACCCTGAGTTTCTCAGATTCTGCGAACGATCCTCCCGGCAGGACGCCTACGATGGCGGACACCATGCCGAAATGGGCATTCCTCTCCTGGGCTGACACAGCGATAGCTGATAGTTCCATTTCTGTGGAGCGACAGTTGTGTGCACAACAGAGGTCAAGAAACGCGTCATCGCTTAGTTCGGCATAGAGGGAATCCTTCGTAATGTTCCCACCTCTGTAGTAGGCGCCTGTCGCGAGCCGTTGCCCGGCGCGATCTAGAACCTCCACGACATCTCGACTGCATTCGACTTTAGGGTGTCCCTCTGCAGTGATCGTGAAGTCCGAGCCGAAACCGATCCACCGTCTTCGAAATTCCTCGATGACTCCTGGGCTCCAGAAGTCCAAGCGGAGCAGGGACTGGATCACTGCTCCAGTCGCGCCTATTGAGTGCGTCACATTGACAATGTCACCGACCTTAATCGTGGGTTTTCCGTCACAGTTGATTCCCCCTGCTGTGCCAACTCGGATAACGATCTTGTGCGGCAAGTCAGTTCTGTATTTGCCCAGTCGATAGCTGGTGCTCGTCAGCTCGTCTGAGAGCACTTCATTCATGATGATCTGAGTCGCGGGAGCACCCATCTGCGTTTCCACGACTAGGACCGGAACTGATGATGAGATGAGTCCGATCGCCATGGCTACCCGGCCAAACTCCGGAGCCGATCGCAGATCGGAGACACGTTGACCAGACAGGTGAGCGGCAGTCTCAGAGAGAAGAACTGGCTTCTTCAGTCTCTTTGCGATGCTGTAGACGCGCCTTCGGTCTCCTACGGCTAACACAAGAGGCGGTGCGCGGCCTTCGTTCTCTCTAAGGTACGGAATGCGTTTCCAGACTCTAGGCTGGTCGATCAAGTAGGACAGGGTTGAGTGACGACCCAGATAATGGGAGGTATCGGATTGTTTTTCGCTCAACTACCACACTCTGCACTCAATTCGGTTCTCAAGTTGAAATGGATGACGGACGGATGAGTCAGTTCCATTCCATTCGCGATGACTTGCGCCTTATATTGGCGGGGAAGCTCCGGAGGCTCAACGAGGTTCCAGACCATGCCTGGTACGCGGCATTTGACAATCGATAATTTTGGCGCCATCATTCGCCTGTGGGAACAGGCCGGGTTGCAGAGCATGCGCTTGGAAGGACGTGACAGTCGCGACGCGTTCGCTGCGCAACTGGCTGCCGGGCAGAAGATCATTGGCCTCGAAGAGGGCGGCCAACTTATCGGCACCGTCGTGGTCACGCACGACACTCGCAAGGGATGGATCAACAGACTCGTCATCCATCCAGACTATCGCCGCAGAGGATATGCCGCAAAGCTGATCGTTGCTGCGGAACAGGAACTACGTGCGGCAGGCCTTCAGATCTTCGCGGTCTTGATCGAGGCTGACAACAATGCGTCTCGAGAGCTGTTTGCCCGAGAAGGATACAAGTCTCATGATGTCGTGTATATGAGCAAGCGGGACAGCGAGACCGTCTGATGACTTACCTGTACTCTCAGCTGCCGCCTGAGAGTCCGAGCTTCTCTGTTCCCGAGCGGATGGCGTTCGCTGATTCCATCAGCTGACTCTTCGTAGCGTCATCGAGCGGCAATTCGATTATCTTCTCGACACCATCCTTGCCCAGTACAACTGGCAGGCCGATCGCGAGGTTCCTCAATCCATACTCACCGTTTGGAACGACCGAACCAGCCATTACTCGATTTCTGCCACGCAGAACCGCTTCAGCCATAACAGCGATTACTGCGGCCGGGGCGTACACCGTTCTGCCCTTCAGACTGATCACATCCGAGCCGCTTGATCTCGTTCTCTCGACTATGCGTTGGATCGCCTTCTCGTCCAGGAGTTTCCTCACTGGTATACCAGCAATGGTTGTGTAGTCCACGAGCGGTATCATGTGGTCACCGTGCTCGCCAACTACGAGCGCCCTAATGTCTTCCCGTGAGACATTGAGCTCAAGCGCAATGTATGATCGGTATCTGAGGGTGTCAAGGATCCCGCCCATCCCGAAGACTCTGTTACGCTCGAAACCAGACTTCAGGTAGGCTACGTAAGTCATAACGTCGACCGGGTTTGTCACCATCATGATCTTGCAGTTAGGCGCGTACTTGACGATCTCCTCAACCAACGGAGACACGATCCCCGCATTCTCCTCAAGAAGTTCGGGCCTGGACATTCTCGGCTTGCGTGAGACTCCTGCTGCTACGATCACTAGGTCTGATCCTTCGATGTCTGAGATCTTCGTCGTGCCGTTGATTTTACCATCAAACTCTATCGCCGGCGACGACTGAATCAGATCGAGCGCCTCCCCCGCCGCAAGCCCATCCTGAATGTCAACCAGGGTGACATCGGCGATTCGCATTCGGAGAATGTTGAAGGCGCTGACGCTGCCGACTCTTCCTGCTCCAATTATGGAAATCAGAGCGATCCCACCTCGCTCGAAAAGATGCCGCGTCTGTTCTTGATCGTGGGACACCAGCTTAAAAAGAAGGTCGAATCCCTACGCTCGCTCCTGCTCACGCTGGGCTATCCAGTGGCCGAGGATACACCAACGATGCCGAGTGAGGCTCTTGCCCGGCGCCTTCCACACCGAAGGCTGAGGTGTCTTGCCTGCGCGCGTCGCTGCACAATGAATCCAGGCATGTCCGGCTTTTGCAGAGTCAGAGCAAACAATGATGGAACACTGGTACTCAGCAACTATGGCCGAGTTGTGGCCGCACATGTTGATACGATAGAGAAGAAGCCGATCTATCATTATCGGCCTGGCTCGAAGCTTCTGTCAATCGGAACGGTCGGCTGCAATTGGAACTGTGACTTCTGCATAAACTCCAGCATCAGTCAGGCAAACGAAATCAGCGGGCAGAAGCTCAGCCCTGATGATGTAGTCCGCTTGGCTAAGAAGTATGGGTGTCAGGGCATCGCGTACACTTACAATGAACCTCTAGTGTTCATTGAGTTTGCCAGGGACACGGGCGCCCTCGCTCATCGAGCAGGGCTCTTCAATGTGGTCATCTCGAACGGATACGGAACCCCTGAAGCCGTCGATGCTCTTTCACAGTTCGTCGACTGCATCACCGTCGGCCTGAAGGCGAACGCGTCACCAAGCTTTCTCAGGAAGCATGCAGGAGTTCCAAGCCCGAAACCGATCTTCGGAACTCTTCTCGGTCTCAGACGCAGGACGAACATCCACATCGAAGTCAGCGATGTCGTGTTTGAACGAGACGGCAGTTCTCTGAGGCAGACAAGGGATTTGTGTAGATGGATCTACCGGAAAATGGGTGCGGACACTCCGCTCCACTTTGTGAGATTCTACCCATCCTACAAGATGGGCGGCGCTCCGTCGACGACATCCAATGTGTTGGAAGCGCACTGTGACGTCGCAAGAGAAGCAGGTCTCCGATATGTGTACGTCGCAAACTCGCCAGGACATAAGCAGGAGAACACGTACTGTACGAACTGTGGAAAAACAGTCATAGCAAGATTCGGGTACGATATTCGTGGATGGCATCTCGACGAGCAAAACAAGTGCAGAGCTTGTGGGCATCAAATCCCCGTGGTGGGAAGTCTCACTCAGACTCCTCCAGAGGAACGGTATGTGCCGGTAGTGTTTCCCCCAATGGATATGCTGTACGTTTGCGAGGGACTATCTGGATAGACGCGGTGGGAGTTCCCAAAACAATAGATTTAAGACTATGAATCTGAATCTTGCGCCAAGATGTCAGATGAGCGTAACACTCACCGAGGATAGGCTGAGACGATTAGTCGACTCAGGGCTTCGTGGATCCTGCCGACCTAGCGAACGAGTATCTCAGCTGAGGAAAAGAGCGAAACAAACCGACGACCTGACGCTCAGACGATTGGAAGCAGCCTTCTTTGGACTTGCAGATACTACTCGCCTGAAGATTCTGAAACTCCTTGGTAACGAGGAGCTTTGCGCATGCGAAGTGATGGCTGCACTAGACTTGACGCAACCGACCACGTCCCATCACCTGGGAATCCTCGAAAGATCTGGCCTAGTTGCCTCTCGCAAAGAAGGAAAATGGGTCTTCTACAGACTATCCAATCCCAGAGTTGCAGAGTTGCTGACGAAGACCCTCGCGTTGGTTAATGAGGTGCCGTGATTAAGGTGACTGAAAGCCACGGTGGTCTTGGTTGGATAGAGAAGCTCTTAGCGGTGTGGATTGGCCTTTGCATAATCATTGGCCTCTCTCTTGGAAAATATACGCCTCAGATTGCAGGATATCTCGAGGTTGGCATTCCGATCGGGCTCTTCCTCATGATTTACCCGGCGATGACCAAAATCGAATTGAAGGAACTCAAAGACGCTTTGAAAAGCAAGAGACAGGTCAGCGTGATTGTATTTTTCAACTACGCAGTCAATCCGTTCCTGTTGTACATTCTCGGTTTCATATTCTTTGAGCAGATTCTCCCGTACTTCGGCTTGATTACTGCTGAGACCGCGCGGTACCTTTGGACTGGATTGATCCTGCTGGGTGTTGCGCCTTGCATTGCCATGGTTCTCGTTTGGACTGATTTGGCTAAGGGCAACGGGCCGCTTGGAATAGTGCTAATGGCTTGGAACTCGATAATCCAAGTCATCACAACGCCTCTGTACATTGCGTTGCTTGTTGGAACTTACATTGCTATAGACATCGTGCTGATTGGTCAGAGTGTACTTCTGTATCTTGGCTTACCTTTGCTGCTGGGAGTCATCACGCGCAGGGAGGTCATAAAGCGGAAGTCTGAGGAATGGCTGAACAAGAAGCTGATTCCTTACTATAATGCAATGCAACTTGTGGCGCTCCTCTTCACCATGGTGGTGATGTTCTCTCTGAGGGGAGGCGTCATAATTGATAATCCGAATCTCATTTGGCAGATGGCCATTCCAGTGGTTCTCTTCTTCTTTCTGCTCTTCAACCTAGTATACTATACAACGAGGCGCATGGGCTACAACTATGAAGATGCCTCAACGATGGGATTTCACTGCACGGGCCGAAACTTCGAACTTGCGATAGCCATAGCGTTGACGGCTTTCGCGTCGATGCCCATGGTAGCGGTCTCAACTGTTGTAGGTCCTCTCATTGAGATTCCTGTCATGCTCACAATAGTGTGGATGGCGCTTCGAAGAAGAAATCATCTTCTAGTCGTCACGGTAGAAGCGAAATCAGCAAAGAAGGTCGGAAAAGGCGGAGTCTGCTAGCTCACGTTCAGCATGGGCGAGAAGTGAGAACCATGTCTCAAGATGAACTAGATCCGAAGGCATGCGCGTGCTCTTCAAGGCATTTCGATCTCATGAATGCGCCTCCTCCAAAGAAGGACTGGCTCAGAAAGACGACATGTCCAACCTGCAAGAAAGTCTACTGGACGAATAGAGACACTGACTTCTGCTTCGACTGTGAACCAGGGACTTCGATCGGAGTTGACCACAGTTGACTGAGTACCTTACAACCGTCTTTGATAAGTTCGAGCTTCGAGTCTGCAAGGGATACCACTACACCGAAGACGGAATCTGGGGAAGTGTAGAGGGAACCAAGGTCAGAGTCGGTGTCGCTGACTACGTACAAAGGACAGGTGGAGACGTAGCATTCGTTGACCTCGTTAGGGAAGGTACGGCAGTTGAGAGGCAGGCAGAGATTGGAACGCTCGAAACCGCAAAGACAACCGTCTCGCTGCACTCTCCCATATCCGGAGCAGTTGAGCAAACAAATGCTACGCTCGTGGGCAAACCTGAACTCGTGAATTCGGATCCTTACGGAGACGGCTGGCTGGCCATTCTAGCGCCTGATCGCCTCGAAGAAGACCTGAAGACACTGATGAGCGATGAAGACTACTTCAGATTGATGCTCAAGAAGTTGGAAAACGAACGCAAGAAACTGGAGTCCAAGTAGATTGAACCCCACCACGCAAGAGAAAGTAGTCGTCATCCCGTGCAGCGGAATCGGCAAGGCCCTAGGCAGCATAAGCAGAGAAGCCACCTACGAGGTCGTTGACAACATCAGGAAAGGAGTCACAGAGACCACCTGCTTGGCTCTTCTTGTCATCGGTGACGAGGAATCCCTCAGGCTTGTGCGAGACAACAAGTGCATCGCAGTCGATGGATGTCCTCTCCAATGTGCTGAGAAAAACCTGAAGCTCGCCGGGGGAAACCTAGCTGCGACCTTCAGAGTCGTTGATGTCCTCAAAGAGAATAGGAAACTGAAGCCTAAGAGTGTCACGTTTCTGGATCGTGATGGCGAGAAACTCGCTACAATTCTCGCCGGACAGATAGCAGAGAAAGTGGACGACATTCTGAGGAAGTGACCCATGATGGTGGATTTGCCGGAGAGGAAAGTGGGTGTGGTTTCATGTAGCGGTGAAGGATGTGTTGAGGGGACGATTTCACGTGTCGCTACGCGTTTGGTGCTGGAGAAGCTCAGGCCCCGAAATGCCGTGACGATTTGTCTTCCGTTGTTTCTCGCAGGCGGCAAGGAAGAGAGAGCTTTCGCCAGATACTATCCGACCGTTACTGTTGACGGTTGCGAGAAGCTGTGCGCAAAGATCGGGACCGAACGCCACAGTGGGAAAGTTGCATCATCGATGGTCGTTACCGATCTTACAGAGAACGGGAACCGTTCAGGTCTAGGCTCTCGTCGAAAGCTGGAGAACGAAGCTCTCGCCTTGGCTGAAAATGTGGCTGATATGGTCGCACAGAAAGTTGACCAAATCTTGAACAGTTGGAGGTGATCGCGTGCCGGTGTACACGACGAAAATTCTCTGGACGGGCGGTCATGACGGTGAGCTAACGTGTGGCAACGGGGCGAAGATGAGTTACTCGTCGCCGCCCAACTTGCAGGGGCGCTCTGGCGTGATGACGCCTGAGGATGCTTTCGTTGCAGCGTTGAACATGTGCTTCCATTTGATGTTCATCTGGGCCACCGAACGGCTCAAGATTCAACTGGTTTCCTATGAATGCGAAGCTGAAGGCTGCGTCGTTGACCTTCTGGATCGAACTTCCACATTCGAGCGTATAGTCCTCAAGCCAGCAATCAAGGTCAAAGCCAGCTCGGTCAAACACGTTGGAAGGGCACTTGAGTGGGCCCGCAAGTACAGTCTAGTTGCGGCCTCAATCAAGACTCCGGTTCTTCTCGAACCTAAGATCGAGAGCGAACCGTAGCGTGACCGCGCCACAGGGTCAAAAGGAACTTACCGTAGATCTTGACGGTCCGACTCGCCCAGTCAGTTGTGTTAGATGCCGCGTTCCGCGTCTTTGACAGCGTCCGAGAATATGTCCAAGCCTTTCTCCATGTGTTCGTGGGTAATCACTAGAGGTGGCAGGAATCTGATTACATTAGGCCAATGTCCAGCCTTCCATACAAGTACTCCGCGTTCAAGACATCTTGCTTGAAGCTTCCTTACGAGCTCGATCGCAGGCTTCTTGCTCCGCTTGTCTTCAACGAATTCGGCTGCAACCATCATGCCCTTCCCTCTGACATCGCCGATAGTCTTCGTTTCTTGCTGCAAGTCCTTCAGTCTCTTCAGCATGTGAGCACCCTCATTCGCGGCTCGCTCGACCAACCTTTTCTCCTGCGTGAAGTTGATCGCGGCCAATCCGGCGACACACGAAAGCAAGTTTCCTCTGAACGTTCCTAGATGACCTCCTGGCTCCCAGCTGTCAAGTTCCTTTCTTATCATGCAACCCGACAGCGGAAGGCCGATTCCGCCAACTGCCTTTGCGATAGGCATGACATCAGGTGTCACGCCCTCATATTCGCAGGCGAACATCCTCCCTGTTCTCCCAAAACCGGTCTGGATCTCATCCACTATCAGCAAGACCGAGTTCTCATCGCATATCCTTCTCAGCTCTTTCAAGTATCCATTGGGAGGTACGATGAATCCGCCTTCACCCTGAATCGGTTCAACGATTATCGCAGCCGGATCTGCCAAGCCCGACTCGGGATCCTTGAAAAGGTATTCAACATAGCGCACACACTGCATGTCGCATTCCGGGAACTCTTTGCCAAATGCACAGCGGTAGCAGTACGCATAAGGTGCAAAGTGAATGTCCGGAAGAAGTGGGAGATACCCGGCCTTGAAGGTCTTCTTTGAGGTAACTGAAAGCGCGCCCCCCGTCATGCCATGGTAGGCACCATGGAAGGCGAGGAAGGTATGGCGTTTCGTGTTGAACTTCGCAATCTTGAGCGCGCCCTCGACGGCATCTGACCCTGTGGGGCCCCCGAACAGAACCCGAGAATTCCCCTTGAGCCCGACTGGGGCTATCTGGACTAGTTTCTCAAGCAGTTCGATTCGTTCCCGGGTGGGTATATCAAGTGCATGAGTCAGCTTGTCTAGTTGACATTTCACCTTCTCAACAACGTAGGGGTTGGAGTGGCCGACATTGAGGACAGCGATTCCGGCTATGAAGTCGATGTAGAGATTCCCATCCACATCCTTGAGAGTGGCGCCTTTCCCGCTCTCCCAAGCGGTCGGAATCACGGTTGGATAATAGACTGCTCTACTGTCAACCTGCTTCTGCTTCTCAAGCAACTCCCTTGCTTTCGGACCCGGCGGCTTGACAACTATCTTGGGCGCCTCAGGAAAACTCAGATCCCGAAATTCCTCGATTGTACCCGACAAGTGACATCAATGCGTCACGTAGGGGATCTCCGTCTAATGTCTCTTACGACAGTAACGCTACGGAGCAGAATCGGAGCGGGATTTCAGGTACAGGCGATCTTCGACATTACTCTGAGACTATGGTCTGGGACTGCTCTCTGATGAAGTTCAGCAGGTAGTGGGGCCCGCCTATTCCTCTCCCAGTACCTCCACTGCCCTTCCAGCCCACGAATGTTTGGGCCCCGGGCCATGCGCCTGTTGTGGCCCCTCCTCGCCTATTGGCGTACGCTACTCCAAACTGTATTCCGTCCATGAACCTCTGAATCTCCTGTGGGTCTTCACTGAAGATCCCTGCAGTAAGGCCGTAGTCCGTATCGTTCGCTTTCCTCATCGCTTGGTCGAGAGTAATAATCTCGTCGACCACAAGCAGAGGAATGAATAGCTCCTCCTTGAAGAGTCGATGGTTGCCTGGGAGGTCTGTGATCACGGTAGGCTCCACATAATAACCCCTCGTAAGATCTCCGTGATTGATGACGTCGCCGCCAAGAACAATCCTCCCTCCACTCTGCTTTGCGTCATCAGCTGCCTTGACGAATCTCTCTACCGCGGCTTGGTTGATGAGGGGTCCAACGAACACGTCCTTGCGTCGTGGGTCGCCTACAGTGAGCTCTTTTACTCTCGCGACGAGCAGGTTGAGGAATTGTGATTTCACGTTGTTTTGGACGTACACTCTCGACGTTGCGCTGCACTTCTGGCCGTCCTACCCGAAGGCTGCTCGGATGATTCCTTCCACTGCTTTTCCGAGATCTGCTCTCCCTGTCACTATGGTTGGGTTCTTGCTTCCCATTTCCATCACTATCGGCTTCGGGTACGGTTGATTGGCGACGAACTTGCGGTGGAGCCCTAGTCCCACATCACGTGATCCTGTGAACGCGATTCCCGCAACATCAGGGTTGGACGTGAACTCTTCCTCGAACTCCGCCCCGGGCCCCGTCACATAATTCAGTGCTCCTTTGGGGACGCCGGCTTCACGGTAGATCCTGTAGAGCATCAGTCCACTAAGAGGGGCTTCGCTCGTGGGCTTGAGTACGACAGTGTTACCTGTGATCAGGGCTCCTAGCACCATGCCGTTGGCGAGCATGAACGGAAAATTGAACGGTGAGATAACCACCCACACGCCGTAAGGCTTGGAGACCATCCCGCAGTCTTCGCCCTGAGCGCCAGGACCCAGCTTCCTCGAGTAACCGAGGTTCTCCTCCATGATGTTCGCGTAGTATCGTATCGCGTCTACGGCTTCAGAGGCTTCAGCCAATGCTTCAAGTCTCGTCTTGCCGACCTCGTATGTGATCGCGGCGGCGATCTCGAATTTCCGCTGGTCTATTAGGTCCGCTGCTTGACGCATGACTCGAACACGTTCCTGCCAGGGCCTGTTGCCCCAGGTTTCGATGGATCTCTTCGCGGCGTCAATTGCGAGTCTGGCATGTTTTCTCGTGCCTTTCTGGAAATGCCCGACGACAATTGAGGTGTCAATAGGGCTTCTGTGCTCGAACTCCCCGTCATCGGATCGAACCTCTTCGCCATCTATGTACATTGGATAGTACCCGTCCAGATCGTGCCGAAAACGTTCGAGCGCGGACTCGTACTGTGGATCTATCCTCTCATCAACGGCTAGGGTAAAGTACGTCACTTTAGACGCCAAGAGTACTCCCTCGATAATTGCCGTGAGAACTGGGTCGCTCAGATTTTAGTCTGGGCGCTTTGACATTACAACCCGAAGCCAGCTACTCATCCTAGGTCGTGAAGAATCCGTGCACTCAAGTCTCATATTTGGCAACAAATGAAGCCCTCAAAGTAACATGCTAAATGCTCGTTCAGCAAGTCCCGGCATGTCTCGTGTTTTGCGAGGGCACCGTATGAAGGCCGATCAGACACTCTATGTTGCCTCCCGAAGAGCGTGGAGGAGTTGGTTGTCCAAGCACCACAAGAGCAGGAAAGGGGTCTGGCTGGTCTTCCACAAGAAGCCGAGCAGGAAATCTACAATCGATTACGATGAATCCGTGGAGGAGGCTATCTGTTATGGTTGGATCGACGGGCAGATCAAGCGGATGGATGAAGAGAAATATGCGCTCCGTTTTACGCCGCGCCGTCAGTGTAGCAATTGGTCGGAAAGCAACAAGCGCCGTGCTTTGAGAATGCTCCGTGAAGGAAAGATGACCCAAGCCGGCAAAGCGGTACTGCCATCAAACGAGAAATGGAGAGACAGTCTACGTATCGACTAGTGCTGCCGGAGTCAAAGCAGAAGCGCAACCAAAGACTGAGCCGGCTCCAGCCGCCGCCCCCGCCGCGGTCATGAAGTTCTGCCGCAACTGCGGAGCAAAGATACCCCAACAGAGCAAGTTCTGCGAAGCATGCGGAGCCAACCTAGGGGCGTAGCATTCGGCTGAATGCTAGCCCACCAGATTCTTTGTGAAGGCCATTCTCTCTCAGTGATAGTAGCCAAGCGGAAGCTCTAGTCTCTCAGCAACTTTTCGCGCAGTCGCCGCGTCGTACATCAGTTCCAAGAGTTTCAGACCAAGGTCGATCGAGGAGGAGATCCCTCCCGCAGTGACTACGTTGTTGTCAACGTGTACCCGCCCTGCTGCAGGTTCAGCATAGGTCCGGAGTTCGTTCAGATACCACTGGTGTGTCAATGCTTTCTTTCCCTCCAGAATGCCTGCTGCTCCAAGAAGCAGAGATCCTGTGCACACCGAACAGACTACGTGGTCGTTCGCGTATTGACGCAGCTTCTGCAGGAGCCTTGCGTCTTTCATGAGCGGCCAAACGCCTCCTCCACCGGGAACTATCAGGGCATCATAAGTGGTGAAATCGGACGAGACCTTGTGCGGCACGACCCTTAGCCCGTTTCTGCATGAGATCGGTGATTCGGTGGCGAGCACATCAACGTGCAGAGGCCTGTCGAGTTCTAAGCTTCCTTCCTCCATCATTCTGTTCGCGTTGCAGAGTACTTCATAGACCCCTACGAAGTCAAATTCATCAACGTCAGGAAAGATGAAGATTGCAATAGACCTGACCTTTCTGAAGTCAACCAAATCCTTACACCACGGCTCCAGCTCCATATTGTCGATCAGGACGGGTTCACTTCAACCCGCTTGCCAGTCTTGGCAGATTCCAAGGCGGCGAGTGTGATCTTGAGTGTTTCTCGGCTCTCGTGCGGATCCAACAGAGGTTTCTGATCATTCAACACGCAGGAGACGAAATGCTTGATCTCCGCGTAGTAACCGTTTACATCACTTGTTGGAAGCGCTCTTGAAGTGCCGTCCTTGAAATAGGCAGTTGCAGCTGGTCCGCCTTTCGAAGCTTCTATGGAAGTTAGAGTTCCACTGGTTCTTAGGGAGAGGAATCCGTCCTCGCCGAATAGGTCAAGCTGCTGAGTGAATGGTGAAGAAGAAACCCAGCTTGCCTCTGCCAGAGCTGTCCTTCCGTCTTGGAAGAATAGAGTCGTTGCGCTGAAGTCGTCAATACTGAACTCCCGATGCGTGAAGTTCCTCCCTACTGAGTGCACTTCTCTGACTTTCCCGAAAAGGGTCTTCAGGAAGTCCAGGTCGTGAATCTGCATGCTGAATGTGACTCCGCCACCAAGCTCTCTCGACCCATACCACTTGTTCCACGTGGACGAAAACGGGAAATAGGGTTCCCCTAGCCACCTGATCGCGTTACCGGCATGCAGTCTTCCGATCATGTTCTCGTCGACAGCTCTCTTGACCTCAACGTATTCGGGGAAAAAGTGGAGAACATGCGCGATCATGAGCTTCACATGATTCCCTTCCGACGCGGCGATCATTTCGTCTGCGTCTGTCAGGCTTGTCGCCATCGGCTTCTCGCATAGAACATGTTTTCCGGCCTCGGTTGCCGCTACGACAATCTCCTTGTTGAGGCTCGGTGGAACATTTACGTCGACCATGTCGACTGCCGGATTGCTCAGGACTCTTCTCCAATCATCGGTGCAGGTCTGCGCGCCGTATCTCTCCGCGGCTTTTCGCGCTCGATCGATACTTGAATCGGCGACTGCAACGAGCTTCATCTCAGGGATATCTCTGTACCATACGCCGTGAAGCTCACAGCCACTGTAACCGCAACCGATTAGCGCCACACCAACCTTGGAAGGCAAACTCATCGAGCCTCCTTCACGTCAAATCGATGTTATCAAGTAGATATGACGGCCTCGCTACGCCGGCAATAGACTATTGCCTTGAGCCGCTGATCTCTGAATCAGCTAGGATTTCTGCTTGATTTCGTACGCTTCCTCATGCGTTGCTTTTTCTTCTGTCGTTTTCGCATACCGTAGTCTGCCTTACTCAATTTGTGTGTCAAGCTACTGTCTCCTACAATTGCTGTTCAACACATGTTGATGCTTGTACTTCAGGATACCTAGCGCCAAGCCGGTTTTGGTTTGGTTGAACTCGAGCTGGTCGTGAGTACTTCCCCACGTGGCGACACAGTGGCTGCAAATTGTACTCTTACACCTGCCTCAGTAAGGTAAGTTCCCTTGACATTCCAGGCACCCTTGTCATCTGGGCCTTGAGCCTCTTGCTCCATGCTCAAAGAAACGATCTTGCCGTGAAAAGTCCTCGTGCCTAGGAAGTATTTCCTCACAACGCTTTTTGCATCTTCAGCGTTT
>Ga0315296_10000838_pt1 | contig 27703 bp, 19 predicted proteins | sample YL17G14_18_MG_FD_203921 | JGI IMG/M metagenome (GOLD analysis project Ga0315296, IMG submission 203921) | Sediment microbial communities from Yellowstone Lake, YNP, Wyoming, USA - YL17G14_18 | ecosystem: Environmental > Aquatic > Freshwater > Lake > Sediment | place: USA: Wyoming | collected... | reverse complement strand
CAAACTTTTTCCTTTGAAGTTAGTCTTTATTTTCCCTTCAGTCTTTTGGCCAGGTTCTAAAAACCCTTTCTCCGGGATTTGCGCATTTCCTCCTTCGGAAACACTTTCCTTTGAAACGCCTGAAGCAAAAACATTATAACGGTCAGCTTTAGTTCCTGTATTCTTTAGTTCAACCCTGACAGTGAGATCACCCTTTTCCTCACCTTTCTTTATCTTCATCTCTGGTTCAACTTTTGTAACCTCCACATCACCGTAGGTAACAATATCGATAGAGGTGTTTCCATAAGATACTGTTGACTTCTTTTCCATGACTTTTCCCGTTGCACAGCAACAAAATACCAACACTGTGAGAAAAAATACTATACCTTTGTGATTAATTGTTTTCTTCAACATGTTCTTTCACCCTTTCTTGATTAAAGATAAAAACCCTATCTCCCTTAAAGTCTGAAGATACGGACGAATTCTTTCAAAACTCCATCAATTTCTTTCATAAACTTCTCGGAATTAAACGGCCATACTTTTTTATAGGTCTCCAGGGTTACCTTGTTCTCTTTGGGCAAAAAGTCATCTCTTGTTCCTATTTCATACCCATCATCTCTCAAATATTCAATGTTCTCTTGAGATAAAAAGTAGTCTATAAAGAGCCTGGCGCAATTCGGATGAGGTGCATCCTTTAAGATCGCTACATTCTTAAGGAAAGCAGGACCGCCCTCCTCTGGGATGAAAAAATCTACGGGGGCTTTGTCATGAAGGAGTGCCCTCATAACCCACCTGGTACCGATAATACCAATACTTCGCTCTCCTGTAATAAGTTTCATTTTCACACCGCCCCCTCGAACCGCAAACATAATGTCATTGTCAGCCAATTTCTTCAAATAATCGGTGCCCAATTGTTCTTTGAGACCATAAAATATGAACTTTTCGTCTTCACCATATCGGGGGTCTGGAAACAAAATCTCTCCCTTGTACTTCGGATTCAAAAGGTCTTTCCATGACTTTGGTGCATTCTTCTTTGACCATTTGTCTGTTCGATACACGATAAGCGGAAAATCAATTCTGTACGGTGTCCAATAGCCTTGATCATAATGAAAACCTATCTTCCCCTTTTCCAGCAAATGACGATAATGTTTATGCTCGGGACTGAGATAATACAGGAGCATCCCTGCATTTTTCAAATAAATGAAATAGAGGGGATTTGAAAATGAAATAACATCAGCAGTTACCTTGCCGATACGTTTCTCTAACTGAAGCTTCTGATAAATCTTAGAGTGAGAAGCCTCCCACATGCGGACGTCAATAAAAGGGTATTTCTTTTTAAATGTGTTCACAACCTTTTGCTTACGACTTATATCCCCCGCAAAATAATACATGAGCTTGCCCTCTTTTTTTGCTTCCGCAATGATTTCCTCTCGACTCAATTCCTTTCCTATAGCTAAACCAGTTATCAATAAAGTAACGGCTACTACGATCGATAGCCCTACGAGATACTTACACCTTATCATCTTCATTTCCTCCTTCCAATACTGAACCATTTCTTTTCTTTACATTATTCTCACATTACTTCATGGCTATCTACAATGAAAACCTGACCGTGTTAACGCTTATATTTTCCTGCTTTACACAGGATTCCCCTCATCTGGGCATGCCCGTTAAATACTTCAAATGGGGGACCATCTGAAATAATGGTGTTAATATTCGATTCAAAGCAGCCATGTTCAGGCCCTGGGAGCTCCGGGAACCACCATCCCATGAGCATGGAGACAACATTTGGATGGAGTTCATTCACAAATTTAGCCCTCCCCTTTACTCGCTCTCCCTTCATCTGATAAGATTCCAGCCACATCCAGTCACCATCCTTGATTCCTAACTGTCTTGCAGTCTTAGGATGAATCTCAATCTCAGGCTCAGGAGCCCTCTTGCGCAAAGAAGGGCAATTGCGGTGTTCGGTATGCTCAAAGCATTTCACACGGTGATGAATCATAATGAGAGGATATTCCTTCCATAGATCAGACGTACTGAGAGGGCTCACCGGATCTTCTTTATAATCCGGTAAGGGGTCATAGCCAAACTTCTTGAAAAGCGTGGAATAAAGTTCAATCTTCCCTGTGGGAGTATTCCAGCGCCAGCCTGGATTCTTATACTTTTTAAACTCCACTGGAAATTCTATTTTGTGTTCGGGCTGAGCTTTGAGTTCCTCAAAAGTCATCTTTAAGCTCTCCAAACAATAGTTGTTCCATTCATCAATAGTATTCCAGGGGACAACTTCACCTATTCTTTTACCTAACTCAATAACTATCAGGCGGTCATCCCAACATTCACCAGGCGGATTTACTACTTTAGGACAGGCAACTATGCTATTCGCATATCCCTGAATGGTATCACATACCACATCCGTCTCTGCTGCATGGGCTGCAGGAAGAACCAAATCAGCCAGTTCAGCAGTAGGGGTCATGAAAAGATCAGTCACAACCATGAAATCAAGTTGTTTAAGAATGTTCCAGACCTTTCTGGAGTCTGCTGAATGGACTACTGGATTCACACCAGGAAGGTAAAGACCTCTTACCTTTCTCTCTCGCATCGCCTCTAACAATAAATAATTATGACTGTTATAATCAAACCAGCTTATTTCTTGAGGTCCGCTATAAATTGGATATTCTCGATATCCTGGTCTTTTTGCCTCCAGGTCTGAAGACCTGCGCCAATTCCTTGAAAACCACCAGATATTTTTAAATCCTTTAAAATATATATTTTTATTGCCAGGCGCATCATTTTTGTTCGTGGGTGTGGGAAGAAGATTCCCACCTGGAGCGTCAATATCCCCTTTTATAGCCATGAGGCAGCTAATTGCACGACATGCCTGGGTAGTATTAAGAGACTGACCATCAACTCCTATCCTTGTATGAATACAAGAGGGCCGAGTTCTCCCATATAACCTCGCTGACTCAATAATCTGTTCTTTGGGTATCCAGGTGATTTCTGAAACACGTTCAGGAGTATAAGTCTGAACTCTTTCTTTCAGTTCTTCAAAACCCAGACATTGTTTGTTCACAAATTCTTTGTCGTATAGCCCTTCATTCATGAGTACATGGAGCCATCCCATAGCTAATGCACCATCCGACTGAGGTCTAATCTTTAGCCATATATCAGCTTTTTTAGCTGCCGGTGTCGGTCGGGGATCAATAACGATTACTTTTGCTCCTTTCTTTTGTGCATTGAATATAACCTTTGATTTTGCAGGTCTGGTATCAGTTACATTTGCACCCCAGAGCACGATGCATTTACTATGTCCATAATCAACACGGGTTTCCCATGTTAACCTGGCACCAAAAGTATAGTTGTCAGCAATGCTTGCACCTTTTGAACATTGGTGATTGGAGTCATATATATTAGGAGTGTTGAGGAATCGTGCTGCTAGATGCGAGGCAGATACCGTAACTTCTTTATGGTGAGAACTGAGTCCTACGCAATTAGTATCTGGTCCATAATGTTCTCTAATTTCATTAAACTTGCTCGCCATAGTATCAACAGCTTCATCCCAACTTATACGGGTCCATTGTCCACTTCCCTTTTCACCAGCTCTCTTTAAAGGATAGAGCAATCGATTTGGGTTGTACAAAAGTTCATGCAGGTAGGCCCCTTTTTCACATTGATAAAACATTGTTTTAACCAGTCTGCCATTTTCTACCTTGCACCGTATTTTGCACCTCTCGTGACAGTTCTGGCATAATGTATCTGCTACTCCCGTGAACCGACTTCTATCTTGCATAACAACTCCTCCTTGTTTTCTTACCCATCAAGCATATTATGAACCATAAAATTACGGCTGATAGAATTTAGCACCAAAACTGTTTCAGAAAAAACCTGAATCAAATGTCTCATGCAACCGATAAATACTCCCTAATAGGTTTATACTTTCCCAGCCTTGCATAATATACCTCTCATCTGATGGTGCCCGTTAAACTCCTCATACGGAGGCCCATCTGAAATAATGGTGTTAATATTCGACTCGAAACATCCGTGTTCAGGCCCCGGTAGTTCCGGAAACCACCATCCCTGGGCCATGGAGACCACATTGGGATGCATTTTTTCAATAAATTTAGCTCTGCCTTTCACCCTCTCCCCCTTCATCTGATAAGATTCCAGCCACATCCAGTCCCCTTCTTCGATACCTAAATCTTTTGCAGTTTGGGGATGGATCTCAATCTCCGGTTCAGGCGCCAGTTTGCGTAAAGAGGGGCAATCAAAACGCTCTGAATTTTGATAAAACCTCAGTCTATGGTGGATCATTATCAGTGGATATTCTTTCCATAGATCAGGTGTACTGAGAGGGCTGACTGGATCTTCCTTATAATCTGGCAGCGGATCATAGCCAAGCTTCTTAAACCAATACGAATAGAGCTCAACCTTGCCTGTAGGAGTATTCCATTTCCAGCTAGGCAGTTTATACTTTTTAAACTCCATCGGAAATGTCTTTTGATGTTTAGGCTGAGCCATTAGCTCTTCATAAGTTATCCCGACAGGTTCCAGCATCCAGTTGTGAAATTCATCTATATTGTCCCAGGGTACATCTGCGCCCATTCTTTTGCCCATCTCAATTGCTATCCACATATCATCCCGGGCTTCTCCATGAGGGTCGACCACCTTTGGACAGGCGACTATACTGTTCCCGTAAGGCGCTCCAGGGGCTCCGCTCAGGGTATGATTAAGACTATCAATCTCGGCAGAATGAGCCGCAGGGAGTACCAAATCGGCCACTTCACAGGTCGGGGTCATGAAAATATCAGCCACTACCATAAAGTCGAGCTTTTTTAGAATATTCCAGAGTCTTTTGGGATTTGCGTAATGCATGATTGCATTATTGCCCGGAATATAAAGACCTCTGACCTTGCCCTGCTCCATAAATTCCAACAACCCGGGGTAATGGCTGTTATAATCAAACCAGCTTATCTCCTGAGGACCATTGTAAATTGGATACTTACAGTATCCTGGTCTTTTTGCCTCCATGTCCGGGGACCTACGCCAGTTTCGCATCATCCAGTAGATATTTCTAAACCCGTTGAGGGTCGTGTTTAGGTACTCCCTCGGGCCGAGGGCAGTAGCGGTAGAGATATCAGTGGGTGTATGAAGAATATTCCCTCCCTTAGAATCAAGATCGCCTTTAATACTGAAAATGCAGGTAATTGTCCGGCAAGTTTGGGTGGAATTCAGGGACTGCCCATCCACACCTAACCGGGTATGAATGCATGAAGGACGGGTGCGACCATATAACCTCGCCGCCTCAATAATTTGTTCTTTAGAAACCCATGTGATTTTTTCAGCCCGTTCAGGAGTCCAGTCCTTAACCCGTTCTTTGAGTTCTTCAAATCCCAAACACTGTTCTGCAACGAATTCTTTATCATAGAGCTTCTCCTCAATCATGACATGAAGCCATGCCAAAGCGAGAGCACCGTCTGATTGAGGCCGAACCCTGAGCCATATGTCTGCTTTTTTTGCCGTCTCTGTAAACCGTGGATCAATAACAATAACCTTGGCACCTTTCTTCTGGGCATTAAATATACTTCTCGCTTTCACTGGCCTGGTATCTATTACGTTGGCTCCCCAGAGCACAATGCACTTGCTGTTTTCATAATCAATACGGGTCTCCCATGTAGTCCATTCCCCAATGGTAAAAAAATCTGAGATGCAGCTGCATTGCGAACACTGGTAATTGGCGTCTAATATGTTGGGAGTGTTAAAGAATTTTGCTAAACTATGGCAAGCATCACATGTTCTCTCTTTGTGGTGCGAGGTGATGCCGACACAATTCGCCTCTGGTCCATAACGATCTCTTATTTCAGAAAACTTTGTGGCCATGAGATCGAGAGCTTTATCCCAACCGATACGAGTCCATTTTGCCGTGCCTTTTTCTCCGGTGGCCTTCAACGGATACTTCAACCGCATGGGATGGTGTAAGGTCTCTGCCATGTAGAGCCCTTTTTCACACCCGGCGTGGAGCACCCTGACCAATTGGCCACCCTTTATTTTACATTCTATAAAGCACCTCTCATGACAGACTTGACAAATTGTTTCAACTGTTCCTGTGAATTCACTTTGTCTTCCCATGGTATCCCTCTCAATTTATAAATTCAAAACTGTTTAGGAACTGATTTTTTAAGCACCTGGGTGCTTCTCATGCACAGTCATTACGGTAATTCAATAATTTTTATTTGTTTTTCCCTGATGCTTAAGAATATCTTATCTCCCTTGCGCTCTATGTCAAAGTAAGGATGACTCTGCACACGGAGGACTTGCCCTGCCATTTCCACCCAGTATGTAACAATATTACCCAAAAAGGCGGATTCTCTAATCTTGGCTTCCCAGACATTAAGTCCTGTTTCTGGACGTTCGGTGTGCAGCACAAAGTCCTCCGGGCGTAAACATAAAAGAACTTTTTTACCAGGTGTCAGTCGATGATAGTTGATCCCACTAAATCTAATCTCTCCACCTTTCTCCATCTTAACAATTTGATAGTCTTCCTCTACGCGGTTCACTACTCCAGGAATAAAATTGGACAAGCCAATGAAATCAGCCACAAATTTGGATTTAGGTTTGAGATAAATTTCAGATGGCGTTCCTTCCTGAGCCAACTCCCCCTTTTCTAATACTGCAATCCTATCTGACAATACCATAGCCTCTGTCTGGTCATGGGTGACATAGATGGTAGTCACTTTAGTCCGCCTCTGTAACTCCTTGAGTTCAAAGCGCACTACCTCTCTCACCTTGTAGTCTAAGTTTGCTAAAGGCTCATCCAGGAGGAGCAGACTCGGCGAATAGACCAATGCCCTGGCTAAAGCTACTCTCTGCTGTTGCCCACCAGAGAGTTCACCGGGGTAACGATCACCAAGATTGTCCATCTTAACCAAAGACAAGACTGCGGCTACTTTATCCCTGATCTCTGATTTAGGGAATTTCCTGATCTTTAATGGATAAGCAATATTCTCAAAGACGGTATAATGAGGCCAGATTGCATATGATTGAAAGACCATACCAATGTCTCGCTTTTCTGCAGGCACGTTGATCCCCTGAGAACGGGAAAAAACTATTCTGTCGTTTATGGTAATCTCTCCACGGTCTGGATCATGAAGTCCTGCAATCATGAATAAGGTGGTTGTTTTACCACAGCCACTGGGTCCCAGAAGAGTAAAAAATTCACCCTCTTCTATCGTTACATCGAGGTTCTTCACCGCAGCGAATTCGCTGAAGAATTTCGCAAGACCAACTGCCTTTACCGCCATTTTCTTAGACATATTTAGGTCGTTCCTCCAGATACATCTTTAGTCAGTTCAGTAAACTTACTTCTGGTTAAACGCATAAATATGGCCACGCAGACTATAGTAAGAAGAGATGTGATCATAATGAATGAGGTTAACACCTGCCAGCGTCCACTTTCCCATGTATTAAAAATAATATAGGCAGATACTTCATTTCCTAAGCTGAAGAGAATGATTGATGCTCCCACCTCCCTAACCATAGAAGCAAAGATTATGATAAAACCTGCGACCATACCTGGCTTGATTAAAGGCATCGTTATTGTCCAGAACTTGCGCATCCAGGAAGCACCACATATTCGGGCAGAGTCCTCTAAATCCTTATCGATCTGCAGAAGGGAACTTTCCGCACTCTTAAGCCCTAATGGTAAATCCTTCATTATATAGGCCAGCAAAAGAATCCAGATGGTGCCATAAAACATAAAGGGACGAGTGCTATAGGCTAAAAGTGCAGCAGTGCCTAAAACAACCCCTGGTACCGTTAACGGAACCATGGAAATAAAACCCAGCGCTTTGCGAAAGGGAAACCTGGTCTTTGTAATCATGTAAGCAGCTACCGAAGTTAGAGCCATCGTTAATACAGCCGCTGCAATAGAAAGCCAGAAACTGTTGATAATAGCCCTTTGAGAAGGTGGATCAGATGAAACAATCTTCCAGTACTCGGTAAAATCCCAATGCTGAAACAATTCCATAAAGCTCATACCGGGCTGAAACGCAAATGGCTTGAGCGAGCGGAAAAAAATAACCAGATATGGAAGGATCGCCACAAAGAAGACGTAAAGGCTACAAATGGCAAAGGTTAGCCAGCGCCACTTACCCAGCTTTACCTCCTTCGACCGAAACCCCTTACCTGTGATAGTTACATAACTTTTTCTCTTGCCTAAAAACCAAGTATTAGCCCACATGGCCAATGCTCCCATGGCTAACAGGATTAATCCCTGGATGGCTGCCTGGTTGATATTTATTGGCACAATATTGAGAGAGGTATAGATAGCGGTAGTTAACAGCCATATATTAGCTGGCATACCGATAACCGCATGGATACCGAACAGGTTATTTGAGTACATGAAGGCTAAAACACCTCCTGCAGAAATACCGGGTAAGAGTAGAGGCAGGGTGACTCTTAGGAAAGTCTTATACTTGGAGGCACCACAGATTGTCGAGGCATTCTCCAATTCGGGGTTGATTTGCCTCATGACCCCCACGGTCAGAAAGAATACAAAGGGAATCATATACAAGACACTGGAGAAGATAAGCCCTCCCATGCTCAGGATGTTAATTCTGAAATCTAAGCCAAGTTCCGCAAAGATAATATTGATAAGTCCTCCCTCCTTATCAGCCAGTATTATCCACGCTATGCCAGAAACTATTGGCGGTGTAATGAACGGTAATACAGTAATTAACTCAAAAAATCGTTTGCCTGGTGTATCGGTACGTGCCACGATGACAGCTAAGGCTATACCAAACACCATGGAAAAGCCAATACCTACAACAGATACATAGATGGTATTCCAAGTAGCCTCCCATAGAAAAGGTGCTTTTAGGGCGTTCTGCCAGTTTTTAAGGGTCAGTTCTTTGGTATCAGTGAGAAAAGTCCCTAAAAAAAGCCAGAAAAGGGGCCATAGAACCAGGAACGTAATGAGCAATCCAGTACCCAGAAATATTAACGTTTCTGGTCTGGGAATCTTCAACAACCACCTCGTCTCTTCTAAAGCATCTGTCTTCTGTGTTACTATGATTTAGAACCTGGCCTTACTTTGCCTTTCCACGAATTGCACTGTTAACTTTGAATATGAAATCACGCGTTTCATCCTCAGTAATCTTCTCAATATCTAAAATCCAACACTCTTGTATTTGCTTACGTCCTTTGATGAAGTCTGAAGTCTTCATGTCCTTGCGAACGATATTAAATCCTGCTTCCTTAACTAAAACATGTTGCCCTTCCTTTGATAATAGCCAGTTGACAAATAACCTCGCAGTATAAGGATGGAGTGACTTGCTGTTTACTGCTATCAAAGAATGCTGGGCAATAGTCCCCTGTATTGGGTATCTCCAGCCAAGATTTGCTCCATCCTTATTAGCCTCCCAGACCTGCTGGTCCCAATGCTGAATCAAGATGGACCTTCGGCCAGTAACAACAGTATCGATTACACCGCCCATCTGCCCAGACAACAAGTGCCCATTTTTGTACATGGCTTCCATCCACTTGAACCCAAGCCCGCTGGATTTGCCTTTAGAACGCGGGTCTTGGGGCCGAATGTCAGAGGCAAAACTAAACCAGTTGAGCGCAAAACCTGCAGTTGCAGGATCCCCGGAAGTAGTCTTGTTCTTCCAATTGGGCGTAGTAAACTCCCGCAAGTCCGCTGGCACCTCTTCATCTTTATAGACCTTCTTATTCCAAGCCATAACGTGAGTCATAAAGACAAATGATACATAGCAGCCGTCTTTTCCTTTAGCCAAATCGATGATATTTGTCCAATCAGGTAAATTATCCAGCCTGGCAAGGTAGCCATGCTTTCTCCAGTCAGGATAGAGTTCTGCTGCTCCACTGTATACAGCGTCCATATTCTCAATCCCTCGGGACTTCTCAGAGTAGACTCTCTGACCAATGACCATACCACTGCCCCTCACAAAGTCAGTCTTCACAAAAGGATAGGTTTCGCTGAATCTTTTTAAGAGTAATTCCGTCACAAAGGGGCTGTGAGCACTGTAGAAGACAATCTTGCCCTCCTTTTTTGCTCCTGCAATTAACTCATCCAAGGTAATGCTGTTCTTCTTGTCCAAATCTACATCTATAGCTGATACCTGCTTGTTCAGGAATAAAAAAACTATCAATAGGCTAACGACAATGAACAAAAATTTATAGACTACTCTGTTCATACTTTCCTCCTATGTTAGTATTCACTTGTCTCCTACCATTTCACCTTTGTTGGTTTCCATTCCTTTTGCTTCAAACTGACATTCATATAGTCTTTGAGATTATGCCTGTGTTTGTGATCTTCACGTGGCATTGTGGGAAAACCTGGCAATTTATCGCTTGTCCATCTCCCTTCTGCTTTGAGTTCTTTCATTGCGAACTTGGCGAAACTATCGTCTACCCATTTGTCCACAAAGGCCACAGGGTCTTTACTCTTTTCACCTGACAGTATCTTGACATTCCTCCAACAAAGGGCAAGCCCCTTGATATGCTCACGGACATTAATTGTTAATCTTCCATCAGGGATTTGCATATCCGCCGACATTCTCACCACTGGTTGAGGAAACTCAGGAATATCGCTCCAGCAATGATATGCGGCAAGATCAATGTTGTTGTTCCACATATCCCGTGCCTCCTCCTCAGCTTTCAGATATCCTACCATTATATCCGGGCGGTCGCGCAGCCATGGGACAATCATCAGTGTTGCACTTGTAGTTGTCCAGTTATGAGGGGCTTTCACAGGGTAATACTTCCCGCAGGTACACCTCATCTCTAACCCTGTTATAAGCCTGTAGCCCAATCCCAGGTGCTCAAAATAGACACAATAAGGATCCCATGTGATGCACGCACCGATATTTTTTGTCCTCATGTGCGTCACCTGTAGTTCTGTAGACTGATCAAGCAGCCGTGGCCTTATTTTAAACTCATCAATGATATCCAGAGCATGTCTGTGTTGCCCTGAACCTAACGGAACTCCTATTTTCCATCCGTCTAAATCTTTAGGAGATTTTATTGCACCGCTATCCCATAGATCCTTGCGAATTATCAGTGCACTCATTTCCCCTGTGCCGTATCCGCCAACGTTCACATTTACACATGGTACGGTATCCATCGTGCGCAGGCCTGGAGTATCGCCCATATATCCAACCATGTTTTTCCCTGCCAGCATATTGTTGTTGATGAGGGGACCTGACAGGGATCTGAACCACTCCACCTTACTTCCTTTTGGGAGATACTTCGCCCATAGTTTTGCCTGCTTGTTAATGACTGCACACCAATGATGGACACAGTAAGGCTGGTAACCAACTCTTATCTTAACAGGGTCACCGGGCTTACCGAATTCTCCCTTCGGTTCACCATATTTGGAAGCTATTTCCCAATATTCAGCAGGGAGCTTCTTTTCGGCAGCATATGTGCCTCTCTTATACGTCACCGGCTCCATGAGTACGAACGTTGTGGTTGCAACCCCTGTTGCTACTGCAGCTTTTACAAACTCACGACGTGTCATTCCGTATTCCTTCTTTTCTTGATACTCACGCTCAAGAAAACTCTCATAATCTTTTTTCATATATTCACCTCCTTTTGTTTCAAGTCACAATAACTTTTTTCATAATTGAAAAAAGTTAGCCTATTTAATTCGTTTCCCTCCTTTTCTATACTTACGACACTTTACACTTTAGAGTTATCCGAGATGCTTTAATATAAGTTATAGAGCAAATTATATGCCAGTATTTAAATACTGGATAATTATTTAATAGAATTGAATTTTTATTAATAATGAGGAATAGTACGCTCTTTAAAGCATCTCATTATTGGAATTTGTATTCCATTTCTGATACGTTTTATGATTTTATAGAAATATTCTGGTAGTCTTACAGTTTGGTATGCAGATACATAATGTAAAAACTAATGAGACATTTTGGAACGTAACTTTCTCCAAAGGGTGTTCACACTGATTCCCAATTTTTTAGCTGTTTCCTTTTTATTGAAATGATATTCCTTTAATGCCTTGTTTATGAGCTCTTTTTCATATTCCTCCAGCCGCTCCTTCAGTGTTTTTTGTGAAATACCATGTTGTATTTCTTTAGATATGTCACTCACTTCTTTTGACATAATTGTGAGGCCATTGAGTTCCTTTAGAAGTTCGAGCAGTAAGTGGTCATCAGATACTGAATCTCCAAGTAGGATTATATATCTTGTTATGAGCGAGTCAAGTTGTCGAATGTTTCCAACCCAGTTATATTCCTTCATTTTTTCAATCATAGCGTCTGATATTCTTTTTTTGCCGTTGCTGTGTTTATAGAGAATTTTTTTAACGATGGAAGGAAAGTCTTCCGGTCTTTCTCGTAGGGGCGGAATATCTAACGTTAAGACTGCCAGACGGAAATAAAGATCCATCCTGAATCTCCCCGATTCCACTTCTTTCCACAGGTTCTTATACGTAGAGCTGATGATCCGTATATCTACTGGTACTATCCTGTCACCACCAACACGCATTACCTCTTTTTCTTCAAGAACTCTTATCAATCTTACCTGTAGATTCAGAGAAATATCAGCTATCTCATCAAGAAAGACTGTCCCTTCATTAGCTAATTCGAACAGGCCGATCTTGCCTCCCTTTTTTGCTCCTGTGAACGCACCTTCTTCATATCCGAAGAGTTCACTTTCCAATAACGATTCAGACAGGGCTGAACAGTTGATGGCTACAAAAGGCTTTTCTTTCCTTCTACTTAAATTATGGACGCTATGTGCAAAAATTTCTTTCCCGGTTCCTGTTTCCCCTTGAATTAATATCGCAGCGTCAGTTTCAGCATATTTCCTAGCCTTATAGAGGGTCTGCTTCATTATCAAGCTCTCGCCTTTAATATGATCTATTGTGTATTTAGTTACAAATCCTTTGGCATAGAGTTTCTCTCTTAATTGTCTATCGATTTTCTGTATACTTGAAGCCTCTCGAAATGTGAGTACAACACCCTGTGTCTTTCCGCCCACAGTAAAAGGCAATGAGTTAATCACAATATCTATATTTCCTACCCTACGGATCTGATCCATCTCTGGTTTTCCTGTCTTTAAGACATTCAGCAAGCCTGTACGTCTTAAGTTTTCTGGTAAAGGTTTTCCAACTGCTTTTTGCAATTCAATACCTAAAATCTCTTCTGCCATCTGATTGAAGGTTTTTATCCTCCCATTACTATCGATCATGATAACACCCTCTTTAATTGTTTTGAGAATGGTCAGAAGTTGCTCAGCATTCTCTCTCTCTTTTCTCCGTGTGGAAGCAATGGCTTTCGCCTCTCGAAAGGCTTGGATAATGGCTTCTTTCGTAGGAAGGACAACGATACCCCTTCCTCCTAATGAGGTTATTATCTCCCTGCTGATTCCTCCACCAACAACAGATTTTATCCCATCATTCACTGCTTTCATGATTCCGTTTGTTAACTCTTCTGTCGTAGAAAAAATAATCTGCCGTATTTTGATAGAAAGTAAATCCTCGAAAATCTCTATGCCATCGATGGGTATTGCAAAACTTTCCAATCCGATATGAGAACCATACTCTTTCGCCCTCATAAGAGCACGAAGAATATCCTGATGCGTTCTGGCTATTTTCACAATAGGCTGACCAATTGTCTGGGTCAGAAATGAACCTGTTGCTCCAGATGAAAGTATTACTTCGATACCTTCATCGAGAAGTTTTCTCGCGAGGGGGGCTGCGTCTTCCATCTTTGCAAATCTCAATAATTTAACTATTAAATCCTCCGTCTCAGGGTCTGAATAGCATTTTACTGTCTCGCCTAATTCTATCGAATTACAGATAAGGGCAAACTTAAATTTTTGGTTATTTATAACTTCTCTACTTTTATTCACAATTAAATAACATTGTAACAAAAATATTTATAAATCTAAAACCATATAACAGTTCCTATCTTAATGAGGGACATGCTCCTTACTATTTTGATGATAGAAAGTGATATTTCTCATTTAGTTTTGCGAACCACAATGCTGATTGGGGCTGGAATAAAAATGCCAATGAGACAATGAATACAGACTTTGTGCCAAAGATTGTAGCAAGCCCTATCGAAATGGCAAGATTCCTCAAGACAGTGCTATAAATGAGGGCATAACTATCTTCTCTACTAAGATTGCTTAATTTAGAGAACGTAGTAACAAGGAAATAATTTATGAGATAAAAAACTGCCTGAACAAAAACTGATACAGCAAGGATGTTCGGGTTATTGAATATTAATTTGGAATTCATACTGATAGCTGTAAATATAATGAAGAGAGCACCCCACGCACTTATCCCAGGGAGCAAAGGCTTAATCTCTGTATTAAAATCATTATCCGTATATCTCTTTCGCAAATATTTAAAAGTCAAGATACCCATGAGTAAAGGGAGAAAAACAACAATTCCTATAGTCTTAAATGTCAACCATATATCAACAGGTACATATCTTCCGACTATGAAGTAGAGATACCATGGAGCAAGAAAGGAAGATAGAATAAGACAAAGTACGGTAATTTTTATTGATGCTTTCACATTCCCCTTAGCAAACAGCGTGAAAGGAATTGTCATACTTGCTGTAGGAACAAGAGAAACGATTACCAGCCCGGCAAAGAGTTCAGGGTTTTTTATCAAAAATACTAAACCAAGCAGGTACCCAATGACAGGTACCAATACAAAGTTAATAATAAGTGACAGTACTATTAATTTTTTCTCCGATAAATCCGCAAGTTCATGGAGATTGAATCCTATCATCACTGGATAAATCATAAGGACAACTACAGGGAGAAGCAATTTTTTAAGTGAAGACGTATCAATAAAATAACCAACGAATAATGCAAACAAAATCATTAATGGGATGAGAAATATAAGATTTCTTGAGGCAAATGTCAGTATGTCCTTAAACAACGCTCACGGCCTCTTTTTTCTGTGGGATAAATGTGAGATAGAAATGAGAGAAATTCTGATCCACTATTAAACAACTTTCAACCTGAATGCAGACATTGTTCAAAATATGTATAGATGAATTATTAATGTGTGCAAATAAAATTATGGTGGGCAGTCGCAGAATCGAACTGCGGACACGAGGCTTTTCAGGCCTCTGCTCTACCGACTGAGCTAACTGCCCACAATCTTCAATTTTTAACTCTACAATTTTAATTCTTCTGATGTCAAGCCACTACAGTTATTGAACAAGATAGTTCGAATTCTTTATCAGGCATAAAGATTGTCTTAGGCGGACAAAAAGATTCAGCAAATAACCTACAGTGCCTCTTTGGCAGTAGCCTGAATTACTTCTTTTATATTTCTATCAAGAAACTCTGGAAGATAGGGTATATCCAGGTTTAAAAACCCAGAGGTTATCACAGACACAGCATCGTCTCTTGAGATACCTCTCGACATTAAATACTCAACCTGTTCTTCGGCAATAGGACCTATGGAAGCCTCATGAGAAAGTTCAGCTTTTGATGACCCATCAGATACCAACTGGGGTATTGCATAAATCTTTCCTTTTTTAGAAAACAAGATACCCCGGCAGTCAAGATGTGCTAAGCAATAATCTTTAGTCTTTGCTATTAAGTCTCCTCTTGAATAAATGACACTTTCATCAGCAGCGATAGTCCTTGCAATAGCTTCTCCTCTTGTATTTTCTGCCTCAAAAATTATCTTTGAACCAAGGTCAATATAAGAATCCTTACGTCCATAGACAACGGTATTAAACTTAGCAGAAGCTCTGGCTCCTTTAAGATAGGCCGCAGGGAAAGCCTGAATAGACTTTACGGGTTTTAAGAGGACATAGTTGCTCACAAACATCCCGTCTTCTTCAACAATTACAGCCGTTCTTGGCCTTACATGAAAATTATCTGCCCAATTATGAATCATAGTGAAGGACAGTTTCCCGCCTTTTTTCACAAAGAATTCAGACACCCCTATATGTATTCCCTCAGCATCACTCTTAGACAAAGTACAGCCAGTTATTACCTGAAGTTCTGCACCTTCTTCTACAATGATCATATTATGGACATTTTGGCTTACATAGTTTTCCGCAACCAGCAAGCATGCCTGTACGGGATATTCAGGCTTTTGATGAGGGAAAACCCTTATAAAATATCCATGGGTCATTTTAAGCTCAGCCTGAGCAGTGTATTTGTCCTGGTCTACAGGAACAATTCTCCAGTAATAGTTTTCAAGCCAATCATATTTAATGAGTGCATCAGAAGTGCTCATTATTTCAAGCTGTCCTTCATACGCTGTGTTTATTCGTTCGTAGACTACAGAGTGGTCAACTTGCATGTATGAGCCTGACCTTGCTTCTTCCTTTATATCAATGCCGGTCATGAGAGCAGCTTCTTTAGCCTGTTGTTCTAAGCTCTCAAGGCTCTCAATTCTCCCTCTTTCTATATGCTGACTGTATAGGAGAATATCTATATCCGGACCAAGAGCTGCTTTTTTTTCTTTTGCAGTTTCAGCCCTTGCCCTTATATCAGAAAGGTATGTTTTACTTATTCCTGGCATACTAAACAGCCCCTGTACCCATTTTTTTTGATTTCTGAAAGAATGTCCTTGGGGTTTCCCTGACATACGACATTTCCACCGAGAAAAATACAACCTCTATCTCCATTTACATAATCAAGGATATATCCAGTATGTGTGATAATTATGGCACCTCTTTTCGGCTCTTTTACTCTGTCCTTCCCTAACAGCTTGTTTATCGACTCACCAACAAGGGCAATATTTTCAATATCGACCCCGGATTCTGGCTCATCAATCAGAACGAGGTCAGGCCTCTGAACCATAAGCTGTAATAACTCCGAGCGCTTCATCTCACCGCCAGAAAAACCGTCATTAAGATTTCTGTCTAAATGTCCTGATAGGTTAAGCTTTTCGGAGTACTCAAGAAACTTTTCTTTACTCACCTTGTCGTCAGAGATTACTTCAACAAGCTTTCTTAAAGTAACGCCTCTCACAGTGGGAGGACGCTGAAAAGAAACTCCTATACCAAGCTTTGCTCTTTCATAGACGTCTTTGCCAGTTATGTCCTGTTCCTTAAAATATATCCTCCCCTGCTCTACTCTGTATTTTGGAAATCCCATGAGGGTCATAATCAAGGATGTCTTGCCAGCTCCATTAGGCCCGAAAAGTACAAGAACCTCTCCATAATTCATGGATAGATTAACACCTTTCAAAATCTGGACATTGCCAACAGAAACCCACAGGTCCTCTATCCTTAACATCTCTTGCATGATTTACTCCTTCCTTCAATCATAAATGTTATTTTTATATAATATAATAAATAAATTCTTAAAATCTATGTTAACTATTTTCTCTCAAGATAATAGATTATCAGTTTAATCAATTTACATTATCACATTTTTGCTGCAATATCATTTGCTCAAAATGATTCTCTCATTTTTTGAAACCAAAAACCAGGAAGTGATGTTTAGTTACAGTATAATAATGTAAACATCTTTAGGAATATAACGAGTTATGCTAAGAATTTCGAATACTATTTTTATTTTAATATACCCATTTAAATAATTAATAAAAAAAAAGCGTTTTTACCTTGACATCATTAGTTAAATATATTTATATATAGACGTTACATTAGTTAAATATATTTATATATAGACGTTACATTAGTTAAATATATTTATATATAGACGTTATTTTTGTCTTATAGTAATAACATAGTATGGATTCGTGATAATAGGTGGGCTTTGTTTGATATTATGATTTTCCTCAATACCATTCATTTTCTCAACACTCAAATATTTGCCTGCTATTTTTGCGAGGTTTGGTCTTTGGTTTAGTATTCAAAACTCAAGAAAGGAGGTATAGTCGTATGAATGTGACGAGAAGAGATTTTATGAAGATCTCTGGAGTAACAGTGGCTGGTGCAACCCTGAGCCAATTAGGTTTCGACCTCACACCAGTTCATGCTTATGCCACTGAACTCAGGATCAAAGGTGCCAAGGAAATTACTTCTGTTTGTTGTTATTGCTCTGTAGGCTGCGGTCAGATTGTGCATACCAGCGGCGGAAAGATCATCAACCTCGAAGGTGATCCTGATCAACCAACGAGCGAAGGTGCCCTTTGTGCTAAAGGTGCAGGTGCCTTTGAATTGGTGACTAACCCACAAAGGCTCACCAAGGTTATGTACCGAGCACCCCGCAGCGCGAAATGGGAGATGAAATCCTGGGACTGGGCTCTGAATGAGATCGCGAAGAGGATTAAAAAGAGCAGGGACAAAAGCTTTACCGAGAAAAACGCAAAAGATGAGGTTGTCAATCGCTGTAACGGCATAGCTGGAATAGGTAGTGCCCATATCAACAATGAGGAGGGATGGCTCTATCAGAAGTTACTCCGCTCCCTTGGGTTAGTCTACTTAGAATTTGAGGCCCGTCTCTGACACAGCTCCACTGTAGCGGCTCTGGCAGAGTCGTTCGGACGTGGGGCTATGACCAATAGCTGGACTGATATCGGAGTCAGCGACTGCGTATTAATCATGGGAAGCAATGCTGCTGAAAACCATCCAGTAGCAATGAAATGGATTCTTCGGGCGCAGGATAAGGGGGCAAAAATCATCAGTGTCGACCCAAGGTTTACCCGCACATCAGCCAAAGCAGATATATATGCTCCACTTCGCTCAGGCACGGATATAGCGTTTTTGGGCGGTATGATTAAGTACATCCTCGATAAAGACCTCATTTTCAAGGACTATGTAGTCAATTACACCAATGCCGCCTTTATCGTAAACCCGAAATATGATTTCAAAGACGGACTTTTCTCTGGTTATAATCCAGACAAGAGAGCTTACGATAAGGCATTATGGGCCATTGAGAAGGATGAAAAAGGAATCCCGAAAAAAGATCCAACCCTCCAACATGAGCGTTGTGTCTATCAGCTCATGAAGAAACATTATACCCGCTATGATTTAGATACTGTTTCATCTATTACAGGAACCCCAAAGGAAGACCTGATTAAGGTTTACGAGGCCGTTGCAGCTACTGGAAAGCCTGATAAGGCATGCACCATGCTTTATGCCATGGGATGGACACAACATACTGTAGGCACCCAGAACATCCGGGCAGCTTCTATGATTCAATTGCTCTTGGGCAATATAGGTGTGGCTGGAGGTGGGGTGCAGGCGTTGAGGGGAGAGTCCAATGTCCAGGGTATCACTGATCATGCCATGCTCTTCCACATCATTCCTGGATACAATCCGGCACCAAGGGCTGTAGATGTGAGCCTTGCGAAATACAATGAAAAGTATACGCCCAAAACAGCAGACCCTCAGAGCGTCAACTGGCCACAGCACAGGCCCAAATATATCGCAAGTTACCTGAAGTCCATGTATGGGGCTAATGCCACGAAGGATAATGAGTTTGGTTACCAATGGCTTCCAAAGCTGGATGTCGGTCAGGATGCCTCATTTCTCTTTATGTTCGATGAGATGCTTAAAGGGAAATTTTCTGGTTTTATCTGCCTGGGCATGAACCCGGCCTGTAGCATGCCAAATGCCAATCAGGCAAGGGAGGCCCTTTCAAAATTAGACTGGATGGTAGACATCGATATATTTGAGAATGAGACGAGCTCTTTCTGGAAAGGACCAGGAATGGATCCCAAGAAGATTAAGACTGAGGTATTCTTGCTCCCAGCCAGCATGTATGTTGAGAGAGAAGGAAGCATATCAGATAGTGCCCGCACAGCTCAGTGGCGTTACAAGGCTATAAATCCACCTGGAGATGCCAAGGATGATGGCCAGATTGTCCACGAACTTTATATGAAGGTTAAGGCCCTCTACGAAAAAGAGAAGGGCAAATTCCCTGATCCTATTGTAAAGCTAAAATGGGATTATGCTGTTGGTGGAAAGGTTGATCCACATTTGGTGGCCAAGGAAATAAATGGCTACTGGCTGGAAGATAAGACCATCGGGGATAAGACCTATAAGAAAGGTACCCTGGTTTCGGCCTTCCCACTTCTTCAAGCTGATGGTTCTACCTCATGCGGTAACTGGATCTACTGCGCAAGCTACACGGATGATGGTAACATGATGGCCCGTCGAGATAAGACTCCGGTAGCCACAGCTAATATATTCCCAAAATGGGCCTGGGCATGGCCTGTGAACCGCAGAATTCTTTATAACAGAGCATCGGTAGATTTACAGGGCAACCCCTGGGATCCAAAGAGGGCGGTTATCAAATGGGATGCGGTAGCAAAAAAATGGGTTGGAGATGTACCGGATGGGCCACCTCCACCATTAGGCCTTGAAGGAGGAAAATTGCCTTTCATCATGAAACCTGATGGAGTTGCATCTATCTTTGGGCTGGGATTGGGTGACGGACCCTTCCCAGAACACTATGAACCTTTGGAGTGCCCGATTGAAAAGAATCCTCTCTCTTCTCAGAGGATTAACCCGACAACAGCGCTCTTCAAAGAGTATAAATTCGCCACATGCGATCCAAAGTTCCCATTTGTTGCCACCACTTACAGGGTAACAGAACACTGGCAAACTGGACTTATGACCAGATACCTGTCCTTGCAAGTAGAGGCAGAACCTCAGATGTTCGTTGAGCTCAGTGAAGAGCTGGCAGCCCTCAGGGGAATCAAGAACGGAGAGTGGGTCCTCGTTTCATCTCAGAGAGGGAAGGTTGAGGCCGTTGCCATAGTAACCAAGCGATGGAAGCCTTTTAAGATTGCTGGTCAAACAATTCATGAGATTGGTTTACCTTGGTGCTACGGCTGGCTCATTCCGAAGGATGGAGGGGAAAGTACTAACCTTCTTACCCCAACCATCGGTGATGCCAACACAGCGATTCCAGAGTACAAGGCCTTCATGGTTAATGTGGGAAAATTACCACCGAAAAAGGCTGCACCAAAAGGGAAGGGGAGGTGATAAACTATGGCAGATAAATCCATTTTTGTAGATACAACCAAATGTACAGCTTGTAGAGGGTGTCAAGTATCCTGCAAGCAGTGGAATAGAAACCCTGGTACTAAGACAATTCAGCGCGGGACTCACCAGAATCCTGAAGATCTCTCCTTTTCCACTTTCAAGTTAGTAAGATTCAACGAAGTAGAAACCAAGGGTAAAATAGATTGGTACTTCTTTGCTGATCAGTGCAGACACTGTATTGAACCACCATGCATGTATACTGCTCAATCTCTCGGCTATAAATCTATTATCAGAGATGAGAAAACAGGTGCGGTGCTTTATGATTCGAAGGTAAAGGTAAAGGCAGCAGATTTCAAACAGATAAAAGAATCATGCCCGTGGGACATACCTCGAAGAGATGAAAAGACAGAGGGATTGGCAAAGTGTACCATGTGCATCGATCGGATCAGCGAAGGTCTGTTGCCAGCTTGTGTTAAAACCTGTCCTACAGGTGCTATGAATTTCGGAGATCGTGCTAAAATTCTCGATATGGCCCAGAAGAGGCTGAAAGCGGCAAAGGCTATATATCCTAAGGCCCAGCTTCTCAATGCTGAGATACATAGGACTATCTTCCTTGTAGTTGATGATCCGCAGAAGTATCATAAATTTGCTTTGGTGGAAGACCCCAATGGAATTACAAGGATTGCGGCAATAAAGAAATTAATTAAGCCTTTTGTGAATCTCGCACATTTTACGGGGTAACTTAGGGAAACACAAAGAATGGCGTGTTTCGGGCATAACCCGAAACACGCCATTCTTTCAAATGTTATTTCTATGAATAAATCAATAGACTTAGAAAACATAAAAGAGCAGATGATTCGTCTTAAGGAAAAAAGACCTGCTTACAAGGATATTTTGACGTTTTTTGAAAAGATAATAACGAAACAGGCAGGAATCAGACCTTCCATCGAACTCCCATTGTTTGAACTTGAAAGTGAGCTAAAAAAATTACAAACAAAAGAGGGGTTTCCTTTGGTCAACAAAGAAGATTTCAGGATCGATATTCCCTCTTCGATTACGTTATTTCAATACCTCTGTGAAATTGGAAAGCATACAACCGATAAGATGAAAGAGGATATGAAAGCAATAGAACAGGCTTATACAAATAGTGCGATAGATTTAGAAGAGTTGATGAAGGGGCATTTTGATGATGCTTACCTTGATAGACTCGCAGAAGGTCTGAATATTGAAAAAGCAATATTAAAATTTTTCGTTCATATGAGTATCAAGCCATCTATTGATGCAAATATTGATACATTGAAACATCGAATTGACCTGGGGCTCTGGCAAAAAGGATATTGTCCTATTTGTGGTTCATTACCCCATATGTCCGAACTGAGAGGAGAAGGCCAAAGGTACTTTCTATGCTCCTTTTGTGGCTTTAAGTGGCCGGGTGAGCGCATGATGTGTCCTTTCTGCGAAAACAGAAATCATAAAGATCTCCAGTATTTTTATGCAGAAGGAAATGAAGTCCATCGAGTAGATGTTTGTAATAAATGTAAACAATACATTAAGACAGTAGACACACGCAAACTCGACTATGAACCAGACTTGAACTTAGAGGATATTACCACTATACATCTCGATATCTTAACCTCCCAGAAGGGTTTTAAAAGACCTGTCCCGAGCCCTTGGGGTCCGTAGAATAATTCTCAATCTCAGTTTCTCTCATCCTGCAAAAGAATGAGAAGTGCAAAAATTATCATTCAATATTATGATTAAAAATCAATGTATAATACAGAGCATTTCTATAATTGCAAAAAAGAGGTGAGTAATTGATAGAGACACTCACATTAGCCAAGGTTAGACAACACTTTCCTCGACCTCAAGTTGAGGAGGTATCATCTGAAATAACTCAACAGATGAAACGTTTATCTGGTCATATACGTCCCGGCATGTCAGTGGCTATTACCGCAGGGAGCAGGGGCATAAGTAATATTGCACCTGTTTTACAAACTATAGTTAGAACTCTGCGCAATATGGGGGCTGAGCCATTTATCGTTTCAGCAATGGGCAGTCATGGAAGTGGCACTGTAAAAGGTCAGGAAAGCATTTTACATAATCTTGGTATTACACAGGATGTAGTCGGCGCCCCATTGAAAATCACTTCTGATGCGGTAGAAATTGGTACTACACCCAGTGGACATATTTTATATATAGATTCAGAAGCAATGAAGGCAGACGGAATCTTACTTGTAAACCGAGTTAAACCACACACTGCTCTTGGCGATAACATGGCAAGCGGCTTATTCAAAATGCTTACAGTAGGGCTTGGAAAAGTACCGGGAGCTATCCAGGTACACAGACTAGGGGCATCGGGCATTTATCAAGCCATTCTGGAGATGACACAATTAGCGCTGAAAAAAGTTCCGGTGATAGGAGGTTTAGCAATAGTAGAAAATGGTTATATGGAAACCGCCAAAGTAGAATTATTTTTACCTGAGGAGATGGATGAGGGAGAACGAAAATTGCTGAAGCTTGCGAGCAGTCTATTACCTGGCCTCCCTGTTCTGGAATTAGACCTTCTGATTGTTGAGGAGATGGGTAAAAATTATAGTGGAACTGGAATGGATACACATGTTATCGGTCGATGGAAGATTCCTGGATTCCCTGAACCAGAGTTACCAAAAATAGGACGTATCGTTGTATTACGCCTTTCACATGCCTCTGAAGGTAATGCGAATGGTATCGGACTTGCTGATTTTACAACGTATAAGCTCATACAGTCCATAGATTGGAACACCACACTAACCAACGTCTCTACTACTGGATTCTGGCGTCGTGTTTTCTGTCCTCCATTTCTTGATAGCGACCGCGAAGCAATTGCATGGGCTCTTGAAAGTCTGCAATTTCCGCCACATACAACAATCTCTGTGGCACGTATACGTAACACCCTCCAATTAGATGAGTTATGGCTAAGTCCAGCAGCATTAAACGCTGCAATGCGCTGCGAACAGATAGGACCATTTCAGCCACTTGAATTCAACCATGAAGGGGAATTGAAGCCAGCAGAATAAAAAGACTATTTCAGTTTTTCAAGTTCTTTAACAAGATCCTCAAGACGCGGTCTCTTGTTGATATCGTGTACATCTATATATCGAATGATTCCCTTTTTATCGATGACAAAAAGTGCCCTCTCAGAGACACCGTTTGAGCGTAAAACGCCGTAACGTTCTGCAACAGTTCCGTGTGGCCAGAAATCAGAAAGTACTGGAAACCACAACTTACCCATTGGAAAAGTCCATGCATATAATGTTGGAATGTTATCCACTGTAATCCCGAGCAATATGGCATCATATTTGTCAAAAATGTTTTTCACTAAATTGTAACCCGGCCATTGATCCGAACATACTGGTGTCCAGGCTGCAGGAACAAAAGAGATAACTACATTCTTTTTCCCAAGATACTGGTTAAGAGATATCTTCTCTCCGGAAACAGCTGGCAGGGTAAAGTCAGGAGCCTGGTCTCCAGCCTTGAGCTTAGGCACGCTATCTACGGGCTTAAGAGTACCTGGTTGGTAAATATAATCTTTGAACATTTCCGACAGACAATAGTCTGTTGTGATAAAGGTGGCGATAAAGATAACCCCAATTATCAAAGTAAGTCTTGCGATTCCCGTTTTATGCATAGTCAATCCTCCTATTTTAACCCGGAACGCTTACGTATCAATTTTAAAAATTCTTCAGCTCCTTTGATAGTCCCCAGTTCTGAATAAATAACCTGGTGAGTTCCCTTTTTATTGATTTTGATCGCAATAAAGAAAGGGGTTCTGACCTCTCCACAAGCCTTATGAATAGAGAAATCTTCATCTGGGAAAAGCGGGAAAGGGACATTATATGTTTTCTGAAAGACATCGATTTCAAAAGGAGTATTCCCTGCTCCGATACCTATAATCTTAATTTTACCTTTCAGGTCTGGATTTTTCTCTATGGCATTGTATAGTTCATTCACTATAGGAGCTTCTTTCTGACAATAAGGACAGTACATACTGAATATTTCTATGATCACGACATTTGCCTTGATCTGTGGTATTGTGAAAGAACCGTCGCCCTTAAGCCCAAGGTAAGTTTTTCCCTCTGGACTTTTCGGAACTGGAAGTTTTATGTCTGGCAGCATACCACCCTCTTTTGGCGGTTCATTGGCTGCAAAGGCAACAACAATTCCTGAAAAAAGAAAGATAACTACTACGAATAAAATGGTCATTTTTTTCATGAGTCCCTCCAAGACTTTAAATTTCAATATACTTTTTAATGAATTAATTAAATAAGCTGTTGCTTTAATATCAGTGCATCTGAAGATATTGTCAAGTACTTTCCTATCCGCTCCCGATTGTCCTGTTCATGCTTCCGGTTTTATAGCCATCGAGGTCAATGGATACAAATTTATACCCAAGAGATTTCAATGTTTCAGGAATAATCTTTCTTTTTTCTGGCATCAATAATAACTCAATTTCATCCTCACCAACCTCAATCCTTGCACTCCCATTATGATCTCTTACCCGTATTTCATGAAATCCAAGAGATCTAAGGAAGTCTTCTGCTTTTTCTACACGTCTTAAAGCCTCTTTTGTTATCCTTTGCCCGTAGGGAAACCTCGAAGAAAGGCATGGAGAAGATGGTTTGTCCCATGTGGAAAGACCGAGTTGTCGCGAAAGTTTTCTTACCTCTTCTTTTGTAATCCCGGCCTCTATCAAAGGGCTTCTCACATTATATTTTATTGCAGCCATTCTTCCAGGTCTATAGTCTGAAGTATCATCAACATTACTTCCATCAAGGACGAACTTATATCCTTCAGAAGATGCAATATCTGAAAGTTTTTTGAACAACTCATCCTTACAGAAAAAACATCTGTCAGGTGTGTTATTCACAAATTCCTCTATTGAAAGCTCTTCTGTTTTTATAACCCTGTGCTCTATCCCGAATTCTGAGGTCATTTTTTTTGCTGTGAGAAAGTCGCCAGAAGGTGTTGTTTCTGAAACTGCTGTTACCGCAAGTATTTTAATGCCTGAAATCTGCAGTGCCTTCAGGAGAAATGTACTGTCAACGCCTCCGGAATAGGCAAGCACAGCGCTCTGCATATCTTTGAGAATTTCTATGAGTTTATCGAATTTATTGTTTTTCATTAATAGTAATTAAGAGCAAGGCAGGGGATAGTCCTGAGAGCGGTTTTTAATTCTGCGTTTAGCAGAATTAACCTCGGAGGTCAATACGACCGAGAATGAGCGACAGGGCTATCCCCTGTTTAACTGCTTTACTCATAACCCATCTCCATCTTTACCATAATCATAGGACTGTAACCTCGTAATTTTCCTGGTGGAGATTGCTGTTTCCCTTTACCGTAACTTTTACATTATATTGGCTCTCTATATCCTCAAGCCCCTGCCGTTCTTCGTCAGAAAGAAGTTCTGCAACAGAAGGATGGGCTGTCACAATAATCCTTTCACCACTGCGTCTTGCAAGTCTCTTTATTTTTCTGAATATCTCATAACAGAGTGTTCGGGGTGACTTGACAAAAGCTTTCCCCTCACAATACGGACAGGCTTCGCAAAGTACTCTCCCGAGGCTTTCCCTGACACGTTTTCTTGTCATCTGGATAAGCCCGAGTTCTGATATATGGGATATTGTGTTTTTTGCCCTGTCTTTCCTCATTGTCTCAGTAAATCCATTAAAAACCCTTTCCCTGTTTTCAAGTTTTTCCATATCAATGAAATCTACAATGATAATTCCGCCAAGATTTCTTAGCCTTATCTGGTAGGCAATCTCCTTGACAGCCTCAAGGTTGGTCTTAAGTATGGTATCTTCAAGTTCTTCCTTACCAACAAATTTGCCCGTATTTACGTCTATGACAGTCATTGCCTCTGTCTGGTCAATCACAATATAGCCGCCTGACTTCAACCATACTTTTCTGCCAAGTGCCCTCGAAATGTCGAGTTCAATTCCAAATGTATCGAATATAGATTCTGTCCCTTCATAAAGTTCTATCTTCCCTAAAAGTTTTTCGACATGGGCCCTTACAAAATCCTTAATACGTTCATACTCTTCTTCAGAGTCTATCACAAGCCTCTTCACATCCTGGCTCATAAGGTCTCGTACACTTCTGAATACAAGGTCGAGATCACTGTAAAGCAGGGAAGGTGCGGTTACTCTGTCTTTTTTCTTCTGAATGGTCTCCCATAATAAAAAAAGAAACTCAAAATCTTTTTTAAGATCTTCCTCGGTAGAACCCTCACTTGCTGTCCTTATAATAAACCCGTAACCTTTTGGTTGTATATCTTCAACTATTTTTTTAAGTCTTGTTCGTTCATCCTCATCAGATATCCTCCTTGATATCCCTATATGGTCTACATTCGGCATAAGTACAAGATATCTCCCCGGGAGTGTGACATACGAAGTGAGGCGAGCCCCCTTACTCCCGATTGGATCCTTTGAAGCCTGCACAAGGATTTCCTGTCCTTCCTGGACAAGATCCTCAATGGTGAAGTCTGGTTTCCCTTTTCTTGAAACGAGTTCAAGAGAGTTGTTCTTTTCTTCTTCATCGAGAAAGGATGCAAATTCTTCTATACCAGCACGAATGTCGGTCACATAAAGGAAAGCTGCTTTTTCAAGGCCTATATCAACAAAAGCTGACTGCATACCAGGGAGGATTTTCACAACCTTGCCTTCATATATGTTCCCCACAAGGCTTGCATCGCGCTTCCTTTCAACATAAAACTCAACAACCTGGCCTCCTTCAAGAAGGCCAACCCTTGTCTCTTCACGTGT
>Ga0315296_10000837_pt1 | contig 27717 bp, 18 predicted proteins | sample YL17G14_18_MG_FD_203921 | JGI IMG/M metagenome (GOLD analysis project Ga0315296, IMG submission 203921) | Sediment microbial communities from Yellowstone Lake, YNP, Wyoming, USA - YL17G14_18 | ecosystem: Environmental > Aquatic > Freshwater > Lake > Sediment | place: USA: Wyoming | collected... | reverse complement strand
GGATCCCGGCCGCGAACTCCAGCCCGGCCAGGCTTCGCTCCAGCGCGGCAGAGGAAAGGTGTACCATCTTCATCCCGGCATAGGCCCGCAGGACCGTGCCGTCCTCCATATCTTCGACCTTTTCCGGAAGATACCTCGTGAGGTTCACCACCACCCCCCGGATGCCCCCGTCCCGGATGAGAAGGTTGGTGCCCCCGCCCATCACAAATAAGGGCTGTTCCGATTCCCTGGCGATTTCCATGGCCTTGAGCACGTCCGCCTGCTCCGCGGGAAAGGCCAGCACATCCGCCGGCCCACCGATCTGATAGGACGTATACCTCGCCAGAGACTCTGTCCTCTTGACTTCTCCCTGGATTTCCTTTCGTAACCTCTCGTAAACCTCCATATAACAAAACCTTATACCTCAAGCGGTCACCCTCGAACCCCATTTCTACCTCGCTCCTGAACAGGGCGGGAACAGGGCGGGAACAGGGCGAGAAGAAGGCGAGAACAGGGCGAGAACAGGGCGGGAAGAGGGCGAGAAGAGGGCGGGAAAAGGGTCAAAACAGGGTCAAAACACCGCGAGATGCCTTCCATCAGCCCTCCTTCTTCCCCTTCAAGAACCCCTCCCCGATCTTATAAACATCTCCCGCTCCCAAAGTGATGAGCATATCCCCTGATTTGACAATGCCTGCCAGGAATTCCGACACAGCGTTCTTGTCTTCCACGTAATGCACGTCCCGGTGCCCGAATTCCTTGGCCGCCTTCGCCACCATTTCCCCGGTGACGCCCGGAATCGGTTGCTCCCTGGCCGGATATACGTCCGTGACCACCAGAACATCCGCCTGATAAAACGCGCTCCCGAACTCCCTGTGAAAGTCCCTGGTCCGGCTGTAGAGGTGCGGCTGAAACACGGCCACGATCCTCCTCCCGAACCCTTCCTTGGCCGCCCGGAGCGTGGCCTCGATTTCCGTGGGGTGATGCCCGTAATCATCCACCACCGTCACCCCGCCCTTCTCCCCTTTGATCTCGAACCTGCGGTAGACCCCTGAGAACCCGGAGAGAGATTCCGCCAGGTCCTTGAACGGAACTCCCAGCTCCATCCCCACCACGACGGCAGCCAGGGAGTTCTTGACATTATGCACTCCCGGCACCTTCAGTTTCACCCTTCCCAGCCTTTCTCCTTTGGAATAAGCCTCATATTCCGTATCCAGCCCCTTGAAAGTCATCTCCCTTGCCTGCACATCCGCCGCCGACGAGAGCCCGTAGGTGATGTAGCGTTTCTCGATCCTGGGCAGGATCGCCTGCACTCCTTTTTCATCCAGACACAACGCCACCGAGCCGTAGAACGGCACCTTGTTCGCGAACTCGGCGAAGGCCTTCTTGATTTCCTCCAGGTCCTTGTAGCAGTCCAGGTGCTCGGCCTCTATGGTGGTCACGACCGCGATGGTCGGCGTGAGCTTGAGGAACGAGCGGTCGAACTCGTCCGCCTCCGCGACCAGGTATTCCCCCTGCCCCACCTGGGCGTTGGACCCGATGCTCTTCACGATCCCGCCCACGATGATCGTGGGGTCGAATCCGGCCCGCGACAACACCAGCCCGATCATGGAGGTCGTGGTCGTCTTCCCGTGCGTCCCGGAGATGGCGATCCCGTACTTCATCCGCATCAGCTCCGCGAGCATCTCGGCCCGCCGGATGATGGGAATCTTCCGCTCCCTCGCCGCCAGGACCTCGGGGTTGTCTTCCTTCACGGCCGATGAGATCACCACCACGTCCACCTCCCCGACGTTCCCCTTGGAGTGCCCTTCCACGACCATCGCCCCCAGCGAGGCAAGCCTCTGGGTCACCCCCGAGAGCCTGAGGTCCGAGCCCGAAACCTGATATCCCATGTCCAGCATGACCTCGGCGATGCCGCTCATCCCGATCCCGCCGATGCCTACGAAGTGAATTCTGCGGATTTTTTTAAACACCCTTTTCCTCTCCAGCCAGCCTCTCCAGGCTGTCCACGATCGCCCTCGTCGCCTCCGGCTTCCCGCAAGCCCTGGCGTTCTTCGCCATGCCTTCCAGCCTCCCGGGCTCGTGAACGAGCCCGAGGATCTCCTGGGCCAGGACTTCCCCGGTGAGGTCCTTGTTCAGAACGACCCGGGCTGCTCCCCGGCTCTCGTACCACCGGGCGTTCTTCTCCTGATGGTTTTCCGCCGCATAGGGGAACGGCACCAGGAGGCAGGGGATCCCGCAGGCCATTAATTCCGCCGTGGCCGTGGCCCCCGAGCGCCCCACCGCGAAGTCCGTGGCTGCGTACACCTTGTCCATCTCCTCGAAGAAGGGCTTGACCACGGCTTTCAGGCCGTACTGCATGACCTGCGAAGCTGCCGAGGGATGATCTTTTTCGCCGGTCTGCCAGAGGACCTGAAGGTCGGCATTCCTCAAACGACCTAGCGCTTCCGTCATAGCCGCATTCAGGCTGTGCGCCCCCTGGCTTCCCCCGATGAGCAACAGGGTTTTCCTGTTTTCAACCAGGCCGAAATGCCTCCTGGATTCCTTTCTCTCCCCCTTAAGCACCCATTCCCTTACCGGGTTCCCGCTTTCTTTCAGTTTCTTCCGTTCCTTGGCCGGGAAATATCCCTTGGACTCCGGGAAGGACGTATGGATTTCCTTGGCCCATCGAGCCAGGCTCCGGATGGCTTTGCTGGGCAGCGCGTCCAGGGCAAGAAGCACGACGGGAATCCCGGACAGCCCTGCGGCCAAGACCAGGGGAGCCGAGATATACCCTCCGGTCCCCACGACCACACGGGGATGAAACTGAGCCAGGATGAAGAGGCATTGAATCATTCCCACCAATAGCGTCGGGAAAAACATCGCCTTCTGCAGGAGTCCCTTCCCTAAGAGCCCGCGCGCCGCCACGGTATAGAGCTTGTAGCCGGCCTGAGGCACGATCCTCGACTCCAGCCTCGCCTTCGAGCCCAGGAAGGCCACCTCGTGGCCCGGTCCCCTACGCCGGATTTCGTCGGCCAGAGCCAGCCCAGGAGAGATGTGTCCCCCCGTGCCCCCAGCCGCGATCAAAACGCGCATAATTCAAACCCCTTTCCGCGAACCTCTGCACATCGTTTGCCCGCCGCGAGATGGAAAGCAGGACACCCACTCCGAACAGGTTGACCAGGAGCCCCGACCCTCCGAAGCTCACGAACGGCAACGGTAGTCCGGTGGTGGGAAAGATCCCGCTGACCACGCTTACATTCAAAAGCACATGGATTAAAATTCCGATCGTGATCCCGGCGGCCACCAGGCTTCCGAACCCATCTGGGGCGTACCGCGCGATCCGGAGCCCACGCCATCCGAACCCGACGAACAGTCCCAAGGTTACGAGTACGCCCAGAAACCCCAGTTCTTCTCCCAGGATGGAGAAGATAAAATCCGTATGGGGGGCGGGCAGGAAAAGGAACTTCTGACGGCTGTGCCCCAGCCCTACGCCCAGCCATCCCCCGGATCCCAGGCTGATGAGCGACTGTTTGACTTGGACGCTGGCTGTCCCTCCGTTATCCACGGCAGTCCAGAACGAGAGTAGGCGGTGTCGGGCGTGGGGCAGGGCTAAGGACGCCAGGCCGAAAAACACCAGAGCGACGAACCCCGCCAGTAGGAGGTGGCTGAGCTTCGCTTCCCCAAGATAAAGGAGGCTGAAACCGATCACGGCCAGAACCGTGGTCGTCCCCAGATTGGGCTCCAGCGCGACCAGCCCGCAGCCGAGACCCAGGACTACGAGCAGGGGCAAGATCCCTTTCTTGATGTCTTTGATTTCTTTCGCTTTTCTCTGGATCGTTTGGGCTAAGTAAAAGACCAGGATGATTTTCATCAGCTCCGAGGGCTGGAGCGAGGCCGAGACCAGCCACCGTTTGGACCCTTGGACCTCCCGGCCGAAGAGAAGCACCGCGACCAGCAGGGCGAGCCCCAGGAGCACCCCCGGCTTCGCCAGCCGCCCCCAGAGCTGATAGTCCATCACGCTGGCAACTACGAGGAACACCAGCCCCAGCCCCACGCGTTTGAGGGCCTCCATGAAATAGAATTCGCTTCCCGCTCCGTTTCCCGAAACCATCGCCACATAGGCACTGGAGCTGTAGACCATGACGATCCCGATGCCCACCAGGGCTAGGACGAAGAAGAATAGGACGAAGTCAGGATAGGCCCTTTCTCGCCCCACTAAGCCTCGCTCTCCTCGAGACGCTTCACGGCGGCCCTGAACTGCTCCCCCCGGTCCATGAAATCCCGGAATTGGCCGAAGCTCGCGCAGCCCGGGGAGAGGAGCACGACCTCTCCTGACGAGGCCTGGGTGGCGGCCAGCCTGACTGCTTCCTCCATCGTCCCGGCCAGGACGGCGGCCTCAAACCCTCCTCGGGCCAGGTCCCTTCTCATCTTCTCGGCGTTCTCCCCGATCAGGATCACGGCCTTGGCCTTTTTCTGAATGACCTCATAAAACGGGTTCAAGTCTAATCCCTTTTCCTTGCCTCCTGCGATCAGCACCACGGGCTCCTCAAAAGCTTCCAGCGACCTCGCCCCGGCCGCCGGGTTCGTGCACATGGAGTTGTTCACATAAAGCACGCCCTTGATCCCAGCCACTTCCTCCAGGCGATGTGGGACTCCGGGGAACCTACGGAGAGCCCTCCGGATGGCCTCATCGTTTGCCCCTAATAGCAGGGCCGCCGCGGTGGCCGCTAAAGCGTTTTCCGCATTGTGCATTCCTCGCAACTTCGTCTCCTGAACGCGGAGAAGCCTCCGCCTTTCCCCTGCCATGTCGGCCACGATCACATGGCCTTCCAGCCCCACGCCGGGAGAGGGGATGCCCCGGCGACTGAACCATGTTTTCTTGGAACGGATTCCCTGTGTGGCAGACGAAACGTTCTCGTCATCGGCGTTCAGCACCGCCCAATCGCTTTCCGTCTGGTTCTCGAACAGCCGGGCTTTGAGCCTGACATAGCTCCCGAAGTCCGGATGCCGATCGAGGTGGTCGGGTGTGATATTGGTCAGGACACCCACCTGGGGCCGGAAGCGCTCGATGCTCTCCAGTTGAAAGGTCGAGACTTCTGCCACGATGAAGTCACCGCTCTTGGCATGTAAAGCGATATCCGTTAGCGGTTCCCCGGGGGCCATGTTCCCTCCCACCCATACGCTCCGGCCATCCTCCTTCAAGATCTCTCCAATGAGAGCTGTGGTCGTCGTCTTTCCGTTGGTTCCGGTGACGGCTACTATCCGGTGGTCTTCCAGAAATAAATAGGCGAACTCGATCTCACCGATCACTGGGATGCTGCGTCTCCTCGCTTCTCGGACGAGGTTTGAGCTTTCGGGAACGCCTGGGCTTACGATCAGACAGTCTACGTTATTTACGATATCAATGGGGTTCGCACCCAGGAGCATTTTCATCCCCGCCCTCTCCAAGCCATCGACCTCAGAGCCCAACTCTTCTTTGGGCTTCAAATCAGTCCCCACTACGAGAACACCCTCCCTCAGCAGGAGCCTGGCGGCGGCCTGCCCGCTCCGCCCCAGGCCCACGACGGCAATCCTCCTCCCCCGCCACTCCATCCTACCGAATCTTCAGCGTGGAGAGCGCCACCAGTGCGAAGATCATGGCCAGGATCCAGAATCGCACCACGATTTTGGATTCGCTCCAACCCATCAGCTCGAAGTGGTGGTGCAGGGGCGACATCTTGAAAACCCGTTTGCCTCGGAGCTTGAACGAGCCCACCTGGATGATGACCGAGAGGGCCTCGATCACGAACACTCCACCCACTACGAGGAGCAGAAGCTCCTGCTTGATGAGCACGGCCACGGTCCCCAACGCCCCTCCCAAGGCCAGCGCCCCGGTGTCCCCCATGAAAACCTCGGCCGGATGGGCATTGAACCACAGGAAACCCAGCGAGGCTCCGATCATCGTGGCGCAGAACACGGTCAGTTCACCGCTTCCCCTCAGGTAGAGCACGTTCAGGTATTCCGCGAGCTTGATGTTTCCCACTACATAGCACATTCCGGCATAGGCCGCGGCCGCGAACAGCACCACCCCGATCGCCAGGCCGTCCAGCCCGTCCGTCAGGTTCACCGCGTTGGAGGTTCCCACGATTACGAGCACCACGAACGGCACGTAGAGTAGGCCCAGTTCCAGGAGGTAGTTTTTCAAAAACAGGAGGTTCGTCCGGGTCTCGAACGCCGGGTCCATGGGCCAGAGGAGGAGGACGGCCCCAACCAGCACGCCCAGAAGGATCTGCCCTCCGAACTTCTCCCCAGCGACCAGCCCAAGGGAGCGGCGTCGCCTCCGTTTGAGAAAGTCGTCCACAAACCCCACGGTCCCCAGCCAGAGCGTGGCCCCCAGGGCGATCCAGATGTAGTGGTTGGTCAAATCCGCCCAGAGGAGCGTGGGTACGGCGATACACAGCAGAATCAAAAGCCCGCCCATCGTGGGCGTTCCCCCTTTCGTCTGGTGCGAATCCGGGGCATCCTCCCGTCCTTCGTCCTTCACCCTCCATTGGCGCAGCCTACGGATGATCCAGGGGCCGAGCACGAAGGAAAGCACGAGGGCCGTGATCAGGGCATAGGCCGCCCGGAACGTGATGTAACGGAAGACGTTGAACCCGTGAAAGTATTCCCTCAGGGGGTAAAGGAGATGGTAAAGCACCCGCTACCTTCCGTTCTCACGCAAGGCGTCCACGATCCCCTCCATGTTCATGGCTCGCGATCCCTTGACCAGAATGGCGTCTCCCGGCTTCATCATCCCTTTCAGAACCAGTGCAGCTTCCCGGGTCGTGGCACAGGCCTGAGAGCGGAGCAGGCCTGAAACCCTGGCCGCCTCCGCAATCCCCTTCGCCCATTCTCCCACCGCGATCAAAACGTCAATACCCCGTGCAGCGGCTTTTCGGCCTACATCGAAGTGGGCATCACGGGAAATAGGCCCTAATTCCAGCATGTCCCCCAAGACCGCGATTCTCCGGGAAGCGAAAACTTCAGCAAGAGTGTCTATCGCCGCTGACATCGAGGCCGGATTGGCATTGTAAGAATCATTCAGGACGAGGGATTCCCCGATCATGATTTTTTCCATCCTCATCTTGGGGCTTGCGAGCGCCTCCAGCGCCTTCCCTGCTTCGTCACCGGGAATGCCCAAGATCCCTCCTACGGCCAATGCCGCCAGGGCATTGGTAATGTTCTGTCTTCCGGGTATGGACAACCTGATCGTGACCTTCCCGATGTCAAACCCGCTCGCCCCATCCCCCAGGGGAAACACCCGGTCGGGCCTGACGTCGCACTCTTTCCCGAACCCGAAGGTGACGACCTTTGCCCTGAGCCCCCGGCACCTTTCCAAAATCAACGGCTCGTCCCCGTTCACGACGCCGCTTCCGTTTTCATCCAGAGCCTTAAGGATCTCCGCCTTGGCATCCGCGACCCGCTCCACGGTTCCCATCGTTTCCAAGTGCGCCGGCCCCACATTGGTGATGACCCCCACGCTGGGGTGGGCGATCGCGCAGAGGCGGGCGATCTCCCCCGGAGCGCTCATCCCGAACTCCGTAACCCCCACTTCATCCCGGGACGCCAACCGGAAGAGGGTGAGGGGTACTCCAATCTGGTTGTTTAGATTCCCCTCGGATTTCAGCACCCGATAACGCGCTTGTAAAATCGCCGCAATCATCTCCTTGGTTGTGGTCTTACCATTGGTCCCGGTCACGCCGACCACTTTCACTTTGAACCTTAGCCGATACGCCTCGGCCAGATCCCCGAGCGCCTTCAGGGTATCTCCCACCCGGATCAGCCTGTCCTCATAACGAAAGGCTGAGGGTTTCCATCCCTTTTCCACCACCGCTGCAGGGGAGCCTATGTTCAGGGCATCCTCCACATAGGCGTGCCCGTCGAAATTCTTTCCTTTCAGGGCCACGAATAGCTCCCCGGCACGAAGGGTTCGGGAATCCGTGGAAACCCCCTGAATCAGAGCCTCCACCGTGAGTCCGGCCCCTTCCTTTCCCTGAGTCGCCTGCACGACCTCTGCGAGGGTTACCGACTCCAACTTCTCTCCTCGAGGGCTCCCCGGGCCACCTCCCGGTCATCGAAGTGAATCTTGGTCGTGCCCAGGATCTGGTAATCCTCGTGCCCTTTTCCTGCGATCACCACGGCATCTCCTTCCCCGGCCGAGGCGACCCCTTTCCGGATCGCATGCCTCCGATCCATGATGACCTCGTAGGAACTCCCCGGCATGACTCCGGTCTCGATCTCTCGGACGATGGCTTCCGGCGCCTCCGTCCGCGGGTTATCCGAGGTGATGATCGTGTGGTCCGCCAGCCTCGTCGAAAGGTCACCCATGAGAGGTCTTTTCTTCCTGTCCCGGTCACCCCCGCACCCGAATACGCAGAGGATTTTCCCCCGAGTGATCTCCCTCACGGCTAAGAGCAACCGCTCCAGGGCATCCGGCGTGTGCGCGTAATCCACGATGACCGCAAACGGCTGTCCTGCCGCCACCAGCTCGAAGCGCCCCGAGACCCCTTCCACGGCCTCCAGTCCGCTCGTCATCGTTCCGTTCCTGAGCCCCAGGGCCAATCCGGCGCTGAACGCCGCCAAGGCGTTGTAGACGTTGTGTTTCCCAGGAAGCTTGAGGTTAACCGGCACCTGTCTATCCTCCCAGGTGATTACGAATCGGGTGCCCCGCTGGGCCAGCGTCACGGCTTTGGCACGGACCCTGGCCTCGCTGGATAAACCGTAGGTGATCGCCCTCGCTTTTCTCGCTGCCGCAAGCATGCGACCCGAGGCCGGATCGTCCGCATTCACGACCGCGACATCCTTCTCGGTCAGCATCTCGAACAGCCTGAGCTTGGTCTGAAGGTAATCTTCCATCGTGGGATGAAAGTCCAGATGATCCTGGGTCAGGTTGGTGAAAACCCCGACCTTAAACTCGCATCCCGCCACGCGGTCCAGGGCCAAGGCGTGCGAAGAAACCTCCATGACCGCCGTGGTCACGGCCTCCCCGACCATCTCTGCTAGGAGCTTTTGCAGGTCTAAGGATTCCGGCGTCGTGTTCGGGGCCGCAAATGCTCTCTCTCCGATGAGGTAGCGGATCGTCCCGATGACCCCCGTTTTCTCTCCGGCCGCCTGAAGGATTGAGCGGATGAGATAGGTGGTGGTCGTCTTTCCGTTGGTTCCTGTGACGCCCACTAACTTCATCCGGCCCGAGGGATGCCCGTAGTACCGATCGGCCAACAGGGCTAAGGCCCGGCGGGCGTTCGGGCATGCGATCCTCTCTCCCTCCGCCGGACCGGGCTTGTCATCCACGACCCCCACGGCCCCTTTGGCCAGCGCGTCATGAGTGAATCGGGAACCGTCGGACTTGAATCCTGCGATGGCCACGAAAAGGTCTCCGGGAACGACTTTTCTTGAATCATAGGCTAGACCCGTGACCTTCGTCGCGGCCAAACCCGTGGGGCAATCGAAGCCTAATCCGCGGAGGAGCTCATCCACTCTCATCGCGCGGCCAGCGCCCCTCCCGGAGCCGCAAGTGGAGCTTCTTGGCCCGCGGTCGGCAGGGCCAGTATCTTCTGGGCGATCTCGCGGAACAGCGGCGCTGCCACATCTCCCCCGAAGTAACTCGCCCCTCTGGGCTCGTCTACAACGACCGCGATCACCCACTTCGGGGCCTCAGCTGGAAGGAACCCGATGAACGAGGCCACATGCTTTCCCTCGGCGTACTTCCCGTTTTCGCTTTTCTGCGCTGTCCCGGTCTTCCCGGCCACCGTGATTCCCTCCACTTTGGCCTTGGTCCCCGTGCCCTTCATGACGACGTCCGCCAGGTAACTCCGGATGGAATCCGCAGTGGCCGTGCCCACTACCCGTCGCACGACGAAGGCGCTGTCCGGGGCCGATGTGCTGTCCCAAGGAAGGATCGCCTTGACAATCCTCGGCTTGACCAGAACTCCCCCATTAGCCACGGCCCCGTACGCGCAGGTCATCTGCAGGGCCGTCACCGCGACCCCCTGGCCGAAGGAAACGTTCGCCAGCCGGGCCTCGGACCAGGCCTGCGGTCGGTCCAGCTTTCCTTTAACCTCCCCGGGTAGCTCCACGCCCGTCGGGCATCCGAACCCGAAGGCCCGGGCGTGCTCGTAGAGCTTCACCCGCCCGACCTTCCTTCCCACCTTGAGCATGCAGATGTTGCTGGAATGGGTGATCGCCTCCCTCAGGGTCAGCGTACCGAAGCGGTGTCCCTCGGCCTCGCCGATGGTGTGGTTCCCGATATGTATGACCCCGTTCTCCCCATCGAAGGTCTCCCCGGGTCTTACCAGGCCTTCCTCCAGGGCTGCCCCGGCCGTGAACACCTTGAACGTTGACCCCGGTTCAAAGATATAGGACACCGCCCGGTTCCTGAACGCCGCGCTGTCCTCCGGCGCAACCTGGTTAGGGTCGAAGTCCGGGATGTTGGCCAGGGCCAGGATCTCGCCGGTGTGCGGGTCCAGCACGATGGCGCTCCCTCCCGCGGCCTTGAACTGTTCCACGGTATGCCTTAAACCCTCTTGGGCGATCTCCTGGTACCGGGCATCCAGGGTCAGGACCACAGTCTTCCCCGGCTCCGCCTCCCGCTCCATGTATTCCACGGAGCGGAACGTCCGGCCCGTCGCGTCCTTTTGCAGCGTCGTCCATCCCGCGCTCCCCCGAAGCGCCTCGTCGAGGACGTACTCCACCCCCTCCAGGCCGTGCAAGTCCTGGCCCACGAACCCGATTACCTGTCCGGCCAGGACTCCCTGGGGATAAAGGCGTTTTCCATTCACGCTCTTGGCCAGGGACACATGGTTCCGGTCCAGGATCTCACCCCGCGAGGCCAGGAGCCCTCTCCGCTTTACCTGTTGCTCCACGGCCATCGCCTGGTACCTCGCATGCTGCAGGATCTGGAGATGAAAAAGGCGGGCCGCGATCACGAGCATCCCCGCGATCCCCAGGCCCGCCAGGAGCATCAGGCGCTGGCGGAAACGGATCGGGGACATCACCGGAGCGCCTCCACGACCTCACCGGGTTTGGGATAGCGCATGTGCAGGGCCTCCGTCGCGAAGCGCTCCACGGCCTCCCGGGAAAGCAGCTGGGCGAGCTCGATCCTCAGCCGCTCGTTCTCATCCTTCACCCTCTCCCGCTCTTCTTTCTGACGTTCAATCGTGTTCACCAATTCAAACACCCGGATCCGCTCGAACACGTAGAACGCCCCGACCCCCACCAGCGCGAAGAACAAGACCACATATCGCAGGAATCCTCGTCTTTTTTTCCTCATGGTTTGACGACCTCTGCCGCCCTAAGCTTGGCGCTTTTCGCCCTTGGGTTCCGGGCCGCTTCCTCAGCGCTGGCCCGGACCGGTTTCTTAGTCAGGATCCTCAAAACCTTTGACCCGCGGAACATCTCTTTGACGATCCGGTCCTCCAAGGAATGGTAGGAGAGGACAACCAACCGCCCGCCCGGGACCAGGAGTTCGAGGGCCTGGCCGAGCCCTTCCTGGAGCGCCTCGAGCTCCCGGTTGACCGCGATCCGAAGGGCTTGAAACACCCTTCCCAGGCTTTTGTGGGCCATCTTCTGGGGAATCGCTCCCAGGATGCATTCTGCCAAATCCCTTGTGGTTCGGAGCGCTCGTCGCTGCCTTTCCAGAGCGATCCGTTTCGTGATCTTTCGGGCCCAGCGCTCCTCTCCGTATTCGAAAAGGATTCCGGCCAATCTCTCCTCGGAGGCTGTCCGCAAGATCTCCCCGGCCGTCGTGCGCTCTCCCCGGTCCATCCTCATGTCCAACGGTCCCTCCTGCCGGTAGCTGAATCCCCGCGAGGGATCGTCCAGCTGCATCGAGGAAAGGCCCAGGTCGAACACCACCCCCTGCACCTTCTCGACCCCGCACCCGGACAGCAAGCGTTTGAGCCCTGCGAAGTTCCCTTGCGCGAGGACGAGCCTCTCCGCGTACGCTGCCAGCCTTCGTCGGGTTGCGGCCAGGGCCTCCCCGTCCCGGTCGATCCCCACCACCCGTCCCGCCGGGGCGGTACGCCTCAGGATCTCCTCCGTCTGCCCCCCCCATCCAAGGGTCGCGTCCACATAGGTTCCCCGCTCGTCCCAGACCAGGAGGCCCGTGCTCTCTGCGAGGAGTGCCGGGGTGTGGCCCGTCCCGTTCACATCGAGGCGACCGCCGCTCTCCGTCCCCGACCGGCTGGAGCCGGGAGGTCGAAGGCTTCCTCCTCTCCGGAGAAAGTCAGGATCTCCCTCAGATATTTGGAGACCCCGACCAGCGCGATCCTTCCTCCCAATTGTTTCGCCTCGCGGGCCCGTGCCGCCAGGACAGGGATCGTCCGGTAATCGGCATGCCACACGCAGGTCAGATCCAGGACCACCTGCTTCCGTCCCATCCGCAAAAAAGAGGCGATTCTCTCGTCTAATTTCCTGCATTCCTCTTCCGAGAGATCGCCCCTCAGGGCCAGCACCTTGGTTCGCTCTCCGACCGCCAAATGAATCCCTCCTTTCGTCTAACGATCCGTTCGTCCGCCCGTCATATCAGGGGATGACTGAGTTCGCCAGTTGCTGGAATGAAGCCCGAACCCGGTCTTTGTGCGCGGCGAACGCCGCCCCGTCCCACAGCACCATTTTTTCCAGAGCCCCCACAATCAGGAGCTCCCGGCTAACCTTCGCCTCCTCCAGAAGCACCTTGGGGATCCCGATTCTCCCCTGCCTGTCCACGTCCGCTTCGTAGCTCTGCGCCCCGGCATAGGCCTTCAAGGCCGCGCTGTTCGCATCCTTGGGGAGTTGCTTCAAGGCCTCCACGAGAACAAGCCATCCCCCGGACGGGATGATGAAGATCGACCCCTCCTGATCCCCAGGCAGCAGATAGACTTGCGCATTGTCTTCCTGTCCTAAGATCTTCCGGAACTTCGCAGGAAGACTGAACCTTCCCTTGGCATCCATCGTGCAGGGATAAGTTCCTATGAAATAGATCATTGTCCCGCCAGCACCCCCTTTTATAATAAATTTACCACTTTATCCCACTTTATCCCACCATGCATATTTTAAGATATTTCAATGGGTTTTGTCAAGTACAAAATCATTAAAATAGAAAATAATTTGGGGAAACTGCCTATGGAGGGTGAAAGGTGGGGGTGAGCTGGTTGTGAGGTAGTCCGACAAACTTTATATCTTTTGGCCTACGTTTGGCCCTCCCCTACTCTGGGGAGTGAGCGACTCTGTTCCGTAACTGATCTTTGTTGGCCTTTCTTACGTCACAAACCTATCCAAAAATCAATCTGGCAGGGAGCTTGCACGAGGCAAATTCCTTGCCAGATTTCGAGGAATATAACGGTGGCTTCCTTGTCGGACTCTTAAAACGCCTTGCCTTCTAACTTCTAAATTTAAACCAAGTCTGGTTCTATTTTATTCGGACTAGCGTCCCTCGTCCGGTTCTTCCCTGATTCGTGATCAAAAACACATAGATCCCGGCCGCCGCCTCTTTTCCTTTCTCGTTCTTTCCATCCCAGGCACAGGCATAGGATCCATCGCTCTGCCGGAAAAATACCTCTACGGTTCGGACCAAGTTTCCCGCCACGGTATAAATCCTTACCTTCGCCTCGCTTCCGGCGCCATCCACTACGAACTTCGTTTCGGTCCGAAAGGGATTGGGGTAGACGTAACAGGGCGCGAATTCACTCAACTGGACTTCCGCCGTCGGCCCCCAAAGCCCCCAGGCCCCTTGCCTGTCCTGTGCCCGTACCTGATAATGGTAAGTTCCCATCGGTTTGTTCTTGACCGCATAGACCGTGTCGCTCCCCGGACGTAGGGTTGCCTTGGAAGCAGTAAAGGTCTCTAATTTTAGGTCGTCCAGGTATACCCCGCCTTGGAGGGCTCTCAATCTGAGACAAAAGGTCCCCTGGGGAAGGACGAATCCGGATTGAGCCCAGCCCCTTGCTCCCACCGTCAGCGAATCCACTGGATTGAACGTTGCGAACGCGCTGTCCGGGCTGGTCTCGCAAACCACCTTCTGCCTGTTTGCCCTCTTGCTCCATAGCGACAACCAGGCCGCATGATCGATCTGAAGCGTTCCTCTCAAGGTCATTCGGGCGCTGTCCTGGAAGGCGTAATAGCTCCTTCTTCCGGCATGAGCGTCTCCTTCGCTCGTCGTGAACCCGCTCAGGATCCATAAGGAGGGATCGCCCTCAGCCCCGTCCTCCCAGGGGACGGCTTGACCCGTAAGCTCCCGGACTTCGTAGGCCCCGATTCTGACCGGTGCATAGGATGGCCTCCAGCACACGGAATACCCGTTCTCCTCTCCTTTGAATATCCTTGGCAACCCTGGAGACGCAGGCCGCATCCCTCCCGCGATTCCGTAAGAGGCATAAACCATCTGGTCCCATCCGCTCCGGGGAACCCATTGGAGCCCGGAGTATTCCAAGGCTCGGTCAGCGAACTCCGGAAAGGTCCTCGGAAACCAAACCGAGAGTCCAGAAAGGCGCGAGGAATCCCTCCCCGACGCCCGGTTGATCAATAGGCAGCGGGCCAAAGCTTCCCGTAGCTGTGCCGCCCTCGTCCGCACCTCCCCTCGGGTGTGGCTTTCCGCCAACCTCAGGAAGTCTCCCAAGTCTACATCTTGTCCGGAGAGGATTCGCAGAACGCTGTCTCTTGCCATGTAAATGCCGGAGTCGGAGGGAGCGTCCAAGAAAGCCTGAACCAGGGAGTGAGCAGGGGGGGCTAACGCTAAGGTATTGTCGAGCTGGATGGCCGAGTTACCGACATCCATTCCGCTCCCTTGATAAAACGAGATATAGGTGTTGACCATTTCTTGGGCAACCGTGCTCTCGTCCGCTGTGGAGTTGGAGACAAGGAAACTAAGAAAACGGTCATAGGGGTACCCATCTGCGGGAACTAGTTCTTGGGATCCCACCATGACCTTCGCAGTGCCCTCGACCTCGAAGGCGACCTCTGCCTCCTGAAGCATGCACCCATCGAAGGCCAGCAGGTCCAGAGGCCTTCCTAGGTTTTTCCGTATCCCCTCCAGGGCCGTTCTCAGCTCGCCGTCAGCGATTCCCATGACATCACCCGAGGACCAGTCGCTGCCGAAAGATAAAACTTTCGGCGGGTCTTTCCCCCCTCCCTCCCCCGACCACCCGCTTCCGTGGTCCCACAGGATCAGGGCATATCGCTCCGCCGGGTACCGGCTTGCCCCCCAGGTCCCGAATTCCTCCAGGACCCCTGGATCGGCCATATTCACGGTCCCCAGGCTGTCTAAGAGGACTCGCCCCCCGTGCTGAATCAGATACCGCCTTGCCCCTGCTCCGGGGATATCCTGTTGCACCACCACCGCGAACCCTGGGGCCGACCCCGCCGCCGTCATCTCTTTCAGGTCGATCTCGCTCTGGAAAGCCAGGTCGTTGTCCGCCGCCATGTACACGAGGAGAGTCCACCCCCTGGCCCCGAGGTCGGAGGTGATTCCCAGGACGAGGATCAGCAAGCCCGCGAGGGTTCTGGCGAAGGGCTTCATCGTAAAAAGCTCATGGCTGCCCCTTGGTGAAAAGGGGCAGCCATGAAAAAGGGTACTCCTGGGAAACGGCTTAAAATCCCAGGCCCAGCGTGAACCGATGAACGCTTTCCAGATAGCCCAGGTTGGTATAGGCGTAATCCAGCTTCGCGGTCATCTTGCCCTTGAGCTTGTAGTTGATCCCGCCCCCGGCCGAGAAGTTGTCCGTGGCGCTCTTGTTCGCCTTCAGCGAATGCACCACGCCGTCCGCCGTGGTGAACGAGCTCTTGTAGCGGCCGTCCTGGTCGTACTTGTACCCCGTTCGGAGCGAGGCGAACTCATTCCAGGTGTACTCCGCCCCCACGTTGAACTTCTCCGTGCCGTCGTTGGGATGGGAGAGATCCGTCGCCAGGGTCAGGCGGTGGGGTTTTGTGTTTATCGGCTCGAAGGCCACGCCGACCCGGAAACTGAGTGGCATCGGATAAGGGGAGGATTTGACAGTATAAGGTTGTCCCGTGTAGCTCGACGGCCAACCCGGCTGAACGAGCAAGGCGTCCAGGTTTCGGCCTCCGAACTTCATGTCCGGTCCGAAATTGGCCAAGGACATGCCCAGTCGCACCGACCTCCACCCTGTGTTGTACAGGGTCCCTACGTCGAATCCAATCCCGTTGGAGGACATCTCCCAGATCGCTTCCCGGATGTACTTCATCGAGAAGCCCAGCGAGAATTTGTCCGTGAAGTTCCGGGCATAGGTGAACCCTGCGGCGACGTCGTTCGCCGAGAACTTCGGCAGGCCCTCGCCTTCGTCCTCCCGCTCGGTGGTGCTGGGGTCGTCCACTGTGGTCACCTGCATCGACCCCATCGTGAGGAGGGTCATCTGGACCCCTAGTGTTCCCGTGTTGCCCAGCGGGTGGGTATACCCCAGGTACTCCTCGCTGATGTCGCCCACCCATTTCGTGTGATTGAACACGATCTCCGGCCGTTTCATCCGGGCGATCCCGGCCGGGTTCCAGTACAGTGCCGAGGCGTCGTTGGCCACGGCCGCGAAGGCCTCGCCCATGCCCAAGGCCCTCGCCCCTACGCCGATCTTAAGAAATTGCGCCCCTGCCGTTCCCACCTTCGTGATCGTCCCCAGGCTCGCGCCTGCCATCCCGAAGCTGAGAACCAGCGCCAACGCCAAGACTTTTTTCATGGTTTCCTCCTTTGTCAGAGCGGGTTTCCGCTACTGGATGACGGCGAATTTGCCGATTTTGTTGCCGATCCCCGGCGCCTCCACGTGGTAGAGGTACATCCCCGAAGCGATCATCTGGCTGTTGTAGGTCAGGAGGTTCCAGTACTCCGTTCCTCCTGTCCCTCCCACCGGCGTGGTTCCGCCCATGGTCCCAAAGCTGTTCAGGTTTCCGTCGTGATAGATGATCTTGATCAGGTCCCCGGCTAAGGTGTAGATCCGGATCGTGCACTTCGTCGGCAGGTGGGTGAACATCAGGTGCTTGCTTTGCTTGTCCGTGTCCCAGTTGTTCCGCACCAGGTAGGGGTTGGGCACTACCTTGATGGCGTCCAGGGTCGCCTTCCCCCCCGCCGCGGTCAGGTTTCCGGTGGGCTGGAACTGCATCCAGTTCCCGTCGCACGGGACTTGGAATCCTTGCTGTTGGACGATCCACACGTCCCCTTCGTTGATCGGGCACACCCCTGCGGCCCAGCGCATCGGGCGTCCGCTGTACCCGCCCATCTTTCCTGCGAAGTAGTATCTCCGTCCGCACAGCGTGAGCCAGGTTCCCGGGTACCGTGTGGGGACGGGGATCGTGTCTACGTTCCCCACGGGCGTTGCCTCCGTTCCCTCCGAAGCACCACCCGCTGACCGTAGCCGCGTCCTGAACCGCTAAGGTTTCCGGCGGCACGTTCACCTGGTTTGTGGAATCCCGCACATCCGCCCAGATGCTGTCGCCCCTCGCCGTTCCTCTCTTCTTGTGCCAGGTGAGGGCGAACATCGAGCCCCGGAAGGCCCAGTTCTGGACCTTGAACCCGAGCCAGGGCGTCGAGGCGCTTCCAGTGGCCGTATCGGCCAACAGCGGCTCGGTGTGGGTGCCCCGCGAGACCGAGATGGTCCCCGACTTGAACTGGGGCTTTGTACTGACGGAATTGAACCAGCTGACCGTGTCCAGCAGTCCGAACTCGATCCCGTTGAACATCACCGACTTGCCCGGCGTATAGACGAAGTTGCCCGCCGTCCCGTACGTCGTGTCCACCCCTAAGGTGACCGTGTCCACCACCGTCACCAGTTGGGGGCCTTGGGGCATCGTATCAGTGCCCGGGATGACTTTTTGGGCCATGGCGTAGCGGTTGTTCGTGACGTCTTTGATGAGCAGGCTGTAGACCGGTAGGGCGTTCCCCCAGGTTCCGCCCCAGAACTTCTTCCGGATCGGCAGCCACTCGTAGCGGTAGGTGGAGGGATACTTCGTCACCGTATCCGCGTTGGCTATGCTGGGGAAATATTTGAGATGGCTCCCGTAGGCCCCTCCATGCGACTGCCAGGTTGTGTCGATCTTGGCTAACGTCAGGTCCTGCGGGAGCGTCCTCGGGATGACGATCACGTACTTCTCCGAGGCGTTCCCCTCCAGGGTGGTCGGGTTGCCGGGCAGTGTGTCGTAGTGGCGTGCGATGGTGTCATACTGTGTGTACCACTGGTAGTCGAACCCCGTGACCCCGTAGAAGTACGGGATCCCGTTCACCACTCCCATCGAGTCTTGCCCGATGAACTGTCCCGAGTCCACCAGCGAATACCGTAGCCCGTTGTCCGTCCCCAGGGTGTCCCAGACCTGCAGGGTTTCCTTCCCGCCCCCGGGCAGGTCCCGGTACGCGTCTTGGGCGTCCCGGACGACCGTGTATCCGTCCGCCGCATCGTACGCCCCCAGCAGGACCCGCTTCTTCGGATCCGAGAGGTCGGCTACGTTCCGGGCCTTGTAGACCTTGTACCCCTCCAGGTCGTAAGCTTTATAATTCTTCTTGTCGGGCGGATTCGATATCTGGGAGTAGTACGGGTCCGGGGTGACCTCCGGCAGGTTGTTCCAGAATAGCGTCACCTTGTGGTCGCCGGGTATCGCCGTCAGGTTGGGGGCCACCGGCGGAAACGGGGCCAGGAACCCCGAGTCGAAGATGTCCTGGGCCTTGTCCGCATTTTTGATGATCTGGAGGCTGTCCAGTCCTCCCATCACCCCCACCACCAGCGGCGCCACAGAGTCCGGGGCCAGGGTGAAGGGCCCCGAGCACTGCACGAACCGTTTGTCCGCCGGCCCGAAGATGTCCTTCTGGTAGGCGTTGTAAACCGTCGGCGTCTTGTAGTACCGTCCCGAAAGTTCCATGTACCGGTCCGGCGCCGTGGCCGGGTCCACGTCGATCGTGAAGATCTGGAATGCCGACATCCCTAAGGGCTCGTCCGGCAGCACGTCCCGGTTCCATTGGTCGTAACCGATTCCCGGCTGCGACGTGATGTGCAGGGTCTGTCCCGTGTTGTTGATCGGCCCCTGGAAGAACCTGAATCCCACATAATAAGGCGGCGGGATGCCCCAATTCCCCTCCTGGGCCAGCTGGTATTGCACCGCTAAGTTTCGGGTGATCGAGTCTCCCTTTATCGCGCTGTAATACTTGGTGTTGTCCAGGAAAAGCAGGTCGTTGGCGTTCGTACTCGCCTCGTTCCCGATGTCGCAGTCCATGTTGTTGCCCAGGATCACGTCCGTCAGGGTCCGCGCCCCTCCCGAGGTTCTGGCCGTCGCGTTCTTCACCCAGAACAGGAAGTACACGATGTCCGCGTACCCCGGATACGGCCAGGCGTACGTGATCCGTTTCACCTCCACCCCGATCGGCAGGTCCCCGCCCAACAGGTAGATCGGGTTCACGTCGCTGAACTTCGTCCAGCTGTCCTGCAGCGACAGGATCTTGTTTTTCCCCGTGGAGTCCTTCTCCGGCCAGGCGAGCACGTCGTTGGGTTTGTTGGAGAGGTACACCCGGGCCCCGGGGTCCAGGTATTTGGTCTCGTCCCCGTCCGGCGTCGTCGGGCAGAACTCCGCTTGCCCGCTGTTCGGATTGTACCCCCACGTCACCTGGGTGTCGGGCTTCGAGGTGTGGTTCAGGACCCCCACCCAGATCCCTCCCCCGAAGAGGTAGTTCCGCCCCGAGCCTTTCGGCCAGAATCCCCCGGGTTGGTTTCCCGGCAGCGGGACCGTGTGCCGTCCCCGGTTGTCGATCCAGATTTCCCAGTTGTTCGCGTTTAACTGCACCGTGGACTGGATCCTCGGCCCGGGCGGGCTTCCTTTCGTCATCCCCCACGCCCCGCCGTTTAGACACGCCAGCGTCAGGGCGCACAGGACTGCACCCAATAGGGCTCCTGCCAATCGATCTCTCATCGCTTGCCTCCTGTCGTTCGACTTCGTCTGTGAATGAATCGGGTCAGAGGAGGGGTCCCGGGCTTTTCCCGGGATCCCTCCCACCGTGTTACCAGCGGATTCCGAACTGCAGCTTCATCTGCCTCGGCTGCCCGAAGTGCAGAGGATTCCACTTCAGGTCCTGGTAGGCCGCGAGGTACGTCGAGTACGCCTCTTCCCGGCTCATCGTCCCGTCGTGGTTCAGGTCCCGCAGTTTGCTGTAGCTCTGGTTCGGGATCGGATGCGCGTGTTGCGTGTCGTTCGGATCGTAGGTGAACTCCTTCTGCTCACCGAACGACGGCAGGTTGGGCGAGAAGGTCAGCCCGTCGTCGGTCGGGCTTCCCGTGTAGGAGTAGACCGTGGTCACGTTCTTGCGGTTGAACAGGTTCACCACCTCCATGGCGAGTGTGGCCCCCAGCCCCAACACCTTCAGGTCCTTCGACACCCGCATGTCCGTGTTCATCGTCCACGGCAGCCGCGCCGAGTACACCTCCCCCGTCCGTGTCCCGCGGGAATCTGTGGGCGTGTACGGCAGTCCGCTCCCCATCGTCGTCAGGAAGTTCCAGTTGAGGTTCCCCAACACGTGGTTCTTCGCCACCATCGGTCCGAAGGCCGTCGGCAGCGCGAAGTTCAGGTCGTTGGAGATCGTGTGCCTCTGGTCGAAGCTCAGGTAGTTTTCCGTCCGGCTCACCGGATATCCCGCATACTGCTCGAAGTAGCTGAACGTCGGGTACGATGCCGACCCCTTGGCGATCGACAGGCTGTAGGAGAGCTTCCCGGACAGGATCCCGCTCCCCGGCCGTTTTTGGATTGTGGCCTCGAAACCCCGCACGTTCCCGTAGTCCACGTTCTCGTACACCGAGACCGTGTTTCCGATGTTCTCCGGGTCGATCTCCTGGTGCGTCCCCGAGTACCCCTGGATGTCCTTGTAGTAGAACGTCAGGTCAGTGGCCACGTCCGGGCTGAGCTGTTGCGCGAACCCCGTCTCGTACTGGATCGTCGTCTGCGCCGTTTGGTCCGGGTCGCCCAGGATATTGTTTCCCCGCCCGATCCAGGTCGGGTCGCTGATGTTCGAGGACAGGCTTGAATACAGGTACTGCAGCTCCGGCTGCTGGAAGAACCGCCCGTAGCTGAAGTGCAGCACCGTCCGGTCCGACACCGGGTGGGAGATGCCTACCCTCGGCGAGAACATGTATTTCGCCTTGGCCTTCACCGTGTCGCTCCCCGTTCGCACTTCGGGGTCGAACCAGTTCACCATCTTGTAGGCGTTCGGGTCCAGGTAATCGAACCTCAGGCCCCCGTTGACCACCAGTCCCTCGAACTCCATCTTGTCCAGGAGGTAGGCCGATCCCATCCTCGGCTTCCGGGCCACGTAGTAATCCCGGAAGGCGTTCGGGTCCCAGGGCAGGGAATTTTGTTTGCGGTCAACCCGCCACTGCTTGGCCTCCACCCCGCCCCGGATCTCGTGCAGGTTACCCACTTTTCCTCTCTGTTGCGTGAAGTCCCCCTTGAAGCCCCAGTAGGCCTGGTACCGCCGGTCGAAGACCCGCCCTACGCCGTTGCCGCCGTAGAACATGGATCCCGTCCCGATTCCGTACGGGTTGTCGTCGATGCTCCGTTGGGTCTGCCGTCCAGCGAAATCGTCGAAGATCCTGTCCCCGTTCGCATCCCGGTCCGAAAGGAAATGGTAGTCTTTCCACCAGGCGCCGTTCCGGTCCTTCTCCAACACCGTGTTCAGCGGCGCCCGATACAGGGAGGTCTCGAAGTGGTTCACCGACATCGTGTAGAACGTCTTCTTCCCCAACTGGTGCCGCCAGGTAAGGTTCACCTGCAGTCCCTTGTCCAGCTGGGCTACGTCATTAGCCAACTTGTATTTCCAGTGTTCGAACCCCATGTCGTTGTCGTCGAAGTACAGCGGGAGGTACTGGTCCCGGCTGTAGTTGCCCCCTAACGTCAGCTTCATGTTCGGGTTGAAAGAGTACGCCAGTTTCCCCTGGAGCCGGTAGCTCTCCTGGTCCGAGGGATTATACCAATGCCGGTCCACCTGTTTCCATCCGTCGTGGGCATAGGTTTCGATCCTTCGCGACTTCACCCGGTCCCAGGCCCCGGTCACCCTTGCGCTGTCGCGGTCTTCCTGTTTCCAAAACAGGGACTCCGCCGTCGTGATATTCGGGGTTAAGGTGTCCGCCCACACCCACGGTGTGCTCGGATCCCACCACCCGCTGCCCCCTTGGAGCTGCGAGCGGTCCACCGTTCCGTCCGCGTTCCGCTTGATCGGGATCCGTTCCCAGACCTTCTTGTCTTTCAGGAACATCGGCCGCCGGCAGTCCGTCAGGGTCAGCTCCGAGGAGAAGTAGTACTTCAGGGATTTCATCCCCGGCACCGGCCCCCCCATGCTTCCCTCGTAGAGGTTGTAATGGTTGGAGATCGGCCCCAGGAACTGGTCCGAGGTCATCCGCAGGATTCCGGTGAATTTATCGCTCCCCTCCCTCGTGACCACGTTCACGATCCCGGAGAGCGCCTCCCCGTACTCCGCGCTGAACCCTCCCGTCTGGACCATCACCTCCTGGATCGCCAGCTTGTTGATGTTCAGCCCGTCCACGAAGTAGGAGACTTCGTCCCTCCGGCCTCCCCGGATGTTGATGTTGTTGCCGCTGCCCACCGCTCCGGCCGTCACCGCCACTACGTCCTGCGGCCGGGCCACGGGCATCGCCTCGATCTCCTTGGCCGTCGTGATCCGCGTCGTCGTCGTGGCCGACTTCTCGATCAGCGGCCGCACCCCCGGGACGATGAGCTCCTTCATCCCGATGACCGCCATGTCCAATTTGAAGTCCTGCCGCGTCGTCAGGTCCTGGATGCTTCGCACCCCGGTCGCCGAGACTGTCCGGAACCCGATCATCGTGGCCGAGACCGTGTAGGTCCCCACCGGCACGTTGATGATCACGTACGAACCGTCCAGGTCCGTGGCCGCGCCCATCCTCGTCCCCACGATGACTACGTTCGCCCCGGGCAGTCCCTCCCCGGTCTTGGCGTCCGTCACCTTCCCCACGACCTTACCCGTGGTTCCGGCCAGGACCCCGCTCGTGGCTAAGGCCAGGACGAGCCCCGCCAGGACGAACAGCGCGCTCATTCGTGTCCGCCGATTCATATCTTCCTCCTTTTTGGAATCTCCTTAAAGGTTCCTCTGAAGCTTCGTTCCCTGATGATGGGGCCGGATGCGGCCCGCGATGAAGTCCCTTTGACCTTAGTTAAGTATATCACGTAAAACCTTATCAAAACCTTATCAAAATCTTATCGCCGTCTTGGCCCCTCCCTTGTTCGAGGAGAGCGAGGGTTTTGGAAACCTCGCTCTCCTCGAGTGGGTCATCGAACGTCAGGGTCCAAGCTTCTTAACGGCAATGAATCGTACACGATCAGCGCACCACCACCATCGAGCGGGTCTGGGTGAACTTCCCCGCTGTCAGGCGGTAGAAATACACCCCCGCTGGCGCCGACTTGGCTTCCCAGTTTGCGGTATGCACCCCCGCCGCCCGGTGCCCGGAGACTAAGGTCTCGACCAGTTGCCCGGCCGCGTTGTACACCGACAGGTTCACCTCGACTGCCGCGGGCAGGGAGTACTGGATCGCCGTCTTGGCTCCCGTCGGGTTCGGCCGGCTCGCGCCTAATTCGAAGCTCGCCGGCATCTTCGCCCCTTTGGCTTCTTCCTCCACACCCACCGTGGCCGGAGTCTGGTAGTACCTCATCGTGTCCGTGCTGATGGTTGAACCTGGATCTTGCATCGAGCTTCCTGCTGTAAAGCTCGACATGTAAAAGACCCTCAGGGTGTCGTCCACCACCGCGGCCAGGGACTGATAGCGGTCGTCAGCGCACGCTCCCGGAGGAGCGCCGGGCGTGGGCGAGTTCGTCAGGTTCCGGTGACCTCTCCAGGTGGCCCCTCCGTCGCTCGAGTAAGCCGCCCAGATCTCCCCGTTTGCGTACCCATTGGTCGAGGTGTCCGCCGCCGTGAACTCCACCCACGTGCACCACCAACGGTTGAATGAAGCTTGGTACCCCAAGGACGGGGAGGACACGGTCAGGTGGTTTGCTCCGGTTTTGGCGTTCCAGTTCCCGTCTCTCACCACGGTTTCACCCGTAGCTTGGCTCCAGTGCCTGACCTGTCCTTGGCCCGGTGTGGTCGAGTCATACACCGCGTAGACCACGTGCACCTGGTCGGTCGGGCTGTACAGCGCGTCCATCTGGATCCAGCCGACATACCTGCTGCCGTTCGTGAAGATCGGGCTTTTCGCTCCCCAGGTCACGCCGGCATCAGCGGACTCCCTGAGCCAGATGTTGCCCCCGGATGGATCAGTGGAATCCGTGTAGGCGAACGCCACCTTCGAGCCTCGTGCCGCGATGCCGAGGTATTCTGCGCCGTTTACGTCCGTTGCCAGGGTAGTATAGGGTGAAAAGGTCGCCCCCTGATTGGTTGACCGGCTGTAGTAAATGGGGGGACCTACTACTGAGATCACATGGATCACGTCGCTTCCCCCCACCGCGATGGACGGCCAGGTGGCAGCGATCGTTGTGTCTATATCGGTGATGTTGAACGCCCCCCCCCCACGCACCGCGTCCACTGCTACGGAACTGGCGAGGGGCCCGCTCCCCAGGGTCACGTGCGAAGTGGGACAGGCCCGTCCGTCCGACAGCACCCCCAGGGAGCCCATCCGGCTCACCCGCGCATCATGGGCAAGCCCTCCCAGCCAGCCTCCGGTCTCGTCCTTGAAATTGTAGTAACCCTTCCGGGTGGCCGGGCTTCCGGCTGTGCGGTAGGTCCAGTAGAAGTGCACCCCGTGCTGTCCGTCCAGGACCACCGTCTTGATCATCGATCCGTTCCGCGGCCAGTCTAAGTCCGTGATCCCTACCGCGTATCCCGGCGAGACCAAAAGGGGCGTCGCCAGCGGTCCCTGGGATTTCATCAGCAGCACCGGATTGTCCTCTCGGACCACGACCGGATGTTTCGGCGTGAATGCCATTGCCCCCGCCGCCCAGACCACCGCCAGGGCGACAGCCAGAACTAATATCTTTCTCATCGCTTCGGTTCTCCTTCTCCGTTAGTTAGTTTTACGCTTCCCCGGGATTCCAGCCGGCTCCTACGCCTTCTAAAGTTCTGCCGCCTCCTTTCGATGCCCTGGCTGGGTCTTGGGGCGATGAGGTTCCTCATCGCCTCCTCCTTTTGGGATAACATCTATTTTAATGGAAAGCGCCGGGTTTTGTCAAGGGCATATCACCGCCGGGCAAATTATTCTCTCCGTTTTTAATGCGGTCCTTTCCCGGCGCTCCCGGCCTTGTTGGCCTGAGAAAGCGGGGCCGAATCGGCCCCGCTTTCTCGGATTTAGGTTCAGTGCAGTCTGTGGTTTACCGCACCACGACCATCGAGCGGGTCTGCGTGAACTCGCCCGCGCTCAGGCGGTAGAAGTACACCCCCGCCGGAACCGAGCTCCCGTCCCACGTCGCGCCGTGGTAGCCGGGCGCCTTGGCCCCGGAATCCAGCACCTTCACCAATTGTCCCGCGGCGTTGTAAACCGACAGGTTCACGTTCCTCGGAACCGGCAGCGCATACTGGATTTCCGTGAGCTTGCCCACCGGGTTCGGCCGCGCCATGCCCAGCTCAAACTGGCTTGGGGCCTTGACCATCGGCGGTTGCCCTTCCACACCCACCAGGAACCGGGACTTGGGCAAGGCTAAATAGTGCACCGGGCATGACACAATCGCCCCCTGGCCTTGTATCGCGGACCCGGGATCCCGGTCTACGACCCAGAGCATCCGGACCGAGTCCGGTGAGAAGTCTGTGAGGGAAGGCCAGTTATCGGACATCCCGGCTCCCGGCAGGCTCCCCGGCGCGTGCGAGTTCGTGATGTTGAACGAGGCGATCCAGGTCGTCCCGCCGTCCATCGAGCCGGCCCCGTACAGGTCGTAGTTCTCGTAGCCTGCGGCCGACGAGTCCTCGGGCATCTCCCTCTGTCCTTCCCACACGCAAAAGAGGTTTCCCGTGGAATCCATCGACAGCGAAGTCTTCGTCAGGACCTGGCCGAAATTGTACACCCCGCCGTCGAAGGTCCACCAGTACGTTCCGGGCACGTTCCCGGTCCCGCTCGCCAGGTGGATCGTTCCGCCCTGTCTCCAGTGCCAGATCGCCGCGGCCATATAGTAAGTATTGTCGGTTAGGCACAGACAGCCGGTCCACGCCAAGTTCAGGTTTCCGCCCGCGTCGTAGACCCCGGACACGTCCTCGAAGGCCCTGATCGTGTCCGCCGCCAGGTAGTTGGTTACGTTCACCGGGGTTCCCCAGGTCGCCCCGTTGTCCGTGGACTCGATGTAGATGACGTCCATGTTGCGCTGTTTGTCGACCGGGCCGCCGGCCCCGTGTCCCGTCCACCGCGTAAAGGCGATGGCCACCTTCCCCGAGGGACCTACGATCACGTCCTGGGAGATGGGGTTCTCGATCGAAGTGTCGGTTTGGCTTTCCAGCCTGGCCCAGTTCGTAAAGCTCGTTCCTTCGTTCGAGGAAGTGGCCCTCCAGATTCTCGAGATGCTGTTCTGGTGCGCCGCCACGTGGACGTAGGTTCCGGTCGCCCCGACGTGCGGCCAGACCGGCGTTGCCGCCACGGCCGGCGGGATGCTGGACGTGTCCACGTTGTGCACCGTGAACGCCCCCGCCCCTCTTGTCGCGTCCACCGCCACCACCGAGCGGATTCCCGCCCCGCCCACCTGGTGGAAGGCGGCCACGGCCCGTCCGTCCGGCAGCGTCGCCAGCGTCGTGTACCCCGCCCGCGCCGTGTTCGCGTCCAACTCTCCCGTCCAGCCGCCCCCGGCCCGGTCGTTGAACTGATAGGCTATGTTCCGCGGGATAAAGGTCGAGTTCGGGGACTTCATGTAGACCACATGCAGCCCGCGTGAATCCACGTGATCCAGCACGATCTGCCGGGACATGCTCCCGTTCGATTGATATTCGTACCAGGTGAAATCAATCGAGTCCCCCGGCGAGTCCGCGGTGATCACAGGATAGATTACCCCCGCAGCCTTGCCCATCGGATCGTAACTCCCGCCGACGACCTTGTTTACTTTTGTGATTGGCTTGAGCGTAACGGCGTACGCGCCTGCTGCGAGGGCTATCCCCGCCAGCACCACTAACATCATGCGCCACGTCTTCATGACTGAAAACCTCCTTTGGTTGTGATGTTTACGCTGATAACTTCCCCCTCAGGGAGAATCAAGGGTTTCCCCTCAGGCTCCCCTCCCCCGCGGCGTAAGCGGAGGACCTTGGTTTTATCTTGCTTTCACCTCCCTTCAAGGTCGTAGGACCGGAGGCTTTCCGGCCTGCGTGATGGTTTCGTGGATCCCGATGAAGATTTTGAGATGTAATTATACCGTTTTATCACCGTTTTTGTCAAGAGCCAAAATGTCGAACGGGGAGACAAAAGCCGAAGAGCGGAATCGAACCGCTGACCTGCTCATTACGAGTGAGCCGCTCTACCGACTGAGCTACTTCGGCCCTTGACCGCTTACCCTTTTGACCGCTCTGACCGTTTGATCTTGTCGTTCTGGTGCCGAGGCCTGGACTTCATCGGGGATGCTCCCGCCTGCCCCGGATTTATCGGGGATCTTCATCGGGACGCTCTGTCAACTTTGGTGCCGAGGCCCAGAATTGAACTCATGGACGCTCCCGCCTGCCCCGGATTTATCGGGGATCTTCATCGGGACGCTCTGTCAACTTTGGTGCCGAGGCCCAGAATTGAACTGGGGACGCCAGGATTTTCAGTCCTGCGCTCTACCAACTGAGCTACCTCGGCACCCCTCGATGATCTCCTCGAC
>Ga0315296_10000836_pt1 | contig 27736 bp, 25 predicted proteins | sample YL17G14_18_MG_FD_203921 | JGI IMG/M metagenome (GOLD analysis project Ga0315296, IMG submission 203921) | Sediment microbial communities from Yellowstone Lake, YNP, Wyoming, USA - YL17G14_18 | ecosystem: Environmental > Aquatic > Freshwater > Lake > Sediment | place: USA: Wyoming | collected... | reverse complement strand
TCACGAGGCACTTGGACAACTCACTCCGGAGGAATACTCAAACAGGCTGAGAATACACGGATTACCGACCAAAAATGTTATCGTTTTACAAACCTAAGGGTGTATCATATGTATCTGAACCTGGACACCCCAAAGAAGAATTTTGTCAGCCCTACGGGCAATGTAAAATAATGACAAAATTCTCTACGGGGCATGGTTTTCTCTACAAAATAAACAAAAAGTGTGGTAATAAAGACATATGAAGATATTAGCCATTGAAACATCTTGCGATGATACAGGAATTGCTATTTTAGAGGTCTCGAAAACCGGCGGTTTTTCCGCCCAAGGCGGACCAGCCTCGGGCTGGAATGTACTTTCGAATATTATTTCCTCGCAAATTAAAGTCCACAAAAAATATGGCGGGGTTTATCCTATGCTCGCAAAACGTGAACACCAAAAAAACCTTGTGCCAGTGTTTAAAAAAGCGTTAAAGGAAGCGAAGTTATTAAAAAATCAAAAAGCAAAAAAAAATCAAAAAGCAAAAAGCAAAAATGTTAAATCCATATTAGAACGTGAGCCAGAGCTTTATAAAAAAACGCTGCCGTTTTTAAAAAAATATGAAAAGCCGGATGTTGATTTGATTTCCGTGACAAATGGGCCGGGGCTGGAGCCCTGCCTTTGGGTTGGAGTAAATTTTGCAAAAGCACTCTCATATTTTTGGAATATCCAAATCGTTCCAGTAAATCATATTGAATCACATATTTTAGTTAACTTCATGGAACATAAAACATGGAACATTAAACAAATATTTCCAGCTGTTTGTTTAGTGGTAAGCGGAGGACATACGCAGTTAATATTGATGCGTGGTATTGGCAAATATAAAATTTTGGGTGAAACAAGAGATGATGCTGCGGGCGAGTGTTTTGATAAGTGTGCTAAAATTCTAGGCCTTGGTTACCCAGGCGGCCCAGCCATCGCAAAACTCGCAGACACCCGATGTCTATCTTTAGATAGACATCGGGTGTCTATCCAGCTTCCACGACCGATGATAAACACCAAAGACTACGATTTCAGTTTTTCTGGACTTAAAACTGCTGTTTTATACGCAGACAGAAAAATTAAGAATAAAACTAAAAAATATAAAGAGAGAATGGCAACTGAAGTCCAGCAGGCGGTAATTGATGTTTTGCTTAAAAAAACAATTAAAGCGGCAAAAGATTTTAAAGCTAAAACCATAATTTTGGGCGGTGGTGTTTCAGCTAACGAAGAATTACGCAGACAACTCAAACAAAAAATACAAAAAGAGATACCAGATACTAAATGTTTGATACCCGACACTGTATTATCTACAGATAATGCTTTAATGACCGCAATCACTGGTTTTTATCATAGAAATAAAAAACAAGCTTGGCAAAAAATTAAAGCAAAAGCAAATTTAAGAATAGAAAAAAAGCCATCAGAACCTTTCGGCTCGACGGCTTAGCTATCTCGACGACTCGGTTACCACTCAAATCCTTTTGAGCGGGGCAAGATTGCCTGATACGATATCGGCCACAAAGCAGTGAGCGTACAATAATGCGCCACCAAGCCCGACAAGAAGAACTGATTCCCATAGTTCACCGGTGATGATGAACCACAGGCAAAATATGGCCGACGTCACTCCAAACCCGAAGTATGGCAGGTGAATTATCCCAGTTCGGCTGATTCTGCCTAATCTGGGAAATCCCATATCCGGCTTGTGCTTCGAACTTAGGCACATCTTCAAAAAGATAGCACTAACAATGACGGCCAGAGCGAGATAACACAGCCAATGCCAGATACCAAGGTGTCTATACACGGCAAGGTGTATAAAAGCAACCCAGATAAGAGGCACGCCGATTAAATCGCCCCAGGTCATCGTCCAGAAGTCCTGCATATACAGGAACTTCTGATTGGTCCAGGGGATGATCAAGTGGCGGCGCGGCAGTTTCTTGTCAAACTGCTGGGCCGCGAACATCGCCACCATCCAAAGCAAGTTGGCCACAACCACGACTGAAAAAATCAACCACGAGAATTGCACGGCATTCTCCTTCGCAAAAAATTGTCAGAGAGCAGGAAAGCACCATACTTTCCTATAAATTTATAATAACATCTAAAATACCAGCTGTCAATGGTTTACCCTATTAAGTAATTTTGATAATATAAAACATTATGGAGTTATCAAAAGCTTACGACCCCAAACAAGTTGAGGATAAAATTTATCGGCTTTGGGAAAAGTCCGGATTTTTTAATCCTGATAAACTGCCAAAACGCCACAAAAAACCCTTTTCTATTGTTTTGCCGCTACCTAATGTAACAGGTACTTTACATATGGGGTCAGCATTAATGTTGGCGATTCAGGATATTATTATTCGTTTTGAGCGTATGCGTGGCAAAAAAACGCTTTGGCTTCCCGGAACTGACCATGCTTCAATAGCGACAGAAACAAGATTCTTACAAGAGAGAAAAATATCCCGGAATGATTATGCCAATAAACGCGGCGAATTTATAGAACTTGTCAACAAGTTTGCCATGGAAAATCAGGGCATGATTATTCAACAAATGCGCGCCATGGGTTCATCGCTCGATTGGTCGCGGCTGGCATATACTCTTGATAAAAAAAGAAGCGAAGCCGTTCAGGAAGCCTTTATAAAAATGTATGAAAGTGGATTGATTTATATGGGTAAAGGCAAGGTAATTAATTGGGATCCTAAGGGCCAAACGGTTGTTTCAGATGAGGAAATAGAATATGAGCCCGGCAAAGCCACCTTGTATACATTCCGTTATTCAAAAAACTTCCCTATCGCGATCTCTACCACGAGACCCGAGACGAAAGTTGGAGACACGGCCGTAGCTGTTAATCCAAATGACAAACGCTATAAGCAATATATAGGAAAAATTTTTGACACTGAATTCGCAGGAGTAAAATTACATATCAAAATCGTAGGTGATCCATCGGTTGATTCTAAATTCGGCACCGGCGCTTTGGGAGTAACTCCAGCCCATAGCATTGCAGATTCTGAAATTGCCAGCCGCCATAATTTACCAACTCGGCAAGTCATCAATGAATTTGCACGTATGAATGAAAAAGCTGGACCGCTTATCGCCAATAAAAAAACAATTGAAGCCAGAGAAATTATCGTCAATTATTTGAAAGAGCACGGACTTCTTGAAAAAGAAGAAATTGTTGATCAAAATATCCCTAAAGCTCAACGCTCGGGCGGAATAATAGAACCTTTGCCAAAACGCCATCAGTTTTTTGTTAATGTAAATAAACCGATACCGGAAAGGGGGAACAAAACGCTGAAACAACTTATGCACGAAGTAGTAACCAGTGGCAAAATTAAAATATTACCAAAACGTTTTGAAAAAAATTACTTAAACTGGATAGATAATTTAAGGGATTGGAGCATATCAAGACAAATTTGGTACGGCCATCGCCTTCCGGTTTGGGGTCCAGATCCGGCTCCTCCTGGCGACGATTTAGAATATATTGTGAGCAAAACTCCGCCGGCAGGAAAAAATTTAGTTCAATTCTCTGACACTTTAGATACATGGTTTTCATCAAGCCTTTGGACATTCTCGACTTTGGGATGGCCCCAAAAAACAACCGATTTTAAAACCTACCATCCAACTGATGTTTTAGAAACCGCATATGATATTTTATTTTTTTGGGTTGCAAAAATGATATTAATGAGCCAATTTTTACTCGGCGACATTCCATTCAAAATCATATACCTCCATGGTTTAGTGAGAGATGAAAAAAATAGAAAAATTTCTAAATCATTAGGTAATAACATTGATCCTATTGATATGATTAATCAATATGGCGCCGATGCTGTGCGCATGGCAATGATAGTTGGCACAAGCCCTGGAAATGACAGCAAAATTTCTTTTGAAAAATTTAAAGCATATAAACATTTTGCCAATAAAATCTGGAATGCTTCACGCTTTGTGATGATAAACCTGAATGATTACAAAGCCGGTAAAATCAAATTATCAGCTAAAGATAAAAAAATATTAAAAGATTTTCAGAAAAAGGCAAAAGAAATAACAAAAGAAATGGAATCTTTCAAGTTTTATGTAGCATCTGAAAAAATCTACCATTATTTCTGGCACACATTCTGCGATAAAATTATAGAAGAAAGCAAAAAAAGTTTAGCATCAAAAAAAGACCGAAAATCAGCGCAATATATGCTTTTAGAAATACTCTCAGATTCTTTAAAAATTTTACACCCATTTATGCCATTTATTACTGAGGAAATTTATCAGCAATTACCCATAAAAAACAAGCAAAAATGCCTGATGGTGGAAGCTTGGCCAGAAAAGTGATATAACAAAACAATGGATTATAAAATAATACTCTATGTTATTTTTGGACTTTTGCCGAGTTTAACCTGGCTTTCTTATTATCTAAGAAAAGACGTTCATCCTGAATCAAACAGGATGATTATAATAATTTTTTTATGGGGCGCCTTAATTACTTTGCCTGTTTTTTTTGTTCAAATAGGGTTTGCCACTTTATTGAGCAAATTCGAGCCCAACTTATCCCCTGTTATTATTTCTTTAATATATTGGTTTTTAATAATATCCTTTACAGAAGAAATTTTTAAATATCTGGTGATAAAAACAAAAGTTTTAAACAGCCCGGAGCTTGATGAGCCGTTGGATATAATGCTATATATGGTTATTGCTGCTTTGGGATTTGCTGCTTTAGAAAATATACTTTATTTATTTGCTCCAATAGACCAACTTACCTTAAACGATATTATAAGCAGAACCGTCCTTGTGAGCTTTGTTCGTTTTATAGGAGCCACCTTTTTACATACATTATGTTCTGGGATACTGGGCTATTTTATAGCTCTTTCAATCTGCGAAACAGGAAAGAAATTAAGATATATTACTTATGGTTTTTTAATAGCCGCGGGCTTGCACGGCCTTTATAATTTTTCTATAATGACAATGGAGGGACTATTTAAAATAGTCATACCAATAATGATTCTAATAGTATTAGCCTTCTTCGTTATTTCGGGTTTTGAAAAATTAAAAAAATTGAAAGGCATATGTAAATTAAATTATAAAATATATGGCAAATAAAATAAAAGTTAAAGAAGAACCACCGGTCAAAAACTCCGAAAATCCAAATGAAATATTCAATACTGACGGCGAGTTAGTAATAGACGTCTTTGAAACAAATTCAGATTTCGTGGTTTTAGCAGCCATTGCCGGAGTGCAGATAAAAGACATTGATATATCATTAGAAAAAGATATGATGGTTATTAAAGGCAATAGGTGCAACCCGAACAACAACCACGATAAGAAATACTTTTACCAGGAATGCTATTGGGGACCCTTTTCAAGAAAAATAGTTTTGCCTGAAAATATAGATATAGACAAAGCCGATGCTCAAATGGACAAAGGCGTCCTGACAATAAAAATTCCCAAAAACGAAGGTAAAGAAAAAATAGGAGTGAAAGTTGGATAAAATAAACAATAAAACAAAAAACAACGGAGAACGGTTCTCCGTTGTTTTTTGTTTGTGCCGAGGGTGGGACTCGAACCCACAAGTCTTGCGACACATGGTCCTAAGCCATGCACGGTTGCCAATTTCGCCACCTCGGCATGTAAAAATAACGAAAACACTGCTTGTTACCTTGAATTATAAGCATAGATAAAAAAAGAGTCAAACACTTGACAGTATTAATACTATATGCTACTATTGATATAGTAAAATAAGTTCGTTGAAAATACAGTTGAATTTCGTTTTCTGGCGCTAAGTTGCCGCTGGACAGCTGTTTCAATGGACTTACCTACCAAAGGAGTTTGCAATGAGAAGTTTTGTGGCTGTTTTGTGCGTGGTGGTTCTTCTGCTGACCGGCTGCTCGAAAAAAGAGTTGGAGGAAGCGAAGGCGAAGCTGGAGGCCACGCAGCCGCAATTGGACGCGGCCAACAAGAAAGCCGCCGACGATGCGAAGAAGGCTGACGACGAGAAGCGACAGAAAACCGTAGAGGATACAGCCAAGAAGGTCGCTGAGGAGTCCGTCAAGAAATCCTTGTCTCAGGTGTCCGCGACATCGCTGGCAATGCAGGCAATAAACCAAGGGGCGCAATCGAAGTCTGGGAATTCCAGTGTCCAAATCCCCGATGCCCATATTGCTATGCGCACAGGAGAAAGCGCGAACATCTATGAAATGGGCGAGGCGGACAAAAAACGCTTCGAAGGTCGGGCTCAATTGGAAGAAATCCGAGTTCAGATGGAGCTCAGACGATTCCAGGAGGCTAAGGAAAAACTGGAAACAGCCGAATGTCGCGAGGCCGAGCTCAGAGACAACATCTCCGAGTTGCGGGACAAAATCAAGGACACAGAAAAGTCCTTGAGCTCGGCTAAAATCCGGAACGCCCCCAGGCCCTATCTTCCTCCAACCAACGAGGACAGGGCTCGCCAGATCGAGATAGACAGAGACCACAAGTCTATCTATGCCATGAAGGCAGAGGTGACCATACTGATAGCAGAGCTCAAAAAGGTGTCCACAAACATCAGCCAGCTCACCCAGACAACGGCTAATCGGACGACAGTCAGCAAACGTTTCTGGGATCCGGCCAATTGCAGGTGGGTCTATATGAATGTGACCGAGTAAGGTCTCTCACCACAGCATAAGTCGTGGCTATGTCACGGCAAAGCGCTCTAAATTGTCTTCGGACAGACCTGAGCGCTTTTTGTTTTTTTAAAAATGGTACAAAAAACAGACCTGGCACTATTTTAATCCTCAGCAAGTAGACTTACTTAGTAAGTAAATTTGCAATAATCGTATATATATCTCCAGCCGCGCTAGCCAATACCATTACCACTGTCCCAATTACAGCAGCAATTAAAGCTTTTTTTGCGGTACCTGTTTTTTCTGGACTGCCAGCAGAAGTTAGCCACAAAATTCCTGCTATAACCCAACCAATAGTAACAATTGACAATCCAACGGTAAAAAGCATAACATTAATTCTTTCAGCCATCTCTGGTAATGTTAGCGCACAAACCGTCTTTGGCAAAACTAAAACAACCGCCAGCAAAATTAAAAACAATGTTTTTTTATTCATGTTTAAAATAAATTTAAATTCCCAAAGTGTTTCTTATTAAGGCAATTGCCGAGGCGGCTAACACAACTACAAGGGTTCCCGCAACTGACGCAAATAGGGCTTTTTTTGCAATGCCAAGTTTTTCCGGCGCTCCAAGCGCAGATAGAAATAAAACTCCTGTTGCCAGCCAAAAAATAATCACAGCTCCAATGGCAACGGGCCAGGCTACGTTATTTACGACATTTGTAACCATGCCTCCAATGGTCTGCGCTCCAACTACGCCAGGCAGAGCCAAAACACCTAATAAAGATAGAAATAATATTTTTTTGTTCATAGATAGGATTCCAGCCCCGCCTTGGCGGGGCTGGCCGATACGTAAATGAATATTTTAGCGTAGCGCGTTTACTACAAGAGTGACTATTGAATAAGCGAGAATACCCGCTACCACACCAACTACTCCCCAAAGAAAAGCTTGTCTTGCCTGCTGAACCTTTTCTGGATTACCTTGAGCTGTCATAAACAAGATGCCCGCTATGACAAAACAAATTACAGCGATAATTGTAAAAATTATCCAAACCTTATTAACAATTGCGTTTCCTAAGGCGACAAGATCTGTTGAAACTTGCGGCGGCGTGCCTCCTATCTGTGCCATAGCTACAATTGGCAAAACTGCCAAACTAATAGAAGCTAATGCTAATACAATTTTCTTCATTTTTTATGTTTTTAGATTTTTATAAAGTATCTCGACCTTTTTAAATTTTATTTTACGGTTTTACGACAAGAACACTCTTAATAACTTCTACTATTGCTGTGGCCGCTATGCCGATAGCTATACCGGCTATTGCATATACTAAAGCTGTTTTAGCTGTTTTCATTCTTTCCGGACTGCCAGCTGAAGTAAGGTAAAGAATACCAGCAACTATTATCATTATAGTGCCTAAGGCTCCCACAAGCGCGCCAACCGCGCCGGCAATTTGCAATAAAAGTTGTCCGAAATTTTCAGCGCTTAAAGGGTTTTTAATCGTTACTTGTTGCGCTAGGACAAAACTCGTTAGACCAAATAAACCAACAAATATAAGCAGGATTATTTTTTTATTCACCCTTCACCCAAACGAATTTATCATTTCATATTTCAGAAATTTTCACTCGTTGGTATTTATTATTTTTTTAAACCCATCATCCCTCGTTTGGGTGAAGGGTTCATCATATTATTTAATTATACAACTTCTTAGAAATGCAAGCAACGTATTAAATGCTTCTGTCGGAAATAAGCATATTTTTTCAGTTCGGGTAGGCCGTGGGTTTGGCGTGCTGAAAAAATATGCTTATTTCCGACATATAATGTTGCAATTTTCAAATTAATCTTTTAGACAAGCGCCAGAGGCAACCTTGTCTCCTTGTTCCAAGCGCATTATCCTTACACCCTGAGTTGCCCTGCCTAATAAAGATATGGATTTTACGCTGGTTCGTATGACTTGTCCTTTTCTTGAAATAACAATCAAATCCTCTTCTTCTATTATATCCCCTAAAATACTAGAAAGCACTATGGGGCCTGTTTTGCTTGTAATTTTTGCTGTTTTAATTCCAGAGCCGCCCCTGCCTTGGACTCTGTATTGAGAAATTTCTGTTCTCTTGCCATAGCCGTTTTCCATTACTATCAATAAATATTGCTTAACCGGCTTTTTGGTTTTTTCGTCTATTGGCGGGTTTTTTTCTATCACATCCATTCCAATAACTTCATCTCCCTTTTTCAAGCGAATTCCTTTTACTCCGGCGGCGGAGCGGCCCATAGGCCTTATGTCCTTTTCTTTAAATCTTATAGATATTCCATTTTTAGTTGCTAAAATTATATCGTCTTCGCCCGTTGTTTTAACAACTTTTTTTAATAAATCTTCTTTCTCCAGCTTTATAGCTATAATCCCGCTTTTTCTTACATTTTCAAATTCCGCTAAAGCAGTTTTCTTTATCCTGCCGTTTTTTGTAACCATAACTAAATACTTAAATTTTCCCGCTTCTTCTTTTTTAGTGGGCACTAATGACAAAACTTTTTCTTCTGTTGATAACTCTAAAAAATTCAAAAGCCCCCTGCCCCTGGCAACTCTTGTGCCCTCTGGGATTTCATATACCTGGGTCTGGAACACTTTTCCAGAGTCGGTAAAAAACATCAAGTTATCATGCGTAGAGGCGAAAAGAAAATGTTCTACAATATCATCTCCCATTGTTTTCATACCCATAATGCCTTTTCCGCCTCTCTTTTGAATTTTATAAGTAGCAGGATTTATCCTTTTAATATACCCGCCTGTAGTTAAAGTAACCATTGTTTCTTCTAATGGCACCAAATCAACCTCAGTAATCTCGCCCAACTTCTGTTTTATTACCTTTGTTCTCCTTTTGTCTCCGAACTTCTCCTTTAATTCTTGGAAATCTTTTTTTATAATACCCTTCAACCTCTCCGGACTCTTTAATACAGCTGTCAATTCTTTTATTTTCTCTAAAATCTCTTTTAACTCGTCTTCTATCTTTTTTCTTTCCAAGCCCGCCAAGGTCTGCAGTTTCATTTCCAAAATTGCTACTGCCTGCCTTTCAGTCAGCTTAAACTTTTTCATTAAATTATTCTTAGCTTCCTCTTTGTCTGCTGACTTCTTGATAGTTGTGATTACTGCATCAATATTTTTTAAAGCAATCATTAAGCCCTCTAAAATATGGGCTCTTTCTTTAGCTTTTTCTAAGTCGTACTTTGTTCTGCGCGTTACAACTTCTTTTCTATGCTCAATAAAATATTTTAAAACATCGGAAATAGAAAGGATTTCCGGCTGTATGCCGTCAACCAAAGCCAGCAAGTTTAAGTGAAATGTCTTTTGCAGATTGGTAAATTTATACAGGCGGTTTAAGGTTCTTTGCGGCTGAAAGCCTTTTTTAATATCAATAACAATCCTCATGCCCTCTCTATCAGATAAATCCCTGATGTCTTTTATGCCTTCAATTTTCTTTTCAGAAACTAAATCTGCCATTTGTTCAACTAAACTAGACTTTAAGACCTGATAAGGAATTTCTGTAATAACAATCTGCTCTTGTCCGTCTTTCCTTTCAACTACATCAGCTTTGCCGCGCATTAAAATAGAGCCCTTGCCCTGCGAATAGGCAGAAATTATCTCTTTTTGGTCATAAATTATGCCTCCTGTTGGAAAATCAGGACCCTGGATAAATTCAAATAAATCAGGAGTTTCAGCCTTTGGATGGTCTAACAAATGAATTGAGGCATTCATTACTTCTGTGAGATTATGAGGCGGGATATTAGTTGCCATGCCCACAGCAATACCCAAAGAACCATTTAACAATAATTGAGGCACAGGAGAAGGCAAAACAGCAGGCTCACGTCTCGTACCATCATAGTTATCGGTAAAGTTTACGGTATCTTTTTCAATATCAGTAAGCATTAATTCTCCAACTTTTGATAATTTACATTCTGTATAACGCATAGCCGCCGCGCTATCACCGTCAATTGAACCCCAATTTCCTTGACCTTGTATCAAAGGATACCTTAAGTTAAAATCCTGAGCCATTCTGACCATTGAATCATAAACAGCCACATCTCCGTGCGGGTGATATTTAGCCAAAACATCTCCGGTAACCGCGGCGCTCTTTCTAAACTTTGCTCCAGAGCCCAACCCCAACTCGTTCATTGCAAATAAAATTTTACGGTGCACGGGCTTTAAACCGTCTCTTACATCTGGCAACGCGCGCGCCACAATAACCGACATTGCATAATCAATGTATGATTCTTTTAACTCTGTTACTATCTCCCTTTGTTTTACTTTTCCTATATTTGATTTTTCCTCAGCCATAACTAACGAATTTTTAATTTAAAATTTTAAATTTTTAATAAATTTTAAAAAATTTAATTATATTTTATGGTTTAAACCCAATTTCTTTTTTTGGATTATTTTCGTCTGCTAATAAAAGTCCGAGTATATCAAAAATCTTTTTTATTTTATTATCATATTTTTTTTCCATTTCCATCATTTTTCGTTGCAGCGATTCGTTGGTTGCTAAAAGCTCTCTTATTTTTGTGAAAGTTCTGATAATTTGAATATTTACATTTATTGCTCTGTCGCTATTTAATACGCTTGATAACATTGCCACACCTTGCTCGGTGAAGGCAAAATTTCCCCATCCGCCTTTTTGCAAGGTCACAAATTGTGACCTTGCTTTTTTAAGCTCCACCCTATCAAGTTTAAACATAAAATCTTCAGGAAATCTTTTAATATTTCTTTTTACTGCCTGATTCAATACTTTTGCTTTTACACCATAAAGCTCGGCTAAATCTTTATCAAGCATAACCTTTTTATTGCGAATAATATATATTTTACTGGCTATTCTTTCGCTCGGAATTATAAAATTTTCTGCCATAAAACTTGTTTTGTGAATTTAAATTATTTATTGCTTGGTATTTCAATCGCAGGCAATTGTATGTTTCCTGCCGCTTCTCCCAATTTTTCTAATTTATTTATTGCGGATTTAAACCAAAAAAAGCCCATTATAAAAGCCAGAATAATAACAATTACCCACAAAATAATTTTCTTCTGTTTGTCGGGCAACTTCTGCAATTTGTTTATAAATTCTTGAAAATTCATTTGTAAGCATGGCGAGGTCCGACCTCTCCAAATTGAAAACATATTTATAAAGTTAAAAGAGGTCGGACCTCAGGGTTGCAATATAACTATTTCCATGCCTTCTTTTGGCAGCGTTGACGCCTTTACTGTAAGCTTATCTTGCGGAGTAATTGAATTCTTACCCATTGTTTTTAAAAACTTGGAAACGTCATCAAGTTTGATTTTAAGCTTGGGCAAGTTATAATGCATGGGAATTACCATTTTTGGCTCAATCTGCGAAATTATTCTCTGAGCTTCGGCAGAAGAAATAGTATACTCGCCCCCTACGGGAATCATTAAAACATCTATACCATCTACTTTCTCTAATTGCTCGTCTGTAAGCTGTTTTTGGCCCAAATCTCCCAAGTGGCAGAACCTCATATCTTCTGCCTCAATTGTGTAAATCGTATTTTGGCCTCTTTCTTTGCCTTCTTTATCATCGTGAAAAGAAGGAATGCCTTGTATAAAAACTCCTTTGACCTCGTATTCTCCTGGCCCTGAAACTAAAAATGGCGTACCTTTTACGCCTTTTATATTATTATGGTCTGGATGGTTATGGGTAACTAATAAAATATCAGCTGAAAAATTAGGGAGCTTTAAGCCTATAGTTTCGTCAAAAGGGTCTATTACAATATCAGCTGAGTGGTCTTTTGAATTTGAAATTGAAATTTGAAAGCAGGATTGCCCTGCCCAAGTAATTTTTGCCATATTATTTTTTAATTTTACCACAACTTATTGACCTTTGCAATTGTCTCGTGTATATTGGAAGTATTATAAAAACATGCTTAAAGAAAATATTATTAAAAAAACTAAAGACGCATCTTCTCCTTTTTCAGTTGGTTCAACCGTAGAGGGAATCGTTGTGGCCAAAGACCGCTCGTCTCTTTTTATTGATTTGGGTCTTTACGGAACCGGCATAATCTACGGCAGAGAGTTTTACGAGGTAAAGGAGGTTATAAAAAACCTTAAAATTGGAGACAAGGTTTTTGCTAAAGTAGTAGAGACGGAAAACGATGAAGGCTACAGAGAGCTTTCTTTGAGAGATGCTACAAAAGAAATCAGCTGGCAGGGGCTAAAAGACAAAAAAGATAAAGGAGAAGTCTTAAGCGTTAGAATAACCGGGGTAAACAAGGGCGGGCTTTTAACTAATCTTGACGGTATACCAGCCTTTTTACCTGTTTCTCAGCTGGCCCCGGAACACTATCCCCGCGTGATAGATGCCGACAAACAAAAAATACTAAAAGAACTGCAAAAATTCATTGGTAAAACCATTGAAGTAAAAATACTTGATTTGCTGGCCCAAGAAAATAAACTAATTTTATCTGAAAAAGCCAAGTCAGAGGAAAAAATAAAAGAAATCTTAAAAGGATATAACAAGGGAGACGTTATTGAGGGAGAAATAACAGGCGTAGCCGACTTTGGAGTCTTTATCAAATTTCCCTCCTCCGCTAAAGCTACGGAAGGGCAGATAGAAGGATTAATCCATATTTCAGAGCTAGACTGGCAGTTAGTGGAAAATCCCGCAGAAGTTGTAAAAGTCGGCGAAGTTGTAAAAGCTCAGATTATAGACATAGATAACAACCAGGTGTTTTTATCTTTAAAGAGCTTAAAGAAAAATCCTTGGGAAGAAATTGAAAAACAGTATAAAAAAGGCGACGTTCTTAAAGGAAAAGTAATCAAGTTTTCAGCTTTTGGAGCATTTGTGGAGATAATGCCGAAAATAAGAGGGCTTTGCCACATATCTGAATTCAGCTCAAAAGATGAAATGGAAAAATCTCTGAAAATAGGCGAGACCTATGATTTCCAGGTTTTATTGATAGAACCAAAAGAACACAGAATGAGTTTAAAATTAGTTTCTGGCAGCAAGTAATTTAAACAAAAATCCCGCACTCGCGGGATTTTTGTTGTAAAAGAAAAGCCCTGTTGTTAGCAGAGCCTATCGCCTGGAATAAAGCCAGACATGGCCTTACGGCCTTGTGTTACAACCAGCGTCCCTTACCAGGAACGCTTCACCAGCCGGACATTCAGCAGTTTGAAACTGTTCGGTTTCGAGCCAAACGGGACCCGTTTGGTGAAAGAAACAGTATCTCCCCGCCACACCCGGACTTCGCCATCAGGATCGGGCTTAACGCCTTCGATGTCGATCCCGTGGACCCAGTTTTTGCTGCCGTCCGGATTGTACAGATTGACCGGGCCTTGGCCGCTCTGTCCAGCAAACATGATGTACCACTGGACTACGGCATATCCGGGACCCGGCACTTCGGGCAATGGCGGATCCACCTCAACAGCAGAGCCAGTCCATGCCTCAAGTCTGGCGCTCTTCAGCAGAGTGACAAACTCCGGATGGTCGAAAATCTGGGTGCGCCTGCTCGTTCCACCCTCGAACGCTCCCCACCTGTGATGCTCGGGAACCGCCACAAGCCCGCTGCTGGACCTGTACAGCCGTCCGCACCAGCGAGACTCGCCGTGCAGTTTCCAACTACGGCCTTTGTCGTGGGTGAAAATTCCAACCTGGTAGAGTACGAGCTGTCCGTCATTGGCAAGACGGTAGAGGTCTATCCGATTGGAGGCCTGGTTTTTATGCCAGCCCGTCCAAACATCTTCGCCAGCCGTGATCACATCGATTGGATCTCGCATGACCTTGGCCTGGAATCCTTTCGCGAACCCTTCCAACTCGCTCAGGGCGTGGCTTTCATAGCCGCCACCCTCAGTCCCGACGTTCTTCTGGGCTACGAAAGTCCGGCCGTCCTTCTGAACGGCTACCACCAAATGGAACCCTTTGGGCTCCACATCCGGCGGCATGACAAGCATTCCACGCTTGTCAATTTCCAAGTAGTCGCCCTTGCTCCCGGCAAGGATCACACACGCCAACACTCCAGGGTTGCGGAACTCGCGCAGTTGGTTCGCCTTCACGGCTCACCTCCTATGGGTTAACTGGTTGAACTTGATTGTAATGTGCCTCCTCGGCACGCATCTGCTCCGTAAAAACGGAACAAATGCGTACCGAGGAAATTTATTCTATTTTGTTGGAGCTTCCTGCCCCAATGCTTCTTTTAATATTTCTATTATTGTTTCTAATGAAATTGCTGTTGGTAAAATTCCTTTTGGGCTTGCGCCTCCGTTTAAAACCGAATTTGTCGCCCTGTCATAATACCATTCCGGGATTTCTGGAATTTTACCCGGCTTCATCAAATCAAATGTTGAATATGTTAATTTTCTATCCCTTAATTCTGCCTCGGCTTTTCTTAAATAAGCTGCCAGCCATCTCAAATCAATCATTTTTAAAGGTTTTGTAAGTATATTTGTAAAACCAGAACTTTTTTTCTGGCAGACAACATCGGCTTTTATGCCCCCTGAAGATTTTAACCACCCTGCCATGCTTAAGTTGTCAGATTCTAAAACAACAACTTTTAAATTCTTTTTTCCTTGTTTTACTTCAAAAACTTCTGCCTTGCCCTCTTTTAATTTTTTTTCAAACTCCTGCGGCAACTCTTCTGTTCTCCTTTTTTCTTCTAAATAGTGAGCTTCCAACAAAGGCAAAACAATTTTTACAATTTTTTCAGGGTCTTCTTCTGTTTTATTTAAAGATGCAACTAACCCCGATAGTCCAAATGCTTTATCAAGAGAATCAGTTGAAATTGTTCCTAAGCCGTGTTTATCGTCTCTTTGGGCATAAGCTAAGATTTTTGCTATCGAAGGTTCTGCTGAAATTCCCAAGTCTTCGGCTATTAATTGTGATAAGTTTTTTCCTTTTTTATGATGGTCAAATTTGCCTTCACCCAAGTCCAAAAGCAGAACACCTTTTTTTTCTAAAGACAAATTTGTATCCCCGGCTGGCAATTCCTGCCAAATATCAATTGAAGCATCTTTAATCCCTGGATACTTTTTCGCGCCAAATTTTGTTAAAAGAAAGATTCCCACAATTACATCGGGATGGGGACGTGTCGGTATAATAATTTTTTGATAACTATTAGCCATTAAATAATAATTTTACTATATCAAATTATAAATCATTTGTCAATAGTGCAGATATATTGACAAAATATTAATAAAGTGTATAATTTATAGATAGCACAATGAACCTTTCGTCCGCAAGGCGAATGGGAGGTAAAGAGCGCAGCGCTCTTTGACAAAAGGAAACGATCCCCACACATGTGTGTAGGGATGCCTAATACCTGTTTTTGGCCGAAAGGCCAGAAGGAGAGTGCACTGTGGCTAAAAAGCAGCAGACCATCGGCGTTGTTGAAGCGGTCAGAAGCTTGGCGAATGGCCTCGGCCGAGGAGTGACGTCAGAGATTGACGTCCCCAAGCCCGAGAATCCAGGCAAGAAACCCGCCGACAAGAAGACGCTGACTCGGAAACCGAGGGCAAAGCCTGAGGTCGCCGAACCCGAAGTCACTACTCCGGAGCCGACAACGCCCGGACCCGTCACGCCAGAAACGGCCTCGGCCGCAACGTCATCAGTGGAATCCGACGACTCATTGGCGGGACTCTTTCTGGCGGGGGAGGCGTTAAGTGGAATTGACGTGGCGGGCGGCATCGCCCGCGCGGACAAGATTCTGACTAACGCCAGAGCCATAGGCATCTTTGTGGATGCTATCGGCAAGGCCGAAAAACTGGCAATCCACGAGCTGAAGTTCGGCCGACTTGAGAGCGAGGCAAAGGAAACGTGGTACGCGCTGTCCTTTGCCGAAGTCGAAGCCCAGATACAAACCTGGGCGGGGGCTGGCGACGCTACTGCTCAGGGAATCTTGACTGTCTTTACACAGATCCGCAAGATCGCCGACATGGTGGATGCGATCAAACCCCTTTGGCAGCTCTACTGCAAAGTGGTGCGACCAGCCAACGAGGTAAGATCGTACAGTGACTTGTCAAACTTGCTACGGGAATTGAGGTCATCAAACGTAGTCCAGGTCTTCACCCGACGCAAACCGCCGGAGTATGCGATCATGGTGGGCAACACCGCGTATGTTCCGGCCATGGAACGAGGCGAAAAGGTACCCATGGCAGATGCCGGATGGCCCTTTTTGCAGGAAGCTCAAGGACGAGCCGCCAAGTACATTAAAGGAAGGAAAACCAGGGTGGAGGAGTTGAGAGGCTCGGTCGATAAGGTGACACCAGCCCAAGCCCGGGCCGGTAGAACGGGAACGATTTGGCTGGAAGTCAGCGACAGTAAAGGAGCGATGGCCTTGGTTCGCAAGACCGGGGACTTGATGCAGGTACGCATCAACCAGGCTGTCGGCCTGCCATTAAACTCCACCGGCTGGATGAGCTGGGACACCAAGAACTGGCCTGACCCAGGCCTCTTCCGCGCTTTCCAAAAATGGAAACAGGAATGATCGTCCGCAAGGACGAGGGAAACAAGAGTCGGTATAAGTCGGCGCAAAAGGAAAGCTGACCTAGTCAGCTACTCCCTGCGTCCGCAGTTGACTCAGAGCCCTTGAAACGAGTGGTCGTTATCTCGGGCTTTTTTTTATTTCTCACTTAATGTTATATTGAATTTTCTTTTAAAATGTGTTAAATTAATCGTATAAATATATATAATGAATTTACTTTTAAAAAACTTTATTTCAGTCATATTAATCCTTTTGATAGTTGGCGGCGTTTTTAGCTTGCTCTATTATCCGGCTGCAAAAACAAATCAAATATCAATAACGCAGCTGGTTGGAGATATAAATCAGGGCAAAGTTAAAAAAATAACGGTTTCTGGCGATTCATTGTCAATATTATATAACGACAATACCAATGCAATCTCAATGAAAGAATCGGGTTCTGGTTTGACTGACCTATTCAACAACTTAGGAGTAAATAAAGATAATTTGCAAAAGGTAGAAATTGACGTGCAGCCAGTCAAAGAGGGCTTATGGTCATGGCTAACTCCGATTTTAGTTTTTGGAATACTGCCTTTGGTGTTTTTCGGACTCATATTCTGGATGATGTTCAGACAGGCAAAGTCAGGAGCCGTGCAGGTATTTGATTTTACAAAAGCTAAAGCCAGACTATTCGGAGCCGAAGGCCACGGAAAAGAAAAAATAACTTTTAAAGACGTTGCTGGCCTTAAAGAAGCAAAAGAGGAGCTGGTGGAAATTGTTGATTTTTTAAAGTTTCCCAAGAAATATCTGGCAATGGGGGCTAAAATTCCAAGAGGCGTGTTGCTAGTGGGAGCTGCTGGCGTTGGAAAAACATTATTAGCCAGAGCGGTGGCTGGAGAAGCAAGCGTTCCTTTCTTATCGGTTTCCGGCTCTGAATTCGTTGAAATGTTTGTTGGAGTAGGGTCAGCCCGCGTAAGAGATTTATTCTCAACTGCTAAAAAAACAGCGCCCTCAATAGTTTTTATTGATGAATTAGACGCCATTGGACGCCACAGAGGAGCTGGCATTGGCGGAGGACATGACGAAAGAGAACAAACCTTAAACCAGATTTTAGTTGAAATGGATGGCTTTGATAAAGAAACCGGAGTTATTATTTTATCTGCAACAAATCGTCCGGATATATTAGACCCTGCGTTGCTAAGGCCGGGCAGGTTTGACAGGAAAATTATTTTAGACCCCCCAGACATACACGACAGAGAGGAAATATTAAAAATTCATTCAAAAGGCAAGCCGCTAAATGGAAATGTTAATTTCAAGGAGGTGGCGGAAAGGACACCTGGTTTTACTGGAGCTGATTTGGCCAATGTAGCTAACGAAGCTGCTTTGTTGGCTGCCAGACAGAATAAAACACAGATACATCAAAAAGATTTTTTAGAAGCAATTGAAAAAGTTTTGCTGGGACCGGAAAGAAAAAGCCATATATTATCTAAAAAAGAAAAAGAGATTGCAGCTTATCATGAAGCAGGTCATGCCTTGGTTTCTACCTTTATGCCAGAAACGGAGCCAGTAAGAAAAATATCAATTATTGCCAGAGGCATGGCAGCCGGCTACACATTGCAAGTACCATCGGAAGAAAGAAAAATGAAAACAAAAACAGGATTTCTTTCTGAAATAGCCACGCTTTTGGGCGGATATTGCGCTGAAAAAATAAAATTTGGAGAGATGACAACCGGCGCCGCCAACGACTTAAGCCGTGCATCGGAATTGGCAAGAAAATTAGTTAAAGAATACGGGATGTCGTCTTTAGGCCCAATTTCTTTCGGTGAAAAAGAAGAATTGATATTTTTGGGTAGAGAAATCTCAGAGCAAAGGAATTATTCTGAAAAAATAGCTGAAAGAATTGACGAAGAAGTCGATGTGATTATAAAAAAATGCCAGAAGATGACCGAAGCTGTCTTGTTAAAAAAGAGAAAGCTTTTAGACAAAGTGGCTAAAACTTTAATTGAAAAAGAAATCATTGAAAGAGAGGAGTTTGAAAAATTGATAAAAGGCCACAAAAAGAATAATAAAAAATAAAGCGTACAAAGACCCGACCTCTAAAAACTTTTAAATACACTTTCAGCTTGGAGAGGTCGTGTCTCTAAAAGCTTGGGCCTGTAGCTCAACGGCGGAGCAGAGTCCTTATAAGACTAAGGTTGTTGGTCCGACTCCAACCAGGCCCACTTACTTGCGGATATATTTGATTTTTAATCATTTTATGCTATAATTTAAATATGAAAAACAATAATCTAGAAAAAGAATTTCAATATTTTTTAGACCATCAAAAAGAACTGGTTGAACAATACGGTGGCAAATTTATCGTAATTAAAAATCAAGAAGTTATAGGAGTTTATACAACGGAAGCAGAAGCTTTTACTGAAACCCAAAAAAATCATGAGTTGGGAACTTTTTTAATCCAAGAGTGCAAGCCAGGAGCAGATGTGTATACTCAAACTTTTCATTCAAGGGTTTTGTTAAAAAATTAATCACAATGAAACCGAACAACGCCCTTACAACAAGATGGCCTGGTATAAGTATGGTTCTCGGCTCAGAAATTGGAATTTCTGAGCCTTTTGTTCCACCTGCAAATGTGGCGAATATTGAGATTAAGGTTCAAATTAAAAAGTATAAAGCTATTTGGGATACAGGGGCGACTCACTCAGTAATTACATCAAAGATAGTCCAGGATTTAAATTTGAAACCTGTTGGGATGGCAATAGTCCATACTGCAAATGGACAAGCCCATCAAAAACAATATATGGTTAATTTATACTTACCCAATCAAGTGATGTTCGGCATGCTTAGAGTGACTGAGGCACTTTTACACGAAACAGATGTTTTAATTGGTATGGATATAATAAGTCGAGGAGATTTTTGCGTAACCAATTTTCAAGGCAAAACAGTTTTGACTTTTAGAATACCTTCTTGCGGTGAATTTGATTTTGTTAAAGACCATGAATTGGCTCGTTTACCGAGATCAGAACGACGGAGAATTGAAAAAGAACGAGGAAAAATTTAGAATCATAATGGGCGGTTAGCTCAGTTGGTAGAGCATATACTTGACGTGTATAGGGTCATAGGTTCGAGTCCTATACCGCCCACCATGGACATAAAAATAATTTATGAGGACAGCGATGTTTTGGTTGCAAATAAGCCAGCTGGATTAATAGTTTTCCCCGAAGGAGACATAAGCGGAGAAAAAACCTTAATTGATGCTTTAATTGAAAAATATCCCAAGTTAGCGGGTGTTGGAGACCCGCCGAGATATGGGATTGCGCACAGGTTAGACAAAGACACTTCCGGAGTTTTACTGGTAGCAAAGAACAATGAAAGCTTGATTTTTCTTCAAAATCAGTTTATAAATAGAAAGGTAGAAAAGAAATATCTGGCATTAGTCACAGGAAATATAAAAGAGGATGAAGGCGAAATTAAAACATTGATTGGGAGGGCGCCGGGAGATAAAAGAAAACAAAAAGCTTATTTGTCCGATGAACCAGAATCAGAGGGAAAAAGAGAGGCAATAACAGAGTATAAGGTTTTAGAGCGGTTCAAAGATTATACGCTCTTAGAAGTTAAAATAAAAACAGGCAGACGCCACCAAATAAGGTGTCATTTTTCTTATATTCACCACCCAATCGCAGGAGACAAGTTATACAGCTTTAAAAACTCACCAGTACCCGAAGGATTAACAAGACAATTCCTACACGCAACTGAGCTTAAAATAAAACTACCAAACAAAGAAATAAAAGAGTTTAGGTCAGAATTGCCAGAAGAATTGCAAATAATAGTAAATGTTTTAGAGAAAAACCATGAGTAAATTATTAGATAAATTCAATAAAGAACAACTTAAAAATTTGCCAGACATTAAGCCCGGCGATACAATTAAAGTACACCAGAAAATCAAAGAACAAGATAAAGAAAGAGTTCAGATTTTTGAAGGCATAGTTATTGCCAGAAAACACGGCAAAGGTATTTCAGCTACAATAACTGTAAGAAAGGTTGTTGATGGAATAGGAGTTGAAAGAATTTTCCCGGTGCACTCTCCTTTAATTGCTAAAATAGAAGTTGTAAAGCATGGCAAGGTGAGGAGAGCAAAGCTCTATTATTTAAGAACTGCTAAAGGTAAAAAAGCCAGACTAAAAAGAAAAGATTTTGCAGCAGCTATTGCAGAAGAACCAGTTGAAGAACCAATATCTGAAGAAGCTCCAACAGAAAACAAAACAAAATAACAAAAATAATAAAAGACAGGCGCGGGTGATGTAATGGTAGCCATGCAGGCTTGAGGTGCCTGTGCCGCAAGGCGTGCAGGTTCGACTCCTGTCCCGCGCACCATGGGCGCTTAGCTCAGTGGTAGAGCATTTCATTTACACTGAAAGGGTCGGGGGTCCGAGTCCCTCAGCGCCCACCAGATATATTTACGAGCCGTGGTAGCTCAGGTAGCAGAGCATGCGACTGAAAATCGCAGGGTCGCCAGTGCAAGTCTGGCCCGCGGCACACTCAGTTGTTTTTATTTTTAGATAATAGTATAATTAAATAAATAGTTAATAACTACTATCTAAATATGAAAGAAAAGGGCAAAAAAATAATTCTGCTTCGTAAAAATGGAAAAACATATGGTGAAATCGAAAAATTTTTAAATTTGCCCAAGAGCACGGTGGCATGGTGGGGCAAAAAAGCGAAACTTACCAAAAAAGAGAGAAACATAATTTTAAAAAATTCTCGTAAAAAATGGCGGAAGAATATTGTTGAATTTAATAAAATCAATGCGAAAATTCGTTCTGACAAGGCACGGGTAATTAGAGACACAATAACGTCAAAAGCAAAAACAAAAATAGATAGCATATCGAAAAAAGACCTCTTATTAATCGGAACTTCGCTTTTTTGGGCAGAGGGAAGTAAGTCTCATAGGTGGCATTTACGTTTTGCTAATTCTGATCCGGAAATTATAAAAGTAATGATGATATTTTTCAGAGAAATTTGTCATATCCCCGATAAAAAAATAAAGGCATTAGTTCATATTTATCCGAAATTAAATTATAAAAAAGTGCTGGCTTTCTGGACAAAAATTACCAAATTATCCAAAAAAAACTTCTGGAAACCACAAACGCAAATAAGCCGGGCAAGTAAAAGAAAAAGAAATAGAAACACCTTACCATATGGAACACTTCATTTAACAGCCGGAGATACGGCAATTGCTTCACAAGTTAAAGGGTAGATACAAGGAATTTCAGAAAAAATATAAAAGTGCGGGTGTAGCACAATGGTAGTGCATCTGGTTGCCAATCAGAGTACGTGGGTCCGATTCCCATCACCCGCTCTGTAAGCAAAAAAGCGAGGTTTTGCCTCGCTTTTTTGCTTGTTTAAACAATTATATTAGTCTGCTTTTATCATCTGTTTTTGACGTTATATTATAATTTTCATTTTTAGTAAAAAATCTTTTAATAATTCTGCCAATAGCAAACCAATAATCTATCCATATCATTTTAAATGAAGGGGTCTTCCTGATATTTTGAAATTCTTTCTCAAGCTCTTCTATACTGTAGATAATATCTCCTTTTACTTCTTTTTTAACAATTCCCAGATAAGCAAAAACTTTTCTCAAGAATTTTTTAATTCCTTCAGCTATTCTAATTCTATGATTCCAAACAAGACTCCAAAACCAAATTAAAATAACAATTCCTAAACTTATAACAATAAATAAAAGAATCAGAGTTGCAACGCCTATGGCAAGAAAAACGCTTATTTTTATCCAATTTGGCACAACTTCCCAAACTGCAAGTATGCCTTTAGGCAGTGTTGAATTTTGGACAACAATAATTGGCGACGTTGACAATGTTTTTTTAATTGCGCTAACCTTATCTGCAATTTCTTCGATTTTTTTCTCTAAATCCGTGCTTGTTTGCTTTGCTCCTGGCGATTGCGATTTAATAAAACTAAATTTAGCCGTGCCCGACGAGGAAACAATGTTTGTACCTTTTCCATCATTTGATAAAATAGCAGAATTACTGAATGCTAAACTGGCTGAACCTATTTTTTTAACCATAAAAACAACGTCAATGATTTTTCCTTGAGAACCGATATAACCTGGGTTTAAAATAATTCCTTCAAAATTTACATTCCCGCTGTCCCCGCCATTGGAAAACGAAGGAGCTTGAACCCATAAGTTAACAATGGAATTAACGGTGCTTAGTGCAATTACTTCTAAATACTCTGTGGGGAAATTCAGCAGTCCGCTTACGGCATTAATAGATTGTTCAGTATTGACTAAAATGCTAGTAGTAAAATTTTGTCCTTGAGAATAGTTTCCTGATGACGGCAAAAAATACAAGTTTGCCGCATACAAAACATCAGGTAATAAAAATCCAATACCCAATGCAAATAATATAATACCTACTTTTTTTAGTAAAATTTCCCATAATTTATATCTCATAATGATAGTACCTGTTACTATTATTATAATCCAAACAAAATAATTTTCATACCATAAAAGGGAATATCTTGGTTTAATTTTTACAATTCTTTCGTTTCCAGCTTTGTCAACTGCTTTTACATAAATAACGCTCTCTAAAGATTGGTCTTGTAAAAGATACGGACTTTCTGCAACTATCCACTGCTTTTTTGAAAACAAGCTTGCAAAAGAACCGAACTGGCCGCCTTCCATTACTTCATAATGGTCTATGCCTGAACCTTTGTCTTGTGTGACAAATGCCAAAAACCATTTGCCTTCAAAAATATTTTCATCCCAAGACACTTGGGGCTCAAAAAGTTCCGGCGGATTGGGGTCATACAAAGGAACAAAATTTTGGCCGCCTTCTTTTTCTACAATATCTAACATTAAGGGCGCTTCTTTAATGTCAACAAGGGAGCCCTGCCCGTCATTTAAATATATTTTTTCATTATTTGAGTTAATAGTAACCTGACCTTTTTTTGTTGCTTTAAATATTAAAGAAAATAAATAACCCTTGGTTCCGGTAAATCCCCCTGGAATCATTCCAGAAAATGATACAGAATCTTTTGCAATTAAAGCTGGCTGTTGAACCCAGAAAGTTATATTAGAGTTACCAGTGAAAACTTCCTGAAATTCAAGAGAGTTTGAAGGAAACATAATTGTTCCTTCAATTGCGTTTATGTTATCTGCCTGAGTATCTAAAAAAATTCCTACCTCAAATTTTGAATCTAAATTTACCTCTTTATTATTGACTCCAAAAAATATATCTGCTGCGTAAGATTTAAATGGCACGGAAAAAGCCAATAATACCAATATCAAAATTATTAAATAAAGTATTTTTTTCATAAATATTATCCGGTCCAGTTTGCCGCCATAATACTAAAATCAATAAGGTCAATCTTTCCGTCACTATTAAAATCTACAGAAGATGGCGGAGAAGGTCTTTTATACCAATAGGCAGCAATGGAAAAATCAATTATGCTCACTCGCTTATCATTGTTCAAATCTCCCCTGTAAGACACTTTTTCGGGTTGAGAAAAAATATTTTTTGTGCCCACCGTAAAAACAATTGCTCTGCCAAAAGAACTGACAGAGTTATCCAATGCCGCTTTTGATTTTGTAAGATGCTGCCCGTTTTCAAGGGAGCTTGTATCAAAATTATACAGATAACTTCCATCTTTCTGACTTTTTATTTTACCAAAAAATTCTTGGTCAGAATTTATTGCAATTGTAACTTCTGCATTGGGAGCTGACTGACCGAAAATCGCAATATTGTCTCCCCTTTTTACCTCGCTTTTATCAACATCAATTGTAGGCGTTATAAAAATACCTCCTATTGTGGCAGTTGCTCCCTGGGTAATAAAAATAGGAAAATTAAAAAGCGTGGAACGCAGTCCTTTATTATCTTGGCCGTATACAGAAAAAGTGTAGTTACCCGTTGAAAGTCCGGATAAAGAAACATTGAAATTTGCATCGGGACCGGCAATAGTTGTAACTGCAATTTGTCCGTCTTTCAAAACAGTTATTTTACTTAAAGGATATGCGCGGCCTAAAAAATATACGCCGGTGATACTTCCACCCCCGCCTCCAGTAGATGTCCTGCCGCCAGGTTGTTGCTGAATCGGCGAACCAAAAAGCGCAAATGAACTGAAGTGCGTTGTATCAAAAATAACTCTATTATTTACCGTATCAACACTGCTACCGGCGATAAGCTGCCAAGAAGAATCGCTTGAACCCCATCGGTAAGGCCTAATAGTGCTTTCATCAATCCCGCTTACATCACTATCTGTATAATCTAATTCTATTGTTACTGGTTTTGAAACTGCATTAACAGCGTCTCCGCTTGTGGTTAAAAGATTAAAATCATAAGTCTTACCGACAAAATCTTTCCCGGAAACAGCAGGCTTATCAGATAAAAAAGAATTGTTAGCATAGGAGCTTGCCTGCAGCGTTAAATCTTCTATATAAAAATTGGTCGGGAAGTTAAAAATAACTTGGCTATTATTTGTATTTGTGAGAGTCGTACTTCCGCCGGCTGTTGAATCAAATGTATTTATTATAATTGTTTCAGGGGTACGAGTAGAACTTGCAACTGGAAAATAAAGGAATCCTGCTCGATAGGTAAAATTTGAACTGCTGCTTTCTCCTGGTGAAAGTTCCCCCACAGTTGAAAAATATTGGAAATTTGAAGAGCTTGATTGACCTCCAGCAATGGTAATGACCGGGTCGCGCAGAATAAAATTAGTGCTGGAATAATCATTTGCCCTTACTGGCAATACACTAAAAATCACTAATAGAAAACTAAATATTACTAATAAAATTTTAGCGATGTTTAGTGCTTGCATTCGTAGTCTTTCGTGTCTTTCGTGTCTTTCGTGTCTTTCGTGTTTTTTGCTCATTAATTATTTAACAATAACGCCGCCTTTTATCTTTAACGTGCTGCCTTTTATTTTTAAAGAAGGATTAGCAGTCGTACTGCTCGCCGTCAACGTGTACGTGACGCTATCCGTGGTGCCAATTGTGTCTTTGTTTAACCAGGTGTCCTCGCAGGCAAAATAAATTGTTTTGGAGCCGTTAGAACCTAAGCTGGCCATCAGGCAGCTTATGCCAGCGCTTCCGTCTCCAATGCAGTTAGTAGCGCCGCCCGATACCATATTGTCATAACTATTGTTTGTTGTAGAGGCATAACAATCGCCTGATTCATTCAGGGTGAAAGTGATATTTGGAATTGCTGTTCTGATGGTTGAGCTAGTAGCAGGATTAAATCCTGATGCAACAGGAGGAGTATTGTCCGGGGTATTAATGGCAGGCGTAACTGTATAGGTATCCAAAGCCGTGCCGGCATTGCTTATCCTAAACTGATAAGAGTGGCCTGCCGCTGTGGCCTGCAATATCAATGAATATTCGTCTTCTGTATAATATCCATTTGTCAGAGAAATCTGGCTGGTATCAGAGCCAGCGTCTTTGCCCTGGCCCGCGGTAAATGTGCCTGTTGCTGTAAGCCTTGAAGTAGTGGCATCTCCGTCTGCAAAGTTTGCCGAGCCGGAAATCCGCACATTATTTGTGCCAGTCGTAATTTGCGTCCAGGTTCCCGAGTCCTCCTTAAACTCCAGACGCCTGGTAATATTTCCCGCAGCTTCTCCTGTATTCGCAGTTTCAATTCTAAGCCTAAATGTTGTATTTATGCCAATGTTATAATTTGTATCTTCAGAAGCATAAAAGTCAGCTGAATTTAATCCTCCGTTGTCCCTGTAAAATCTAAAATGTTTTTGGTCAAATACGGGATTAGCAGGAGGAGAAAATTGCCATCCGCTATTGTTGTTGCCGTCTATGTTTCCATTTGAAGTGTATGCCTGCCAGGTTGCCCCGCCCGTAGCAGCAGAATAAGATATTGTAGTGTAAGAAACAGATACAATGCCTGATGCTTTAGACAGGGTGGCGGCTGATGCGATTGTGGCTCCAATAGTAATCTGCTTAGTGGCGTCTCCTGCGGAAGAAAAAGTGCCGCCAATTGTTTGAGTAGTGCCTGAGGTAAAACTTATAGTAGGCGTGTTGGTTTTGTCAATGGTAAGATTGTAGAAAGTTGTTGTGCCAGAAACTGTCGTAGTGTTATCTAAAGTCACGGTGCCTAAACGAGCTGTAAAGTTTCCTGAATTTGACCAAACGCCGGCAACATTAATAGCGTAATTTAAAGTATTTCCAGTATCAAGACCGGCATTGGTATTGATAGTAAGATTATTGCTAACTATAATAGCTCCTCCTAAAGTCGCTGTCTGGTTAGTATTGCTTAAAGTTAAATTAGTGTAAGTGCCAGTCACTACCGTTTGTCCGGCAGCCGCAGAATCATATTGAATAGTACCGCCCCAACTCAGACCTGTTGGAATTGGAGTGGCTGATGTATTTTGTGTTTTAATTGTGCCTGAGTTGTTAGGGGTGGTTACTGTTAAGGCGTAGGTTGCCATATCCAAGATGGCGCTGGCGTTGGATATGTTTAAAGTAGTGGTTGAGACAGTATTGTTGGCCGTATCAGTTCCTGAAGTGTTGCTGAGAGTTAAAATACCATAAGTGCCATCCATTATTTTCTGGGAGCCGGTTGCAGCATTGTATTCAACGGTTCCGCCCCAGGTCTTGCCTGCTGTTACGGGTGCAACTGATGTATTTTGTGTCTTTATGGTGCCTGAGTTATTCGGAGTAGTCACCGTTAAAGCGTATGTCGCCAT
>Ga0315296_10000835_pt1 | contig 27739 bp, 28 predicted proteins | sample YL17G14_18_MG_FD_203921 | JGI IMG/M metagenome (GOLD analysis project Ga0315296, IMG submission 203921) | Sediment microbial communities from Yellowstone Lake, YNP, Wyoming, USA - YL17G14_18 | ecosystem: Environmental > Aquatic > Freshwater > Lake > Sediment | place: USA: Wyoming | collected... | reverse complement strand
GTGCCGGAGATTGCCCTGACGCCGCAGACCATCGAGCGGTTTGCCGCGCGCTTCCCGGGCAAAGTGGCCGTCCTGCACAGCCGGCTGACCCCCGGCGAGCAGTTTGACGAGTGGCGGCGGATACGGTTGGGAGCGGTCGATGTGGCCATCGGGCCGCGCAGCGCCCTCTTTGCCCCCCAGCCCGACCTCGGCCTCATTGTCGTCGATGAAGAGCACGAGTGGACGTACAAACAGGACGACCAGTCGCCGCGCTACCACGCCCGCGATGTTACCATCAGGCTGGCGGAACTGACCAGTGCCGTCGTCGTGATGGGCAGCGCTACGCCGGACACCGTCAGCTACTACCACACTCAAAGAGGCGACTACCAATTACTTCATCTTCCCGAACGGGTCGTCCCCACCGCCGGCGCCGCCTTGCCCGGAGTGGAAGTCGTCGACCTGCGGGAAGAATTGAAGGCAGGCAACCGCAGCATTTTCAGCCGGTCCCTGACGGAAGCCATCAACCAGGCACTGGTTAACGGCGAGCAGGTCATCCTGTTCCTCAACCGGCGGGGCGGGGCAACCTTCGTCCAATGCCGACACTGCGGCTTCGTCCTCCGCTGTCGCCGCTGCGAAATCCCGATGACCTACCACCCCAATGAAGACCGCCTCGTCTGCCACCAGTGCAACTATCGAACGCCGGCCCCGGTCTTCTGCCCCTGCTGCGGCAGCCGGCAGATAAAGTACCTGGGCATCGGCACGCAAAAGGTGGAGCAGGAAGCCCGGGTCGCTTTCCCCGGCGCCCGTCTCCTGCGCTGGGACAGCGATGTCACCAGGAGCCGCCAGTCCCACCAGAGAATCCTGAACCAGTTCCGCGCCCACGAGGCCGATATTCTCATCGGCACGCAGATGGTGGCCAAAGGGCTGGACTTACCACAGGTGACCCTGGTCGGCGTCATCACCGCCGATACCAGCCTGAACCTGCCCGATTTCCGCTCCGGCGAGCGGACTTTCCAACTCCTGAGCCAGGTGGCGGGGAGAGCGGGGCGGGGTCCCTTGGGCGGGCAGGTCATCATCCAGACCTTCGCGCCGGAGCATTACGCCATTCAGACGGCGGCCAAACACGACTACGCCGCCTTCTATGAGAAAGAAATTCATTTCCGGCGCGGTCTCCGCAATCCCCCCTTCTCCCGTCTCGCCCTGCTGACCTACAGCCACACCAACGAGTTCCGGTGCCAGCGCGAGGCGGAGAGGATGAAACAACAGCTAGTCTCAGAAAGAGACGCCAAGGGCATTGACGACATCGACTTCATCGGGCCGGCGCCGGCTTTCATCCACCGACTGCGCGGCCGCTTCCGCTGGCAAATTATCCTGCGCGGCGTTGAGCTTTCCGCCTTCCTCTCGCCGCTCCGCTTTCCCCAGGGCTGGACGGTGGATATTGACCCCGCCAGCTTACTTTAGTAAACTTTACCGAGACATCTGACGAAGGAGTTCTTATGGCGGTCCTGCCAATCCAGGTCTTCCCCACCCGCGTCCTGAAGCAGAGGGCGAAGCGCGTCAAGTACATTGATGGCCCGGTGCAAAAGCTGGTCAGAGATATGCTCGAGACGATGCATGCCGTGCCGGGGCGCGTGGGGCTGGCGGCGCCGCAGGTGGGTGTGCCCCTGCGAGTGATTGTCATCGGCATCCCGGAAGAAGAGAACATCGTCCTCATCAACCCGGAAATCGTGCGGCGCAAAGGGGAAAGAGTAATTGACGAAGGGTGCCTCAGCCTGCCCGGGTTTTTCGCCAATATTACGCGGTCAGAAGCGGTAACGGTGAAAGGACTGGACCAGAACGGCAAGGAAGTCAGAATCAAGGCGGAGGGCTTGCTGGCGCAAGCGCTGGAGCACGAAATCGACCACCTGAACGGGATGCTCTATATCGACCATTTGGACAGCATCGAGAAACTGCAGAAGGTCGAGCCGCCGGAGAGCAAACCGGAGGATGACGGAGGCTAGTCCCCTTCCCTCATCAGGCTCGCCACCAGGTGCCCGTTGTTGTACTGCTCAACGATGTGGCGATATCGGTCGGAAATGACTTCTGGCTTAGTTTTCGGACTTCTTGCGTCGCCGACCGCGAAATAGAAAAGGTCTTCAAGATTATGGCTTGGGAAAGCCTTCTTGGCGCCGATAATAAACTTCTGGTTGATGCTCCGCTTGCCTTCGCGGACGCGGTACACCTGGCTCAGCGAAAGGCCCATTGCCCGGGCTAGCTCGGAAAGGTTGCGGTACTTCCCGTTGCAAAGCTCAAAAACTCTCGTCCGGATAACCATCTTCCTTCCTTGTGAGGTCATTTGTCATATTATAACACTAAAACGTGTCAGTTGTCAAGATGTCACACAGGAGGTATTCTGTTTGGTTGCTCCAAATATAGACTGGGTGTTCGCCATTTGTCAAGCAAAACCATATAGTCCAATGGTCATAGGAAATAAGTCCTAGCACCTCATTGACAGCTAGAGTCAAGGGACTTACAATACATCATCAACGAAACAGGACGAAATCTGGCATTGAGCATGAGAGATAAGTGGCAACCCAAGCCGGGCGATAGAGTCCTCCGACCGCGCCTTACCAGGCGTTTTCGGTTGCGACGGGTACTCGATATCCCGGCCCTTTTCAGCGCCGGCTACGGCAACGTCGGCGGGTCAATCTACTACGCCCTGGGCGTGGTGGCCGTGGTGGCGCTGGGCGCCACGCCCATCGCCTTGATAGCCGCCGGCATCGTCTTCATCTTCAACTCCCTGACCTACACCGAGGGCGGCACGATGATTCCGGAGGCGGGAGGCTCGGCCAGTTTCGCCCGATACGCCTTCAACGACCTGGGCGGGTTCATCTCCGGCTGGGCGCTGATGCTGAGCTACATCGTCACCATATCCATCTCCGCCTTCACCATTCCCCCCTACCTCAGCTATTTCTGGCCCGTGCTAAAGCAACCGGTGCCCGGCACGGCGCTGGCGATGGGCATCATCGTCCTCTTCATGGTGTTGAATATCATCGGCATCAAGGAGTCCACTAAGGTAAACGTCCTGCTGATAGTCATTGGCATCGTCACGCAGGTTGCCCTGGTCATTACGGGCCTGGTGCTGATACTCATGCCCCACCCGCAGACCCTGATGCAAAACATGTTCGGGGAGGGCAACTGGCCTTCGACCACGAACCTGGTGTTTGGCATCGCCATCGCCTCCCTGTGCTTTACCGGAGTCGAGACCATCGCTCAGCTGGCTGAGGAAACCCGTTCGCCCGAAAAGAAGATACCGCGCGCCTACGCTCTCCTGATTGTGGCTGTCCTGGCGATATTCACCAGCATCTCCATCGTGGCGCTGGCGGCAATGACCCCCCAGCTCCTCGCCGACCCGGTCAATGGCTGGGCAAGAGACCCGGTGGCCGGCATCGTGGCCAACCTCCCTTCAGCCACCCTGCGCCAGATTCTTGCGCCGCCGGTGGCCACCCTGGCGGCTATCCTGATGATTACCGGCACCAATGCCGGGATTATCGGCAGCTCGCGACTGGCTTTCAACCTTGCCGCCCAGCGCCAGTTCCCGCGGGCGCTCAACCGGGTGCACGGCCAGTTCCGCACCCCCTATATCGCCATCGCCGCTTTTTCCCTTCTCGCCATGTTGATACTGGTCCCCGGCTTCTTTGCCGCCGGGTTCTTTGCCGACCTGGGCGCCCTTTATGTCTTCGGCTCACTCCTCTGCTTTGCCATGGCGCACGCCTCGATTCTCAGTCTGCGCATCAGAAGACCGGACATACCCCGCCCCTTCAAGCTGGGCTGGAATATCAAGGTCTTGAAGAGAGAGCTACCCCTCCCCGCCATCCTCGGCCTGCTATCGACGAGCGCCGTCTGGATAATCGTCGTGCTGACCCAGCCGTTCAGTCGACTCACCGGCTTTGCCTGGATGGTCGCTGGTCTGGTTATCTACTACTTCTACCGGCGCCGGGCGGGACTGCCCCTGACGCAGACGCCGACCATTGAGACACACGCCGAAGTCTAGGCGTCTGGGTATTGTGGATTTCCCTGAATAGCATTATAATTCCCCTATCACAGATGGAATACCGCAACATCCTGGTGCCGGTAGCCGGCACGGAAGCCGACGTTGAAGCGATGAAGCTTGCCTGCCGGCTGGCGCGCAAAGATAAGGGCAAAATCTGGGCCGTCTATGTCATCACCATCAAGCGCGCCCTGCCCCTGGAAGCTGAGATTGAGTCTGAGATGCGCACCGCCGAGGAAATCCTCGACCATATTGAGCGGGTGGCGGAAGAAGAGGACTACGAGGTGGACACTGACGTCCTGCAAGCCCGCGAGGCGGGACCGGCAATTATTGATGAAGCGGCCGAGCGGAAGGTAGACCTGATTATCATCGGCTTTAAGCAGAAGAGGCGCTTCGGGCAGTTCAGCCTGGGCAACGTGGCGCCGTACGTCTTGAAAAACGCGCCCTGCCCCGTCCTATTATTGCAGGTGAAATAACGGAGTCGCACATGAAAGCAGTCATTATGGGTTGCGGCCGGGTCGGCGCTCAACTGGCCGATATGCTCGATGCGGAGGGGCACGAGGTGACCGTTCTGGACATCGACGCACTGAGCTTCAAACGGCTGTCATCGACCTTCGGCGGCACGGCGCTCATCGGCAATGGCATCGACCAGGAGGCGCTGAAGCGCGCCGGCATCGAGCGGGCCGATGTCTTCGTCGCCGTGACCCAGGGCGATAACCGCAACATCATGGCGGCGCAGGTCGCCAAGCACATCTTCAACGTGCCACGGGTCATCTGCCGCATTTACGACCCCCTGCGCCAGGAAATTTATGAGATGCTGGGTATCGAGGCGCTCAGCCCGACGACGGTCTTTGCCCAACTACTGAAAGATAAGATTGGGGGCAAAGGGTAATGTACATCATTATCATCGGCGGCGGCAGAGTCGGCTACTACCTGGCCAAAGCCCTGCTCGGAGAGGGGCACGAAATCCTTATCGTTGAGAAGAACGCCCGCTTCTGCGAGCTAATCAACGAGGAGATGGGTAGCGTCTGTTACAACGGCGATGGCTGCGAGGCGGCGGTCCTGGCGGACATCGGCACCAACCGGGCGGATATGTTCGTCGCCGTCACCGGCGAGGATGAAGACAACCTGGTGGCCTGCCAGGTAGCCAAGTTCAAGTTCAAAGTCCCCTGCACGGTCGCCCGCGTCCGCAATCCGCAGAATGAAACCCTTTTCCGCAAGCTGGGAATCGATGTTCCGGTGAGCGCCACCACCATCATTCTGGAAGCCATCGCCAAGGAAGTGCCCACCCACCCGCTGACCCACCTGATGACGGTGACGGACAGAGGCCTTGAGGTTGTCGATGTGAAGATTCCCCCCGCCGCTCCGACTATCGGCAAGGAGATAAGGTCGCTTTACCTGCCTCACGAGACCAAGCTGGTGCTGATTATCCCCAAGGAAGACAAGCCAGTTCTGCCCACGGGCGATACCGTTCTCCACGGCGGCGACCAGATAATCGCCCTCATCCCCAGGGAGCAGGAAGACGAGCTGAGGGCCACCCTGACCGGGGTTTAGGGGATGAGCGACAAGTTCTGGAACTGGCTCATCCTCTTCCTCGTTATCGTCATCGCGGTTAGCGGCTTGGTCATCTGGTCGAAGTACACCCCCGGCCAGCCAGTCGAAATCGAATTGTCTCCCCGCCCGCAAACAGAGGGAGATGTCTACATCAGCGGCGCCATCATTCGTCCCGGCATTTACCCGCTGAGAGAGGACGATACTCTTCAGGATATCCTGCAAGCCGCCGGTGGAGTCAAGAGCGACGCCGACCCGGACCGGATTGAGATTCACGTTCCGAACATAGAGGAGGAGAAGCAATCTCAGAAAGTCAACATCAACCGGGCGGACGCCTGGCTTCTGCAGGCGCTCCCCGAGATTGGTAAAACAAGAGCGCAGACTATCGTCGACTACAGGGAGAAGAACGGCCCCTTCAAGAGCATCGATGACCTGACCAGGGTGGCCGGCATTGGCGAAGACACTATTGAGAAGATTAGACACCTGATTACGGTTACGGACTGACGGTTGGGGAAATGTCGCCACTGATTTATCTGAGCTGTGCCTGGGCTGCCGGCGTACTTACGGGCACGGTTCTTCTTAGCAAGATTGACGATTTGCCTTACCTCCTTGCCCTCGCCGGACTGACTCCCCTGCCCTTTCTCTTCTTCCGCCGCTACCGCAGAGTAACCCTATTTCTCAGCTTCTGTCTCGTTGCTTTCTTCACCGCCGCTTCGTATTCGTTCTCCAGCCAGTCGGTCACGGAAAATGACCTGAGCTCCTTCAACGGCACAGTCCAAGAAATCAAAGGGACAATCTACCGCAACCCCGAGGTCACCGACAAGACCGCCCATCTCTATTTCTCAGCAACCGGCATCAGCGCGGGTGGCCCCTCGCGGCCAGTCGACGGCAAGGCGCTGCTCTTTGTCCCGCGCAATGCCGACTACCAATACGGTGATGTGCTCAAGGTGACCGGCGAACTGGAAACCCCACCCCAGCTTGACGACTTTGATTACGCGGGTTACCTGGCGCACCAGGGCATTGGCAGTATTATGTACTACCCGCACATTGAAACACAGGAGGGAACCACTGCCTTCAAACCTCTGGCCTGGGTCTACGATTTCCGGGATTCGCTCGCCGGAGTGCTGGCCAGAGCCCTGCCCGAGCCGCAGGCATCGCTGGCGCAGGGACTTGTTCTGGGCATCCGGACGAACATCCCGCCAGACGTCAAGAATGACTTCACCCGCAGCGGCACCGCCCACCTCCTGGCAATCTCGGGAGTCAACCTGAGCATCATTGCCGGTATTATGTTAAGCGTCGGCATCTGGCTGTTCGGCCGGCGGCGTTACTTCTACGTCTGGCTGGCGCTGGCGGTGGTCTGGCTCTATGCCCTGCTCACCGGCCTGCACCCGCCGGTGGTCCGCGGGGCAATCATGGCCAGCCTGTTTCTGGGCGCCGAGCTTTTCGGTCGGCAGAAGAGCGCCTTTGTCCCCCTCACCCTGGCCGCGGCGGTGATGGTCGGCATCAGCCCCTACATCCTCGGCGACGCCTCATTTCAACTGAGCTTTGTCGCCATGGCCGGACTGGTCTTCCTTTACCCCGCCCTCCGCGACCTCGGTCGAAAGCTGGCCGCCCGGGCTCTTGGCGAGGAAGAGGCGGCGGTCTCTCTCGTCAGTATCGCCACAGATAGCTTCGCCGCCACCTTTGCTGCCACTCTCTTCGTCTGGCCACTGATTGCCTACTATTTCGGCATCGTCTCTCTCGTTAGCCCTATCGCTACCCTGCTCGCCCTGCCGGCACTGCCTGCCACCATTATCCTGGGGACTCTGACGGGAGTAGTCGGGATTTTCTTCCTACCCGTCGCTCAGGTTATCGGCCTGGTAAGCTGGCTTTTCCTTTCCTACATACTGCTGGTGGCGCACGCTTTCGCTTTGCCGCCGGTCTCAATTATCCAGGTGGGCACGCTCAGTCCTGCCCTTTTCTGGGCCTACTATGCTGTGCTGGCTCTGGCCCTCTGGTTGTGGAGCCGGCGAGATATAGCGGAGTCGATGCTCAAGGCGCTAAGCCAAATACTCGCCCGGGTGCCCCGCAAACGGCTGGTCGCGCCGCTGGTACTTATCGCCATACTGGTCTGGTCAATTGCCCTGACGATGCCCGATGATAAAGTCCACGTCAGCTTTCTCGATGTCGGCCAGGGCGATGCCATTCTCATCGCCAGAGGCAGCCAGCAAATCCTCGTCGATGGCGGCCCCGGTCCGCAAGCCATAACCCGGGAGCTGAGCGAAAAGATGCCCTTCTGGGACCGGTCGATTGACCTTATAGTCCTGACGCATCCCCACGTCGACCACCTCGCCGGGCTGGTCGAGGTCCCGTTCCGATATAGCGTCGGGCAAGCCGCCCGGTCGACCGCCAGCCATTCGGGTTCCCTCTATGACGAATGGCAAGAGATGCTTGAAGCGCAGGGAGTCACCACGACGTTGATTCAGGCGGGGCAGGAGGTCAGGCTCGGGGAGGGGCTGGTCATCACCATACTGCATCCCGGACCGGACACAGGCACAGATGAAACGCTGGACGCCAACAACAATAGCCTGGTGCTGAGAGTAGAGGTCGGCAAAGTCAGCTTCCTCTTGACCAGCGATATCGGTCAGAAGGCCGAGTCGATGCTTCTCCAGCAGCGCGCCCGCGTTGCCAGCACCGTACTCAAGGTCGCCCACCACGGCTCGGGCGGCTCCAACAGCGCCCCGTTTATCGCCACCGTTCGCCCGCAGGTGGCGGTTATCTCGGTGGGCGAGAACAACGAGTTCGGCCATCCCAGCGACGATGCGCTGAAGAGGCTGGGGGAGAAACTGGTGACGGAGAACATCTACCGCACGGACGTCAACGGCACAATTGAGTTCATCACCGACGGGGAGCGGCTGTGGGTGAGGACGGAAAGGTGAGTGTTTCAAAACTGCCAGCAATATGCTAGAAGCCAGTAGTTACCTGAGTCACAGTCCCAGATGCGTCCACAGTGTATGTTCCTTTGGTGTATCGTGTAGCTACATAGTTGACCAGTCCAGTCTGGATGCCATCGGCAGTAATATCATGCTGGTAGAGAATGAAACCATTCTTATCACCAACTGCGTAGGCAGTACCACTCGGGTCGCTTATCTTGTCCACCGTTACCGCTGACGTAGCGTCGGGGAAGGCCGACATGTCATTGGTAGCTACACTAACTGGGTTTGGTAACCTAATTAATCGGTTATCGACCATCAGAGCCACTACAGCTGACTGAACGTTGGTAAGCTCGGTGTCGGCGGCTTCTTCACGTCGCCGTCTCAAAGCCGCTAAGACCGACCATTTCATTCTTGCCGCCTGTGTCGCTTTTTCAAATTGCGTCAAATCTCTGACTCTCTCGATTGATTCTTTCTCAACCTTAACGCCAAGATATGTCGTTGCGAGTTCCATGAGACTTTCAGAGTTGTACATGTAGAATGAAGCAACGCCAGCTTTCGTTCTTATCTCCTCCACCAATTCCGGACGGGGACCAATTGTCCTCTTTCCCTTTGACTCCACGACCCACCACCAATCTTCTTTATCGTCATCAGTTACAAATATCAATTTCTTGAAGTCAGCTCGTTTTTGAGCTTCCTCAATTATTTGATACCAAAGTATTAAGTCCCCAAACCGTCTTTTGAAACAAAGCCCGCCACAAACATATGAATCATCAGTTCCCGGTTTATTTTTTCCCTCGTCCAAAAAACCAGGGGGCTGGCTATGCTTGTACCTGACCTCACCTTCTTCGTATATCCTGTTTAGCTCTTCCTGGTTGCTAGGTGCCTGCCCTACTTTTCCTTTGACCAAAGAGTCAATTTCATCCCTTAGTTTATCAACATCAAACACATTAGGTTGTTGCTTCTCAAGGTGTTCGAGCTCTGTTTTAAATTCCTTAAAAGCGTTAGTCACTTTTTCCAACAAGGTATCTGCCTTTATCACAGGATGCCTCTTCGACAATTGTAGTCGCTCTATTCCTACTCTAAGCGTTTTCTCACTTTCACCAAGAATGCTTCTTACCTCATCGAATTTCTTGATTTGCTCCGCTATGACATATAGTCGGTTTTCCTGATATTCCAGGGCAACCTGATAAGGAATCCAAAGGCGATTAGAAACACTATGCAGTACTTTTAGTAAGTCTTCGCATGCTTTCTTGGGATAACGGTACAAGTTTAGAAGGACGTTTGCGTCAAGAACGAAAAAACACTCCTTCCAAAGCTCTACAAGTTCTCGCTCGTTAGGCCGGTAGTAACCTGGGAATAATTCTTTCATCTGCCTACGCCTTTGCCCCAGAACAATGTAGTGTAACTCTAATACTACCTTTAAGTTGTGTCAAGGGGGTGTGCTCTGTCTCCCGTCGCATGAAGCAAACAGGAGCCACAGATAAACACAAAGTGACAAAATCCGCTTGACCACTTAGAACGTTCGTGCTATTGTTTCTCCTGAGCAAAGTCGAAGGATGTACTCATGACGCAAAATAGGCTTGCCCAGAGCCGAAGCCCTGAGCACAGCGAAGGGGAAGTCGAAGGGACTTGTCCTGAGCGAAGTCGGAGGAAACGTGGCGCCCCTAAAGGTAACCAGAATGCCCGCAAACACGGCTACTACTCCAGCATTATCAATGAGAAGGAAAAACAAGCTCTTAGCTCTCTATCCCAAGTCACGGCTAGCGATACTGAAATAGTTGTCCTCACCCTCAGGCTTCAGTCTATCCTTGAACATGACGCCGCCCACATCAGGCTCATTGTGCGGGCGTTCCTGAAACTTGCCCGGCTTGCGCTGGCTCGTTGTCAGCTCACTGACGCGGATGACAATGAAAAAGTCTGGGGAGACCTGCTTACCTCTCTCTGGCACGATATTGAAAAGGTCAGCAATGGTGAATCTCTTTCCCCGGATTGAAAACAGTTGTTTCTCAAAAAATGCGTTTTTGGAACAAATACAAATCAGGAGTTGAGATTAAAATGACGCCAATCATGCTCAAAGAAACAATTCAGCCGCATACCTGCCTTGGGTATGACGCAGGCTCGCAGAAACAATTCCCCCACCCCCTGTCACCCTGAGCCGCAGGCGAAGGGTATCGGGGTGGGGTTGGGGGACTGACTGCTAAAAGCTGATAGCTGATTGCTCAAATGGGAACGAATAGTCTATAATGGGGTCGGAATATGAAAGCATTTTTCCGCGAAATTCTCATCACCACCGTCCTCGCCCTGGTCATCTTCCTTATCATCCAGGCCACCGTCCAGAGCTTCGTCGTCGTCGGCATCAGCATGGAGCCCAGCCTGCACGAGGGCCAGCGACTTCTCGTAAGCAAGGTCTCCTACTATGTCGGCGAACCCCAGCGCGGCGATGTCATCGTCTTCCGACCGCTGGGCAACTCGGAAGAGGACTACGTCAAGCGTGTCATCGGCCTGCCCGGCGATACCGTCGAGGTGAATAAAAGCGTGGTCTACGTCAACGGCGTCGCCCTCGACGAGCCGTACATCATGCAGTCGCCGTCATATACGGTCGATAACAAGACCGTCCCGCCCGACACTTATTTCGTCCTCGGCGATAATCGCAACAACAGCAACGACTCGCATAACGGCTGGACCGTGCCCCGCCCGAACATCGTCGGCAAGGCCTGGGTTTCCATCTGGCCGCCGCGACAGTGGGGACTCATCCGCGATTACCACAGGCTCAACCAGATTGTCGGCTTCATCGGCCTGAGACTGGCCCGCGCCGGGAGCTAAAATGACCGTGAACGTCGAGGCGCTTTTCCAGAGGTCGGGCGCCCTGCTTAAGGGCCACTTTCTGCTGACCTCGGGTCGACATTCCCCCGTCTACTGGGAAAAGTTCCGCGTCCTGCAGTTCCCGCAGTACACCGCAGAGCTGTGCCAGATGATTGCCCGCCATTTCCAGAAGGACGACGTACAGGTGGTCGCCGGGCCCACCACCGGCGGCATCATCATCGCCTATGAGGTTGCCCGACAGCTCGGCGTCCGCAGCGTCTTCGCCGAGAAAGACGGCGATGTCCGGCTGTTCCGCCGCGGCTTCAACATCGACCCCGGCGAACGGGTGCTGATTGTCGACGACATCCTGACGACGGGCGGCTCTATCCACGAGGTGATAGCCGCGGTAAATAACGTCGGCGGCAAGCTCATCGGCATCGGCGTCCTGGTGAACCGCGCCGAGAGCGAGGTCGTTTTCGGCGTCCCCCTTTACGCCTGCCTCCGCTCCCGAGCCATCACCTACACTCCCGCCGAATGCCCTCTCTGCGCCGGCAAAGTCCCGCTGGTCAAGCCGGGCAGCAGCCAGCAATCGACCACTTAGCATCACTCTCGCCTGCCACAAAGGAGGGTGTCGTGGATATTTTCCTGATTTTCCTCGTTGCCGTTCTCGCCGTGATTCTGACCTACTTCATCACCCGGTTCACCTTCGAGGAGAAGTTCCGTCGCTGGCGCGACGCCGAAATTGAGAATCGCAAGAAGGCCGTCCAGAACGGCATTAACAAGAGTCGCGCCGTCCTCGGCGGCAAGTTCACCGAGCAGCTCGTGCCCTACCTGCCCGAGTTCAAGTACGACCCCACCGAAGCCCGGTTCATCGGCAGTCCCATCGACCTGATTGTCTTCCCGGGACTGTCGCAGGGCGAGCCAAGAGAAATCGTGATTGTGGAAATCAAGACCGGCGGCAGCCAGCTATCGACTGTGGAAAGCAAAATCCGCCAGCTGGTGGAGTCGGGAATGGTGCGCTGGGAGCTAATCCAGCGGGTGGGTTAGCGCCCCTCGCCGAAATGTCCCTGGAAGAGAGACCCTTCGCGGCACTCAGGGTGACAGATAGCACATTGCCATTCTGACCCCCACATGTCCTTCTGAACGAAGTGAAGAATCTCAAGGGTTGCGCGAGCTGACGTAACGAAACACTACCTCCCAAACTCTTTGCTCAGCTGCCCGGCGCTGAGGTGGATGAGGGTGGGTCGACCGTGGGGGCAGGTGTGGGGACTTGAGGTCTTCTCCAGCTGGAGTACTAGCTCTCGCATCTCGTCGTCGGATAGCGACTGTCCCGCCCGGACCGCCCCGTGACAGGCCAGGGATATCGCCACCCGCTCCGACCAGTCGGTCCGCGCCTCGGCACCGTCGAGCACTTCCCGCAGCACGCCCGACCAGTCGCCTTTACCCAGCACTACCGGCATCGCCCGCACCAGGTAGGTGCGGTTGCCGAACGGCTCCAGCGCAAAACCGAGGTCGACCAGTTCCGCCAGGTGCGACTTCAATACTTCCTCTTCCCGGGGATTGACCTCGAAGGTCGCCGGCTCGAGCAGTCCCTGCACCTCGATGGCCCGCTGACCTCTCTGCGCCCGGACTTGGTCGAACAAAATCCGCTCGTGCGCGGCATGCTGGTCGATGAGGTAAAGACCGTCGGGTCCCTCGGCGACGATGTAGCTGGCCATCGCCTGCCCGATAACGCGCAGGGCAGGCAACGTTGCGGCGAGGGTGGGTGCGGGATGGGTCGGCGTGTTGGCGAGTGGCGGCATCGCCTTCCATAGCGACGGCGGATGGCCGGTCGACGGCGGTCGATAGGCGGTCGCCACCTCGGCAATCGCCGGCACCGGCATCTGCGCGACGAGGGCCTGTCGCACCGCCTTCTGCACGGCGACAAACACCCGCGGCTCGTTCTGGAACTTCACCTCGCTCTTCGCCGGGTGGATATTAACGTCGACCTCCCCCGCCGGCACGTCGATATTGATGATGTCCACGGGGTGCTTCCCGGTCATCAATAACCCGTGGTAGGCCTCCTCCACCGCCCAGACGAGAAGTCGACTATTCACCCAGCGTCGATTAATGAAAAAGCTGATGCCGTCGCGACCTGCCCTCGATATCGCCGGCGCTCCGACCATCCCCGTAACCCGAACGGGCGACCAGTCGGCGGCATCCTTAATCTCGACCATATTCCGCGCCACTTCCAGCCCGTAGACGGCCACGACCGAGTCCATCAGACTGCCCTTACCGGCGGTCGATAGCGCCTCACGGCCGTCGATGTCGAGTCGAAAGGCGACCTCCGGATAGGCGAGGGCATACTGGCTGACGACATTGGCGATGTGGGAGTTCTCGGTGGCGGTCGACTTCAGAAACTTGAGTCGCGCCGGAATCTTACGGAACAAATTCCGGACGGTGATGGTGGTGCCGGGAGGTCGGGCGTGAGCTTTCTTATTCGTAACGACCCCACCCTCCAGGCTGACGTAAGTACCTTCGGTCGACCCCGCCGCGCAGGTCACCATCTCGACCTCCGCCACAGCGGCGATGCTGGGGAGCGCCTCGCCGCGGAAACCGAGACTGCGCAGGGACTGCAGGTCGTCGATATGGCTGATTTTGCTCGTCGCGTACCGCTCGAAGGCAAGCTCAACTTCGGTCGACGCAATGCCGTCGCCGTTGTCGGTCACCCGAATCAGGCTTATTCCGCCGCCCCGCACCTCGACCGCAATCTGGGTCGACCCGGCATCGAGGGCGTTCTCCATCAGCTCCTTGACCACCGAGGCCGGTCGCTCGACCACCTCCCCGGCGGCAATCTGGGCCACGACTTTCTTGTCTAAGATGCGGATGGGCATAGAACTACTTCTTATCAGTATCTTCGCTGACAAATCGCACCAGCTTCTCCCAGTCGATGCGTCCGTCCTGAAAACAAAAGTCATTACTGAAGTCACGAGTGAACCTGTTCAAAGCGGCGGCCCAAGCTTCCTCGTATTCCTGCCGATGCTTAGCCGGCTCGTCCCTGTTCACTGCAATCAGTCTGAGGTAGAAATCCGGGTCACCCGTAATCTCCGTCCAGAATGCCTTTCCCTGAGAACCCGGGTATGTGATATCTTTGCTCGGGCTTACCTTAGCCCGACCGTAGGCGGGCCCTGTTGGGCCATAGACCATGCGAGCAATAGGTTGAAGAAAAGTCTCATCCAATAGGATTTCGTCGGACGCATTCACATGGACTTTCATCCGTTCCTCAACTATTTCGGAGGCCTTCCCAATTCGAGCAAGGGCTAGCGCATAAGGATTACAGCTCCGGAGTGATTTCTTCAGGGTAAACGTACGTAATATCTTCAGTTTTCTCTCGAAGAAATCATCGACGCACAGAGCGGCTAGTTCGTCCAGTGTCAGACTCGAAACGTTTGTCTTCAATTAGGAGTATCACCTTTTCAGTATTCCCAGAGCCTGTTCCATTTTCTTATAATCCCGTTTCTTCGCCAACAACTCTTTCACTAGGCCAATCTCGACGAATCGCATCTTGTCTGCAACCTCGTGAAACGTCCCTGCGAGTAGTTCTTGATATTGGACTCGTTCCTCATTCCCTGCCACCAAGAAAATGTGGCTATTCCATAGGTCAAAAGCGTGTTTCAGCTTTGCCATTGCATGATAGATATCGCCCCCGACCTGCACCTCAAATACATATGTTGGAACTGAACGTTCCACTCTCCTCCAAACAACGTCAAGTCGGGTACTCTCAAGTGGGTATTCCTTATCACCAATGTAACCCTGGATATTACCAATCTCAGCTAGGTCTGCTACTGCCTCTGTATGATTTACCGCACCGACCCCAGCAGGAGCAACGGGCTCGCTCAGTGAGGCGGATGCCGTCTCCATCAAGGGTGTCAAACCCAAACCGATTCTTGCGGCATCTACCTCTGCAATAGGATAGCATTGAAAAACCATCCTCGTAATCAATTGCAAGTCATGAGAGGTATAGTGTCGGGTAAGCCACAGATGCGGTGGAAGGCAGTACTCAATATCGAACTCGAACCTTAGTGGCCAAATTACCTGATTTCTTCTTATCTCCTCCGGCCAGAGAGGATTTGTCTGTTTGAATTTGCTGACCACACGCCCAAAGCCAACTATGCCATGCACCGGCTTGGATACGTAGAACAGTAAGCCGTCACCTTCTCTCAGCATATTCCATAAAGCACTGAGCTCACGGAAGTCCTTCAGTCCCCAGATATTGCGGGTTTCAAAAGCTACCTTCCAGTTCCTCTCTGTTCCAACCACGAGCCAGAATTGTTGCATATTACCCCCAGTCCTTTGCCCCTATCCTACACGTTTTCGTGTAACCTGTCAATACCTTTTGAAGAAATTTTACTATATTTTTTCCAGTCGGGCGAAACTCTGGAGTAGTTTCTTCACCCCCGCCCCCTCGAAAGCCACGGTGACCTCGGCGTCGTCCTTCCCCGGCTTATAGCTCACCACCACCCCCTCGCCGAACTGGGCATGGCGCACGTGGTCGCCGGCCTTGAGCTCGGTCAGGTCGGCCCGGGCAATCGACCGATTCCACGCCGAAAGGGCGGCGGCGACTCGACTCTCCTCGGCAACCTCGCGCAGACTGCCGCCGGTAATCAGGTGAGGCGGGATGTCGCGGAGAAATCGCGAGGGCGGGTTGGGTCGACTACTCCCCATCAGGCTGCGCTTGAACGCCCGCACCAGGTACACCCGCTGCTTCGCCCGCGTGATGCCCACGTAGCACAGTCGCCGCTCCTCCTCCATCTGGTCGGGTTCGTCAAACGACCGGATGTGCGGCAGGATGCCCTCCTCCATGCCGACGATGAAGACAATGGGAAACTCCAGCCCCTTCGCCTGGTGCAGGGTAATCAAAGTCACCGCCGCGACGCTCTGGTCGAGGCTATCGACGTCCGATACCAGCGTCACGCCTTCGAGGAAAGCACACAAACCCTCGGTCGACGGCACATCACGGTACTCCTGCGCCACCGTCCTCAGCTCGAGGGCGTTCTCCCAGCGCTCCTCCCCGTCCATCTCCCGCGCCAGGTAGGCCTTGTAGCCCGACCGCTCGACGACGAGGTCGAACAGGTCGACCACATTCAACTCTTTGCTCAGGGTCGTCAGGTCGGCCATCATTTCGTAGAAGGCGAGCCTCTGCTTGACGGCGCGAGGATTCAAGGGCGACTTGACAGTGGGGTCGGCGAGCATCTTCAAAGCCTCATACAGCGAGACGCCCAGCGACCGCGCCCACTGGCCCAGCTCGACCACACTCCGCTCGCCGATGCCGCGCTGGGGGACATTGATAATGCGCAGGAAGCTGACATTGTCGTTCGGATTGAGGATAAGCCGCAGGTAGGCGATGACATCCTTGACCTCGCGCCGTTCGTAGAATCGCGTGCCGGCGACGAGTCGATAGGGCACCCCGTAGCGCAGGAAAGCTTCTTCGAGGACGCGCGACTGGGCATTCGTGCGGTACATTATAGCGAAGTCGTTCAGCTTGGCCTCGCCGCGACTGACCGCCTGTTCAATCTCGTTGACGGCAAACTGCGCCTCCTCCTGCTCGTTGTAGGTTTCGATGACGGCGATGGGCACACCGGGCTCATTCTCCGTCCAGAGGCCCTTCTGTTTGCGCTGCTTGTTCGCCGAGATAACGTGGGATGCCGCCTCCAGGATGAGCTGGGTCGACCGGTAGTTCTGTTCCAGCAGGACGACCTTGGCCTCGGGGAAGTCCTTCTCAAAGTTCAAGATGTTGCGCAAATCGGCATAGCGCCAGGAGTAAATCGACTGGTCGGGGTCGCCAACCACGCACAGGTTGCGGTACTTGCCAGCGATTTGCTTCATCAGCTCGTACTGGACGAGGTTAGTGTCCTGGAACTCGTCGACGTGGATGTGGACATAGCGCTCCTGGTAGCGACTCAGCGTCTTCGGGTCGTTGCGGAAAAGGTGCACCGTCTTCATCAGCAAATCGTCGAAATCAAGGGCATTGCTTTCCGAGAGAAGTTTCTCGTAGCGCTCGTAGACCCGCTGGGCAATCTCGTCAAAGTAGCTGCGGCCCCGCTTGCGGTACTCGGCCGGCGAGAGCAATTGCGACTTGGCCGCGCTGATGGCATTTTGAATCGACTTCGGCGGGTATTGCTTGGGGTCGAGTTCCAGCTCCTGCAGACAGCGTTTCAGCAGGGACACCTGGTCATCCTCGTCATAAATGACGAAGCCGGGCTGGACGCCAATCGACTTACCGTCGCGGCGCAAAATCCGGGCGCAGATGGCGTGAAACGTGCCGATGGTCAGGTCGCCCACCCGACTAAACAACAGCTTGCCCAGTCGCTCCGCCATCTCGCGGGCGGCCTTATTGGTAAAGGTGACGGCCATGACGTGGTAGGGGCTGACGCCGACGACTTTGACCAGGTAGGCGATGCGGTGAGTGATGACTCTGGTCTTGCCGCTGCCCGGTCCGGCGAGGATGAGGAGGGGGCCGTTGATGGTCTGGACGGCTTCCCGCTGGGCCGGATTGAGTCCGGCGAGTATATCGGTCACACCTGGTATTATAGCATTCTCAGCCCGCAGGGTTGAAATCAGAGTAGTGGGGCGGTGTAAACAAACTGGGGCGTACTAATATGCCGATTGATTTGGGCCGCAACAATTTTTAGAAGGGAAACAACTCGAGGCTGATTAGCGCTAATTAGCTTTGAGTTGTTTTTAGAGTTATGTAAAAGGGCAAAATAGGTTATGTAAAGGAACAATGCCTCTTGCTTCTCCAGCAAAACAGATGTAGAATGGGCGCAACATGGCCGATGTTAAATCAAATGAGCGTGAATTCAATAGCCAGGTTATTTCGTGGCTTAAGGAGTTCATCAGCGGCGGTAGTTACCCCTTTGAAGACGTCACTGGCGAAACCTCGGTCAAAATAGCAGGCGAGACCAAATTCCCTGATGTCCAAATCTGGCTAAACCGGGCTACTAAACAAGGTTTCTGCGGCTGGGAGCTCAAGCCACCGGCTATCGCGGCGGACGACACTGCCCTGCTGGAAAACGCCGCCAGCAAAGCACGCGCGATGAACGCCGACCACTTTGTCACCTGGAATATGCGCAGCGCTATCCTGTGGCGCACTCCTCAAGCCGGCACTGCGGTGTCTGCTACCGACAGAGTGAAAGAATACCCTCCCATACCCAATATATCTAAAGTAGACGATATGTGGGTTAAGCCTAACGACATTCTGCTAAAAACGCTTGCCCGCGATATTCTTGATGACCTGAAAACCCTCAAATACGAGGGACACCTGCACCAGATAGAGGCGGACACCAGGTTCTTCGTTGGCCGCCTGCACAAGTCAGTGGATGTCTTAAGTCGCACGCTGCGCGACGCCTTATTATCGCGTATCGGCGGCGATGTTAAATTCAAGCAGGCGCTGCAAGCCTGGGGCACGAAACAGGGTATTGCCAACGTTACTGACGCCGAGTTTCATCAAGTGGTCGCCAAGCAGATAATATACCGCCTGCTGGTGCGTATCCTGTTTTACATTACTCTGCAGCGCCAGTGGCGTAACCTGCCGGAATTGAGCTTTAATGACCTTAACGGCCAGGCGGCCAGCGCGCACCTGAAAGAGATATTTGCCCGAGCGCGCGACTTGGACTGGCACGCCGTTTTTGAAGAAGGCTTGCCGGATGAAATTGAGATGCCGGACCGGGCGACGGATGAAATTGACGCGCTGCTGTTTGACCTGAAACGCTTCAGTTTCAGCCATATGCCGCACGATGTTATCGGCGCGGTGTTTGAGAAGCTTATTCCCCGGCCGGAGCGCCGTGCTCTGGGACAATATTTTACGCCGGAAAACCTGGTTGACCTTATTGTGGCTTTCTGCGTGCGCCAGCGCGACGACAAAGTGCTTGACCCTACCTGCGGCACCGGCACCTTTCTTCTGCGCGCCTACAATAAGAAAATGTGCCATCTGGGACTGGTGGACCACAAGCAGCTACTACCCCAAATCTGGGGGGTGGATATTGCGCACTTTCCGGCGGAACTAGCCACCATCAACCTCTTCCGCCAGGATTTGAACGACTACGCCAATTTCCCGCGCATCATCGTCAAAGACTTCTTCGAGGTAAAGCCGGGCGACACTTTTGATTTCCCGCCGCCCAAAGCCAATGTAGCTACGGGTTTTACCAAGGTCCACGAGGCTATTCCGCAGTTTGACGCCGCCGTAGGCAATTTCCCTTTTATCCGCCAGGAGCTGATTGAGAAAACGGTTAAAGGTTATAAAGACAAACTGGAAAGGGTTATTAAAGAGGACTGGCTGGCGGACTACCGCGACGCCTTTGATATTAAAGAGCAGGACTGGCTGGCTTACAAGAAAGGCATGAGAATAGCCCTCGGCGAGGTTGAATTTAGATTATCCGGCCAGGCGGATATTTATGCCTACCTTTACTTCCACGCGGGCTGCTTTGTTAAAGAAGGCGGGCGGATGGGCTTCATTACCTCCAATTCCTGGCTGGACGTAGCCTACGGGTATCAGCTTCAGAAGTATATGGTCAACAACTTCAAGATAGTGGCAATTCTGGAGTCCCGCTGCGAGCCGTGGTTTGAGGATGCGGCGGTGAACACGGTAGTCACTATTCTGGAGCGGTGCTCTAATAAAGCCAAACGGGATGAGCACATCGTCAGCTTTGTTAAGGTCAAAAAGAAGCTGGGGGAGCTTATCCCCTGGGACGCCAAGCTGAATGCTCTTGACCGCTGGGTGGGTCTGGATGGCCTGGCGCAGAAAGTGGAAGCCGCCGTGTACGATAAGAAAGTCTGCGCTATTGATGAAGCCGGCGCTAAATGCACGCTGGAGGGCGTGGCGACAGTGGAGGATGACGATTTCCGCATCCGCCTGGTGAAACAGAGCGACCTACGGGAACAGCTAAATAAAGAGCCAAAAACCGCCAAGTGGGGGCAGTACCTCCGAACACCCGCGGTATACCTAGAAATATTGCAGAACTCTAACATTGATTTACCAGAACTCAACGATGTAGCTGATGTAAGCAGAGGGATAACCACCAATAATGTAGATTTTTTCTATCTCACAGACGAAGCAATCAATCACTGGAAAATCGAGAATGAGTTCATTCTCCGGCCAGTTATTTATTCCCCAAAAGAGATACCGAACATTATCGTGGATGCTTCTAAGCTAAGTTATGCGCTTTTCGTATGTAACAAACCCAAAAAAGAATTAGTAGGCAACAAGGCTCTTGCATACATCAAAGCGGGCGAGAAAAAAGGCTTCAATAACTCCTTAACTTTTAAGGGAAAGGAACAATGGTATTCATTAGGTGATGTGCCAACTGTACCCTGCTCATTGTTTTACGCTCGGTCAGGCTCAAAGTTTAGGGTTGCTTTGAATTCAGCGGGCTTCGCAGTCAACGATAATCTATACACAGTAATACCGAAGAATGGTATCAAGAATGAACTGCTTTGCGCTTTGCTTAATAGCTTTGTATTTGCACTAGGCCTAGAGGTAAATGGTCGCATTAACCTTGGCGAAGGTGCCTTAAAAGTACAGGGTTTTGAACTTGGGTTAACAGAGATTCCAAATCCCAACAAAATATCAACTGAATACAAGAAAGCCATATTGTCTGCTTTCAAACAGTTAGCGCTGAGGCCAATAAATGATGTTTTTGAAGAAGTGAAAATGAAAGACCGCCGGAAGCTGGACAGCCTGGTGCTGGAGGCAATGGGGCTGGACCCGGCTAAATACCTACAGCCCATCTATGACGGTCTGACGGACCTGGTGCGGGAACGCATCGAGCTGGCTGGTATGCGCAAGAAGCTCAAACAGTCTAAGGTTGTGCGGGACACCGCCAAAATGATAGAACAGGTCACCGATGATTTGGTGAAGGAAGGCATAAAGAAGTTCCCGGATGACTTTCTGGACAAGAAACCCAAGCCGCAGGATTGCATTAATGTGCCAGTGCCGGATGGGAAGCTGCGGGTGGGGCTGCCGTTACTAACTCAGCATGAAGTCTTGGGTGAGGGCTTCAGCTATCAGGCGCCCGGGCTGGCGGCGGCTAAATACATCGTCTATGCCCACAGACCCAATGAGTATATCGTCTGTCTGCCCAAAGATGAAGTAGTGGTCACTAAAGCGGTAACGGATTATGAACGCTACTTGAAAGAGCTATTCCAGAAGTTGAACCAGGAGCTTCTGAACCGCCTCCTTGACCACAAACAGGCGGAAACATTAGCCCGGCGCATCTTTCAGGATTTGGGCCTGCCGCCACAATAGCCGTTCCCCTGGCGCGGTCGGACCTGACCTGAGAATCCAGCCCCTTTTCACGGCCGCTGGATTCCGTTTTGCAACGGAATGGTTACGGTGGATTCCGACTCCCGTATCGAGTACGGGACAAGCTTCGTCGGGATGGACAATACGGATTTGACTTTTCTTCTCTCGTCTCTGTAATATATATGCGGCTATGCGCATATAATCCTATCCAGGACTGCGGGAAATGCAAGAGCTAATCAAAGCCATGAAAGCCCTCTCCGACGAGACGCGACTCCGCATGCTCAACGTGCTGATGGAGCGGGAGTGCTGCGTCTGCGAGGTTATGCAGGCCCTCAATGTCTCCCAGACCCGCGCTTCCCGCAACCTGGGCATTCTGGAGGAGGCCGGGTTCCTCAAGTCGCGCCGGGAAGGTCTCTGGATGCTCTACTCCATCGACTGGTCGGGGGCAAATCGATACGCCAGTTCCCTGGCCCGGCTAATCAAGGAGTCGGCCGTCCGCCACGATGTCCTGACCGAGGACCGGAAACGCCTGAAGAAGGCGCAGCGTGTCGGCCTGAAATGCGACTAAGAAACGAACAACGCAGTGAATATTGATACAGTAACCACTCCCCTGCTGGCGGGCCTGATTGCCCTCAAGGACTACATTGCCCTGCATGTAATCACCTGCCTCATCCCCGCCTTTCTCCTCGCGGGCGCCATCGTGACCTTTGTGTCACGGGAATCGATTATCGGCTATCTTGGCTCGGCGAGCAACAAGGTCTCCTCGTTCGGCATCGCCGCCGGCGGCAGCTTTCTGGTGTCGGTCTGCTCCTGCACCGTCATCCCGGTGGCGAGCGGTATTTACTACGGCGGGGCGGGCATCGGCGCCGCCTTCATTTTGCTCTGGGTGGCTCCCGCCGCCAACATCCTGGCGCTCGTTTACACCGGCTCAATCATCGGCGCCGAGATGGCGATAACCAGGCTCATTGTTGCGCTGTCGGTCTCTTTCCTCGTTGGAGCAGTGATGCTCGCTTTCTTCCGCAAAGAGGAACAGAAGCGCTCGCTGGCCGCCGAGTACAAAAAGGGCGCCGTGATGGCGAAGAAAGACCTCATCCTCCTTCTGCTCCTTGTCGTCAGCCTGCTGGCGCCGAACTATGCAGTCCAAAAAGGGCCATACCTCTACAAAGTGCTGATATGGGGGGGAGCGACGGCAGTAGTGGCACTCTACGCTTGGAAGGTCAAGAGCCGAGACGAAATCAAACACTGGCTCAAAGAATCATGGTGGTTTGTCCGCACCATTTTCCCCCTGCTCCTCGTCGGAGTGTTCGCCGTGGGTATCGTCGGCGCGTTACTGCCTCAAGAATGGATTCAGGCGTCGGTGGGTGGGGAGGGGCTGAGGCAATCGTTCCTCGCCTCACTAACCGGCTCCATCATCTACCTAGCCACGCTGACCGAAGCCCCCTTCGTCCATACGCTTATGGGACTAGGGATGGGCAAGGGCCCGGCGCTGGCACTTCTTCTCACCGGTCCCGGGTTGAGCCTGCCTAGCTGGCTGGCAATCGCCAAAGTCTTCGGCACGAAGAAAGCGCTCGTTTACATACCTACCATCATTATCCTGGGAACACTGGCTGGCTGGATAGCCGGCTTTATTCTGAGCTAAAAGGAGGTCCGAATGATTGTTGAAGTCTGTGGCAAAGGTTGCGCCAAATGTGAAATGACCGAGAAAAATGTCCTGCAGGCGATGAAAGAACTGGGCATGAACCCCGGCATTGATGCCCTGGTCACCAAAATCAAGGACATCAAGATGATTAGCGCCCGCGGCGTCATCATGACTCCCGCCGTAGTCATCAACGGGGTCAAGATGTCCCAGGGACGCATTCCGGAAGTGAGTGAAATCAAGAAGTGGCTGGAAGAGAACAAGGGCAAATAAGTGGTGTCTCCTCTCTAATCAAGATAGTGGCGAAAGGGCTCAGGGAGAATGTCAGTGCTTGAAATCAGAAAAGCTGCGGTGGGTCTGGATGAAAAAGAAGTGCTTGAACTGGAAAGAATCATTACCGACATGGATAAGGACGAAGCACTCAGGTTCCTCAAGAAATCAATCTACGAAAAAATTGCGCATTCCCAGCAGGGTAAGCTAAAATCGCATCTGGACAGCGCCAATCCGGTAGACCAGTTCACTAATCAGCATCGGGTTAAGGAGCCATAAATATGGGCAAATCAACAGGCGGGCTGCTTTGCCGAGAGGTGAACGAGTGACAACAAACGCCTTAATCTACATCACTTTGTGTGTGGTGCTCTGTCTGGTCTCTCTCCGCTTTGACCGGGCGAAGACAGTAGCGGGACTCCGAAAGGGCTGGCGAATGTTCCGGAATATTGCTGTCCCGTTCCTGAACGTTCTCATCCTGGTTAGCATCGCTCTCTACCTGATACCGCCGGGCTTCATCAGCAAGTACCTGGGGGCTGGCTCCGGTATCCTGGGGTTCATTACCGCAGCCCTGGTGGGTTCCATTACCCTCATACCCGGATTCATTTCTTATCCCATTGCCGCCAGTTTACTGCAACAAGGAGCTTCCTATACCGTCGTGGCAACCTTTATGACCACTCTGATGATGGTCGGCGTGGTCACCTTGCCTCTTGAATCTCGGTTCTTCGGCAGGAGGGTGGCAATATTGAGAAACATATTGAACTTCATCGCCGCAATTCTGATTGGTCTGGCAGTGGGTATGATACTATGAGCGCCTATTTCCAGAAAATGAAGCCGTATCTCTTGATTACCGCCTTTGCCGTGTCGGTGCTGGTATCATATATTCTGGGTTTCGAGCCGGGGGAAGTAATCGCCGGGCACTTTGCCCAATCCTTCATCGAGATGATTACCTTCATTCCCTTCCTTTTCATCATTGTCGGGCTTTTTGATGCGTGGGTGCCCAAAAAGCAAATTGAGAAGCATATCGGACCACAATCAGGAGCAAAAGGCATCCTTCTCATCACCCTGCTGGCAATGCTCCAGGCGGGACCGCTGTATGGCGCATTCCCGGTCGCTTACATCCTGTATAAGAAAGGCGCCGGCATAAGAAACACTTTTATCTTCCTGGGAGCCTTCTCATTCATGAAAATCCCGCTACTGGGCATAGAAATTGCGTATCTCGGCATCCAATTCAGCATCGCGAAAACAGTAGTCGCCTTGCCGCTCTTCATCGGCATCGGGTACTTCATGGAGTGGTACCTGAAAGACAAGAACTTCACTATTAGAGACCTCACGGAGCAACAAACAGATAAGAGGAGGACATCGTGAGCAGTCAAGAACCCAGGTCGGTCGTCCGCCGGCTTCACTTCCTGGACCGCTTTCTCACCCTCTGGATTTTCCTGGCGATGGGGTTCGGGGTGGGGATGGGCTATTTTATCCCGGGAGTGGCAAAAGTCATCACCTATTTCTCCATTGACACCACCTCCATTCCCATTGCCATCGGCTTGATTCTGATGATGTACCCACCCCTGGCCAAAGTGCGCTACGAGGAGCTGGGCCGCGTCTTCCGTAACTGGCGGGTGCTCGGGCTGTCCCTCATCCAGAACTGGGTCATCGGGCCTATCCTGATGTTCTTCCTGGCAATTCTCTTCCTGCGCGACTATCCCGACTATATGGTTGGGCTGATTATGATTGGCCTGGCGCGCTGCATTGCGATGGTTATCGTCTGGAACGAGCTGGCTAAAGGCGACAACGAGTACGCCGCGGGCCTAGTGGCTTTCAACTCCATCTTTCAGATTCTTTTCTACTCGGTCTATGCTTACATCTTCATCACCATTGTGCCGACGTGGTTCGGGCTGGCAGGCTCGGTGGTGAAGGTGACCATCGGGCAAATTGCCCAGAGTGTTTTTATCTATCTCGGCATCCCCTTCTTCGGCGGGATGATTACCCGCTTCGTCTTGATTAGGGCAAAGGGCCGCGACTGGTACGAGACCAAATTTATCCCCCGAATCAGCCCCATCACCCTGGCCGCTCTTCTGTTCACCATCGTCGTGATGTTCTCGCTCAAGGGTGAGATTATCGTGCAACTGCCGCTTGACGTGGTGCGCATCGCCGTACCGCTCCTTATCTACTTCGTCGTCATGTTCCTGGTGTCTTTCTACATGGGCAAGAAGATTGGCGCCGACTATTCCAGAACCACCACCATCGCCTTCACCGCGGCCAGCAACAACTTCGAGCTGGCGATTGCCGTGGCCGTGGCCGTATTTGGCATCGGGTCGGGGCAGGCTTTCGCCGCCGTCATCGGACCCCTCGTCGAGGTGCCGGCGCTCATCAGCCTGGTCAATGTCGCCCTCTTCTTCCAGCGCAAGTATTTCGCCGGCAAAGGAGCACAGACCGCCCTGGGTGTCAAATAGCCGATAAATTAAGTAGTGGTACTTATTTGCCTACCGGGCGGGACAAAACTATAATTAGCACGGAGAGCGCTTCCAAAGGAGGTACCAGAAATGAGTCTGACTAGACTGCGCTTCGGGAAAAGAGCGCTGACACTTGCGGCAATTATCGTGCTGATTGCGGTCATTGCCATCGGCACGGCGGCCTGCAATGTCGGCGTGTCACCACCCTCCCGGCTTCCCTCGCTGAGCGGCTCCATTGTCTTCGGTCAGCAGAACACCGGCATCTGGGTCAACGGGGAGGGAAAAGTAACCGTTGTTCCTGACCTGGCTATCCTCAGCGTGGGCATTGAGTCACAGGAAGCCAGCGTGGCCCAGGCGCAGGAGAAAGCCGCCACGGCAATGAACGCCGTCATCAGCCAGCTTAAACAGAGCAGCATCGCCGAGAAGGATATCCGCACCACTTCCTTCTCCATCATTCGCGTGACCCGTTTCGACGAGTCCAAACAGAAGGAAGTAACCATTGGCTACCGGGTGACCAATACCGTCTCCGCCAAAATCAGGAAGATAGCCGATGCCGGCACGATTATCGACGCCGCAGCCCAAGCGGGCGGCGACCTGACCCGCATCAATAGCATCAGCTTCACGGTGGACGACCCCACCGCTTTTGAGCGCGAGGTCCGTCAGAAAGCGATGGCTGATGCCCAGGCCAAAGCCAAGCAACTGGCCGACCTTAGCGACGTCAAGCTGGGCAAACCCATATACATCAACGAGAGCGGCGGCTTCATCCCTCTGCGGCAGGAGTTCTTCGCTGTGCCGGCACCGGCACCGGCCTTCGCCGGCGCGCCGACGCCCATCCTGCCCGGCGAACAGGAAATCAGGCTGAACGTCCAGGTGGTCTACGAAATCGACTAATCCTTTCTGACTTCACGGAAACCCCTCCCCCACTGCGCCCCAGGGGAGGGGGTTGCTATTCCAGCGCCCCGTCATTCCCGGGCTTGATCCGAGACTCCGTCTATCAATTTCTCCTGGATTCCGGCTTCCGCCGGAATGGTATTTCCAGGCATAGTGCTTGTTTTTGTAGTGGCGATGGAAAAACGGCCAACTTCCAAAACGATTTCTACTTATGACACCAAAATGCTATGATTGAAGTGCAGGTATTGCTCTCCAAGCTACCTAGTGATAGAATAGCAACACTTCACTTTAGGTAAACAGTATGTTCACCGGTATCGTTGAGGAAGTTGGCAAGGTAGTCTCCACGCAGGCGGGTCGACTGGTCATCGCCGCCAGGGAGACTCTGAAGAACGTTAAACCCGGCGGCAGCGTCGCCGTCAACGGCGTCTGCCTGACCGTGACCGATTTCACTGCCACCTCGTTTGCCTTTGATGTTATGCCCGAGACGCTCAAGCGCACCAACCTCGGCCGGCTCAAGTCCGGTGATAAAGTCAACCTGGAGCGGCCTCTGGGGCTGGGCGGGGAGGTGGGGGGCCACCTCGTCCAGGGGCATATCGATGACACGGGAAAAGTCGTTGCGATTGCTCCGGAAGGTGAGTCCATCCTGATGCGGTTTGAGGCGCCGCCCGGGGTGATGCGCTACGTCGTGCCCAAGGGATTCATCGCCGTGGACGGCATCAGCCTGACGGTCACGGAGATACAGAGCAACTCCTTCCAGGTCTCGCTCGTCGATTTCACGCTCAAGCACACCAACCTGGACGGTCGCAAAGCCGGCGACCGGGTCAACCTGGAAGTCGATATTATTGCCAAATACGTGGAGCAGTTCCTGCACGCTCGCACCACCGGCATCACCCCCGACTTTTTGCGGGAACACGGCTTTATGGTAAAATAGTCCAA
>Ga0315296_10000834_pt1 | contig 27746 bp, 25 predicted proteins | sample YL17G14_18_MG_FD_203921 | JGI IMG/M metagenome (GOLD analysis project Ga0315296, IMG submission 203921) | Sediment microbial communities from Yellowstone Lake, YNP, Wyoming, USA - YL17G14_18 | ecosystem: Environmental > Aquatic > Freshwater > Lake > Sediment | place: USA: Wyoming | collected... | reverse complement strand
TTCTTGTGTGCCTATCGTTTCTGCGACTTCTGTTAATCTGTGCCAGTCGCCGTTGTTGAGGATTTCGAAGATTTTATCAATTGCAAGCATGGTTTTGGGTTCTCCGTAGCCACTTGCCTTCTTATGATTACAGAGGGGATAAATGGCTTGTGAGGATTTTGTTCATAGTAACTCTCTAGAAGAAATGGAGGATAGTTCTAGAACATTTGCCTAGAAGCTCTTTTCTGCGGTGTTTAAATAGGATAACGACGGTGTAGTTACCTACTTCTCTGTCGGTTGGCACGTAAACCGAAGTGTTGAGGGTCGTGAAGAGAGGAGTTCAGTATTGCCGAGAAATGACAACAAAGGTAGGCAGGAACTGTTGCTGGTTGAGTTTAAGGCACCTAAGGATCTGGTCGACGCGTTTGATGCGATGTTGAAGTCGAGGTTTTCCAACCGAAGTGAGGCCATTCGATCTCTTATGAGAAAGTTTGTGGAGGCGGCAAGTAAAAGAAGTTGATTGGCGACTGCTGAGCGCAGTACCCATCTGCTCCTGTCAAGGAGGGATTTTTAGAGTGGAAACCACGGAAAAGAGGCAGTTCTTAGATGAATTCAAAGATCAATGGAAGAGTATGTGGCGGGATCGCTTAGATGATAAGGTGCGAGCTGAGGGAATAGCTGACAAAGACTATTCTTTGTTGTCTGTTGACCGCGGGACCGTGATCATTGCGACGAGGAAGTTTAGGCTCTTGGATTTTCGTGAGCTTCTGCGGAATCATGAGTTGGCACAAGCCGGCGAAGTGATCGTTCCTCCTAATCCTTCTGTGGGTGGATGGGGAAAATTTGTCAGAACTGCTTTGGTCGCTCAGGGCCTTAAGAGGCGAAGGAGGCAGGCGCCGCCGAAGCCTGATAGGAGTGTTGGTCAGCAGTTGAAGAAGGGTGGGAGAGGCTGGCTTCACATTCGAAGATGATGTGTCTTTCTGAGTTTTTGTGTGTGTGCAACGCTTGATAGGCCCTCTATTTGGCGTCAAATATGCTTCTAGGACTGTTGTCCAAGACTTTTCAGTTGGTTGGAAATCTGATGCTTTCGTTTTGTCAAGCTACTCCTTGATTTGAGGTTGGTTAGATGAGTAAGTATAGGGATAGGTTGAGGATTATCGCCGATGTACTTTCGATAGCTGGCGGAAGAGCTAAGAAGACGCAGATTATGTATCAGGCTAACTTGAGTCACAGGCTTCTCTGTCGGTATTTAGAAGAGGTCTTGGATGCCGGTCTGGTTAGTTGCGAGAATGAAGATCGCTACGTGCTGACCGCTAAGGGCAAGGAGTTTCTTGATCGGCACGAGGAATATTCAAAGCATTGCAAGTCCTTGGAAGAGCAGTTTAGCCACGCAAATACTGCAAAAAGCTGGCTAGAAAGGATGTGTACAGATAACGCATTGTCGGCTTCGGATTCTGATAGAGCTCCGAAAAGACGAGCGATTTCTGGAATAGCATCGAAAGCCATAAAGGGTGTCGTTTTGGCGGCAGGCGAAGGCACTAGGATTAGGGAGGTAACTCATGGGGCATTTCCTAAGGAGCTTCTGCCTATAGGCAACATTCCAACTATTCGTTTTCCGATAGAGGCATTGAGATTGGCCGGCGTCGAAGACATCATGATTGTCATTGCTCCCCAAACTAAACATGGCATAATCGATGGACTTCAGAGCGGAGAGAGGTTCGGTGTAAATATTACCTATGTTGTACAAGAGAAAAACGAGAAAAGCTTATGCGGATTGGGTGCAGCTATCTTCTCTACACGTGGCAGAATATATCCAAATGAAGACTTAGTTGTGGCTTGTGGAGACTCGATACTTTGCGATTTTTCTTCACACAATCCTTTGGACTGCCTAAAACCGTTGATAAGAATTCACAAGTCAACAAATGCCATGGCAACGTTCATGGTGTATCCTACACAAGCTGATCCCACCCGTTTCGGAGTAGTCAAGTTTGGAAGCATTAATGAAGAAAATGGCATATTATACGGAGGAATCAACAGGATCGTCGAAAAACCGAACATGGAAACTGTGCAAGACTTCAGCTTAAATGGATATTACTATATTGCAACAGGCTATTATGTTTTCAAACATAGGATTTTTTCATATATCGAAAAGACCAGACCAGGGACCAAAAACGAGATTCAGATCACAGATACTATGGCTTTAGCTCTAGAGAATGGAGAACGAGTCGTTGCGGTTGCTCACGCTCGAAGTAAGGGCAAGAATATTGAACCACTTGCATATTGGGATGTGGGAATTCCGAAAGACTACGCCCAAGCCAACAGGAGTCTAGCAGACACGAATCTGAGGCGGTTGATTGATACTGACCAAGAAAAGGAACGATGGTCCTCTTGAGTATCGACGATTCACCGACCATAAGTCTTGCAGAGTTCCAGACAAATATATGAGGCTAGCGTGTTCGAAAGCGATAGGTCCGCATTGGAAAAGTTGAAGGGATGATGAATGAAGCACCAGAAAGCGCTTGTTTACTTCATAGCAGGTTCAATTCTGGCCTTAACAGTCTTCTCAATCGCTTTTTCCGAATTCCGATCTATGAATGATGCACAGGGCTTTTCTCAGCTTTGGATTTTGGGATATGAGAAAAAAGCTATAGACTACGTCTACGACCTGAATTCTAGCAATTCCTTTTCAGGCAAATTCTTTGTTGGAGCCAGAAACAAGCTAGGGCGCAATGCCAATTATTCCTTACGGGTAAAATTCTGTAGTGAATCAGCTTTTCTTCCAGACAATGCGAATTCTAGGACGAGCCCAGTACATTCACTATACCAGTTCGAGTTTTCTCTCCCAGACAATGGAACTTGGGAAACTCCTCTGACCCTTACAATATCTCAATCTGCATTCTATTCTGTTCAACGAAACGTATTGAACTTAACAAACATTTCAATAAATGGTTCAGCGATTTCTGGATTGAATCTGATTTTGACAAGATCGATTGAGACAGACGGCTATCCTTTTCTGATATTCTTTGAACTGTGGGTTTACGAAGAACCACTGCAAGAGTCTTCGTATCATAATCGTTTTGTGAGTTTGTGGTTGAATCTGCAACCTTAAACATGTGCAAGCTGGGCAGAAAATGAAATCGAGTATAAATGTCGCAGTCATAGGCACGGGATATTGGGGGAAAAACCACGTAAGGGTCTACAAGGGTCTTGAAAGCTTAGGAATTGTGAAGTTTCAAAAAATCTGTGACGTGGACCCTGTAAATGGTCAAAAGGTAGCGGATCAATACCACTTAGAGTCAACCGAAGACTATAAAGAGATACTAAAGGATCAAGATATTGACGCTGTGAGCCTATGCACACCGAATGATACGCATTATCAGCTAGGACTCGAGTTCTTGAGAGCAGGCAAACACGTATTAATTGAAAAACCGCTTACCCTAACGTCCAAAGAAGCGGAAAAGCTTGCAGGATTCGCAGAAGCGGAAAATCTGATTCTAATGGCAGGGCATATCTTCCGTTTCAATCCTTTGGTTAGACGGCTTAAAGATGAGCTAGAAAAGGGAGCATTAGGCGACGCGTACCTCTTAGTGGCTAATAGGACAGGTTTATTTATACCAAGACGCGAATGCGGAGTCATAATGGATCTTGCCATCCATGATATCGACATTGCCCTTTATTTGCTTGATGAACAACTCCCGAGAAAAGTGCGAGCAATAGGCGGTTCATTCTGGGGCAAGAAATTTGAAGAGGCGGCTTTTGTCGCCTTGGATTTTGGAGAGATGACTTGTTACATTTTTTCAAGCTGGCTGTTTCCAAACAGAGTTAGAGAAAACTGGGTGATGGGGAGCAAAGGAGAGTTGCATGTCGATTATGCAAACGAGAAAATGCTGATGTTTGAAAAGAGAATAACTGCAAATGCCAATTGCAGCCTTCAAATCCATGATGGACCCTGCAAGGAATTGCAGGTTGAAAAACGAGAACCTCTAGAACTAGAACTTACACATTTCGTTGAGCATGCGAAGAAAAACCAACAAACTGAAGTCGACGGCTATGTAGCATCAAAGGTTATAAAGGTTTGTGAAATCGCTGTCAAATCCTTGTGCAAACAGCAGACTATGATCGTGACCTAATACATGTCCAAGAAATTCTACTTGTATCCGAACGTTAGGCTTGGCAAAAGCGCCCACATTGAAGCCTACGTTGTCGTAGGACATCCTCCAAAAGAGAAAAGGCCTGGAGAACTTGAAACGATTATTGGAGATGAAGCAGTACTTCGTTCGCATACTGTGATTTACGCTGGCACAGTGATAGGAGAGAAGTTCCAAACAGGTCATTCTACACTGATTCGTGAGGAGAACATTATTGGAAATGATGTTGTGGTGGGTTCTCACAGCATTGTTGAAAGGAACTCGTTTATTGGGGATCATGTGCGGATTCACTCTGGGGTTTTCATACCTGAATATACTAGGATCGAAGAAGGAGCATTTCTTGCCCCAAACTGTGTCTTGACAAATGACTATCATCCACGTTGCGGATTGTGCTTAGAAGGCCCTGTTGTACGAAAGCACGCCCGGATAGGAGCAAACGTTACGATTCTTCCAAAGGTTGAAATCGGCCAGAATTCCCTTATTGGGGCAGGTTCGGTTGTAACAAAGAACGTTCCACCCAATTCAGTCGCATTTGGAGTCCCTGCAAAAGTTACGAAAAGAATAGATGAGCTTACTTGCAGGACGGGTCTTAGAGACAGGCCATATCAGCTTGAAGGTGTTACCTAATGATTCCCTTAATGAGAATATTGGTGACTGATGAACAGAAAGAAGCAGTTTTACGCGTTCTGGACTCTGGGAATTATATCCTAGGCGAAGAAAACAGAAAAATTGAGAAAGAGTTCGCAGAATACTGTGGCACGAAATATGCTGTTGCATTAAATTCTGGGACTGCAGCGCTTCATCTTGCACTGCTCTCACTTGGTGTTGGAGAAGGAGATGAAGTGATCACGGTATCCAACACGTTTATTGCAACGGCAAACGCTGTTCTCTTTGTCGGTGCAAGACCGGTTTTTGTAGACATTAATCCGACAACATACACAATGAAGGTCGAATCATTAGAAAAAAGTATCACCGGCAGGACAAAGGCGATAATTCCAGTTCACCTGTACGGGCATCCTGTCGACATGGATCCTCTAATCGAAATCGCAAAAGAACACAATCTGTACGTTATTGAGGATGCTTGTCAAGCTCATGGAGCATTGTACAAGGGAAAAAAAGTCGGTTCAATCGGAGATATAGGTTGCTTTTCCTTTTATCCCTCAAAGAACATGACTGTTTGTGGCGATGGAGGGATTCTTGTAACAAACAATGGAGAAGCAGCGGAGAAATCAAAAATCATAAGACATCAGGGCCAGAAAATCAGAAACATTCATGAATGCTTAGGATACAATATGCGTCTAAGCGAAGTACATGCAGCAATAGCCCGAGTTCAGCTGCGTTTATTGGATAAATTGAATGAAGCAAGGAGGAAAAACGCCTCGACTTATGATTCTTTGTTTGAAGACTTGAAGGACAAAATTGTCAGACCCATTGAGAAAAGTTGGGCTAATCATGTTTATCACTTATATGTGATTCAAACATCGAGAAGAGACTCTTTGAAGAATTACCTGGCTGAAAAAGGAATTGAAACCGGCGTCCACTATCCGATCCCAGTACATCTACAATCATTCTACCAAGAGTTGTTCGGCTTTTCAGAGGGCATGTATCCAATAACTGAAAATGCAGCAAAGAACGTTCTTTCACTACCTTGCCATCCTGCCCTTTCTCAAAACGACATAATATATATCGCAGAAAACGTTCACGATTTCTGGGGTGCAAAGAATTAGGATAGTAGTAGTAATTCCCGCATTTAACGAAGAGGGAAAGGTGGGAGAGGTTGTACACGGAATACTGAACGACAGCAGAGACGTTGAGCTTATTGATGAAGTTCTAGTTGTAGATGATGGAAGTAAAGACAAGACCGCAATAGAGGCGAAAGAAGCTGGGGCAACTGTGATTTCGCATAAGACAAACAAGGGAGTATGTGAAGCTCTCAGCACAGGCATGAAATATGCCATGCGAAAAAAGTACGACATTTGCGTAGTAATGGGAGGAGACGCACAAGATCCACCGTCTGAAATCCCATATTTGCTACAACCAATTATGCAAGAGAACTATGACTTTATACAAGGCTCTAGATACCTTAACAATCAAAGAACAAAAGACATGCCTTTATCAAGGGCCATAACAACACGGCTTTTCACCTTGTTTTTCAGCATGGCAGCCCGGTCCCGTGTAACTGACGCATCAAACGGATTCAGAGCATTTCGCTTGAGTATTTTCAAAGACATCGAGATACCTGAAAAACTCGACAAGTGGAGCTTTGAACCATATTTGTATCTTCAAGCCATAAAGAGAGGCCTTAAAGTGAAGGAAGTTAAAGTCACCAAGAAATATGATCTAAAGAGAGGATACAGCAAAATGCAGCCTATCACAAGCTGGTACAGCGCAGGCAAACCCATCTTGAGAGAGTTCCTTCGTCCAACCCGAGCAACTAAGAGGTGATAGAATGGCGAGAATCCTAGTTACTGGGGGTGCGGGTTTCATCGGATCTACCTTGGTTGAGGCACTGGTAAAAAGAGGTAATGAGGTGATTGTCTTCGACGATTTCTCTAACGGAAAGTTAGGCAACCTAAGGAGCGTAAGAAAGGCTCCTTTGAAGATCGTGAATGGAGACGTTAGAAACCTAAGAGATTTGAGAGCTGCAACCAAACATGTTGATGAAATCTTTCACTTAGCGGTGAAGAATCTTAGAGTTTCGTTGAAAGAACCTGCATCTGTTCATGAGGTGAACACCACGGGGACATTCAATGTATGCATGGCAGCAAAGGAAAACAAAAAGAGAATACGAAAGCTTCTTTTTACTTCCACTGGCGAAGTCTACGGACTTGCTCAATACTTCCCGATAGACGAGAAGCATCCTTACGGATCTACACAAGTCTACGCCGCCAGCAAGGTCGCAGGAGAAATGTACATTAAGACTTTCAACTACCTCTATGACATACCTTCTATTATCGTTAGGCTGTTTAACACATACGGACCGAGGTCTGTAGAAACCGGCTACGCCGAAGTGATTCCAAAGTTTCTCAAGAGAGCCAGCAAGGGTCTCCCGCCTATAATACATGGTGACGGAGAACAGACGAGAGATTTCACATATGTTAGTGACATCGTCAGCGGAATTGTCTCAGCTTCTGAATGCGACAAACTCATTGGTGAGGTTGTGAACTTGGCATCTGGAAAGGAAACGTCAATAAACAAGCTAGCCAACCTAATCATAAGAATCGTGGGCAAAGAAGAAGAACTTCAGCCTACGTACACAAGACCTAGACCAGGCGACTTGAGAAAAAGTGTCTCAGATATTTCTAAAGCCCGCCGACTACTCAGGTACGAACCTAAAGTCCATCTGGAGTTAGGCTTGAAGAAGTATGCGGAATGGTTGATGAACAACTCTCGGGTAAGACAAGCCGCATAGACTCGCCACGCTTGATAAAGAGAAGACAGCGATGAACATTCTTTTAATCCCCGCAACCGATTGGCTAAGACATCCCGTTCCTTCAAGACATCACCATATCTTCGAATTTCTCGCTGAGACCGATAATGTTCATGTCATACAATTCGACCTGTATCCTAAGAATCCAGAGCGAAAGACTAACCTGACTGTTCATCGTCCTCGTGCAGTGCCCGTTGGTGACATGGCCACCTACTACTTATTCAATCTGCCTTTCCACACAAGGGAGATCGCAAGAATCGTAAAGTCGGAATCTATTGATGCTATTGTCGTCTGCAACATCATCCCAGGCATATCCGCTATTTTGGCTAAAAAGACAGGTGTCAAAGTGGTTTTTGATCTGAAAGACATGCTTCCAGATATCGCTACCATTTACTATGAAAACAGCATGGTATCGTCTTTAATGAAAAATGTTTCTGAGTTGATTCTTCGGCGAATCTTGAATGGCGTGGACCACGTAATCACTGTTTCCATGTATCTTTATCAATACGTGAAAGACATGGGAATAGAAAATGTTACCTTGCTGACAAATGGTGCGGATCTGGCAATCTTCAAACCAGATTCGCACACATGTGCGCTTGATTCCGAGATTGCGAGAAAGCTTGAGGACGCTGATTTTGTCATAGGAATTGTCGCAACGATTGACAAATGGATAGATTTTGAAACGGTTCTGAAAGCGCTTAGAGAAGCATCTTCCATTGTTAAGAACATAAAGCTCCTAGTCGTCGGAGGAAAAATGAAAACTGATTACTTTGAGCGCATAAGAGCCCATGTAGAAGAACTCGGCCTAGCCGACGAAGTCTTGTTCACCGGAACCGTCCCGCATGAGCAAGTTCCAGGATACGTGAATCTGATGGATGCATGCTTGATTCCTATGAAACCAGAACTTAGACTGGACCAAGCCAGATGCCCTGACAAACTTTTCGAGTATTTTGCCTGTGGAAAACCGGTTTTATCGACTGCTCTATCTGAAGTCATTAGACTCGGAGGAGAAGCTGTTAGAATCTACGACAAAAATTCGTTAGCCAAGGACATAATAGAAATTGCGTCAAATGAAAGCTTGAGAAAGTCAATGGGTGCAGCCGCCCTTGAAAAATCACGCAATTATGACTGGAAGCAGATAGCTTTTCAATACAGAGAAATCTTGAAGCAAGTTATTGAAGATTGATGTCGATTCCCAAAACTAAAGTGTGACAACAATGAGAGCAGTGAGGGTTGGAGTAGTCGGATGCGGGCAAATAGCCAGGGAATCTCACATTCCAAATTATGTGACTAGTCCCAAGGCCAGGCTGACCGCTTTATGTGACATGGAAGAAAATGTTGCAAAGGCTCTTTGTGAAAAATATGGCGTTAAGCATTTTTTCACTGACTATAGAGAATTATTTGACAATAATCTTGTTGATGCAATCAGCGTGTGTGTTCCAACAAACCTTCATTCAGAGGTTGTTACAGCAGCTGCAGAGCATGGAATTCACATCCTTTGCGAGAAACCACTGGCATCAAACTTGAAAGAAGCCGACGAAATTCTGGCAGCAGTTTCCAAAAACAAAGTCAAGTTTGCGGTGGGCTATAATCGAAGATTTCTACCGAATCTCATGCTCACGAAAAGATATCTAGAAAAAGGGAAAATAGGAAAACCGATTCTTGCGCGCGCTTCAACGATCACTATGGGGCCCTATCAACCGCAAATCGACGTGGCAAAATATCCAAAAGAAGCTCAGAGAAGAATGGGCTGTCTCTTAGATTCAGGTGCTCACCTTGCAGATCTGATGATATGGTTACTGGGGAAACCCATAGAAGTGAATTCCGTCCTTTCAACCTATTATGAAGGCGTCACCGTTGACGACTCCGCAATCATGCTGACAAAATTCGAGAGCGGAACTCTTGGTAGTATCCATGTCGCATGGTTGGACTTACCGAACTTCAAGGCAACTGAAAACATGAGACGAATCGAAATCATCGGAACCCAAGGCTTAGTTGAATCAGACTGTCTGGGACCATCCCTTTCCTTCTACAACAAAAACTCTCTGACTTCAAAGATTAAAGGCAAGACGTGGATAACCCCAGTCAAATTTGACCCGAGAATCCCACAGGAAGCGCTGGCATGGTCATTCAACAAGGAAATTGAGATCTTCTTGGATTCCGTAATCAAGAACAGGCCTACACCTGTAACAGGTGAACAAGCAAGAGAATCATTACGGCTTATCCTAGCAGCCTACGAGTCCTACGCATCCAAGAAAAGCGTATTTCTAGATGATGAAAATGAATAAGAAGACATTAGTTTCCATCGCAAAAGCAGACGACGAATCTATAGACGAAGCAGTAAATACTGCTATCGATCTTGTTGATGGCTTTTCAAATCTTGATGGGACAAAAAGCGTCTCAATCAAACCAAACCTATGCGGAATAAAATCTCCAACCTCTGGGCAAACAACAGACCCGAGAATTGTTGAGGCAATTGTGAGAAAACTGAATTCGAAAGCACCTAACCTTAAGATATTCATTGTAGAGTCGAACAACTCCAAGGCCACCGCGGACTACACATTCAAACGATTAGGTTACGCTGACATTGCAAAAAGATACCCAAATGTAGAATGCAAGAACCTCTCAGAAGACAAAAAAGTGAAAGTCAACATAAACGGAGAAATTTTCTCAGACCTCATAGTTCCAGAAACCTTGCTTTTCACAGACTACCTGATAAACGTGGCAAAGCTGAAAACGCACATGGACTACTACTATACTGGAATACTAAAAAACGCGTATGGCTTTCTACTCACCCCTCGAGCAGCCTATCACGGCTTTATGAACAAAGCACTCACCGATCTAAACACATTCTATAAACCTGATCTATGTGTGATTGATGGAATAGTAGGTATGGAAGGGTCAGGACCCACTGATGGCCAACCCAAGCATGTAGGCGTAATCATCGCCAGCAAGGATCCCGTGGCAGCAGACACGGTTGGAGCAACGGTGATGGAAATCAAGCCTTCCAAAATAAAATACTTGAAAAAAGCAGAGAAAAAGGGGATAGGTACAAGCAAGAACCTTGAGGTTGTAGGCTGCAAGATTGAAGATGTAAAAACAAAGTTTGAATTTATTCCAATGAAATATTACTATCTAGGAAAATTCGGACTGAGTTTGCAGAGTTTTTCCAGAAAATGCTCAAACTTTGCCAAGTTACTAAGCATGACCAGAAGCGGCTTATCTATGGTGGGGTTTTCTACTGTCAATAGGAGATTATCGTATCTTGAATTGCTTCGAATGGCAAAAGACGCGATTTTCAAAATAGATGCTTAAGATCAAAAAAAGGGCTTAGCCGTGACTTTTCGTAGAATCTTAAGCACATACTGGAACATTGCCGCCTCCCTCATATGCACAGCTTCTGGATCTTTTTCGCTTCTGTTCTACCTTAGGACGGTGGATACCGGAGCTTCTTGGTTTCTGTTGTACTTAGGATCCCTGTCCCTATCGATTGGAATTTTATTGTCCTATTTCTGGATGAAAGATGAAAATGATCTAGTCTTTTCCAGCCGGCAAATCATCTTTGCATTAGTCATTATATTTTTGACAAGTCTCACGCTCAATCTATTGAATTCCATGCGTTGGGAGGTTCTAAGCGGAGCGGACGTTCTATGGGAGTATAGAGCTGCCAGGGATGTTGTTGCAGATGGATGGTGGAACTGGAGGCTCGCAAACGACTATCGTTACTTCTCATCGCTAAGCATCTCAATCTTCCCTGCGATCTTTTCGGAAATCACTGATCTCAACTTGCTGCATGTTTTCAGCTATGTTCTACCAGCCCTCTGTGCCATGGTTCCAGTTTTCATCTTTCTCCTAGTTAATCAAACATTCCGCAGGCCACAACTGGCTTTTCTGAGCGCGATCATATACGCGGAATCATACTTCACAATACCTAGTTTTGGAAGAGAAATAAAGAGACAGCCCATTGCAATCATTTTCCTATTATGCAGCCTAGTAATCCTGTCAAGACTCATGGAAGAAAAGAGCGGATGGCACGCACGTGCCGCGCGCAGCACAGGAGAAAAACACAAACTCATATTGTTGCTCGCAGTATTCAGTTTTGGTCTTGTCGTTAGCCACTACACAATGTCGTTCTTTCTATTAGCGATTCTTGGGGTTCTTTGCCTTGGGCTTGCAGCATTCTATACAATTAAGCCACTCCTGAAAAAGATTTTGAGGGTTGAGATTCCTTCTGCTCGTCAAATTCGCGTCTGCGTACTCTATTTTGTTTTCCTTGCTGCCCTTGTCATAGGTTGGAATATGCTACTTTCTCCTCAATACACTGTGCAGTACGTTGACTACCTCGAGTCTATGTTAACTGGAGGTTTTGGAAAACGTTACATTACTCAGCTTGAAACAGCCGTTGTTTTTGAAGTCTTAGGACCCATAGTCACTCCATGGCTGTTTTTTGTTCTTGGTTTAGGTATTGTGGGTTTCTTGGTTCTTCTACGAACTCAGAAAGACATCAACCAATCGATCATTTTGTTGATCGGAGGTTTATTTTTTGCTATGTATCCTTTGTGGATAATACGTTCCAGCGAAACGTCATGGTACATGAGTCTAACCAGGTTCATAGGTGTCAGTTTCATTTTCCTCTGTATCTTTTCTGCATACGCACTCTTCAGGGCTGACAAAAAGACGCGAAGCATCCTTACGGTTCTATTTGTCCTCTTGAATCTGCCCATAAACGCGCTGCTTCCTGTATACAGTAGCTATGTATTATATAGTCGAGAACAAACAGTTCCGGTTGAAATGGCTATTAGACAGCTCTACAGCACTCAACAGGATTTTGAGGTCGATGTTTGGATCAGCAATTCCATAAATCCGGGCGAAATTATTTCCACCGACACTCCTGGCACTCACAGACTCTTCTACTCAAACAACATATATGCTGAAGTTGTCAACGCGTCTTACGGCAATGGCAAAAGCGGAAACATCATGTCTTTTAGACCCTTCAAGTACTTCACAAAGCAGGAACTACACGGAGTCAAATCCAAGTATCTCTTTCTAAACTACTTTGCTGTCCAATACGGGCAGTGGTACGTTGCTGGCCCTGCCAGAGATTTCAGGACATCCAGAGTGAATATGACGGATCTTTTGTCGTTTAGCAACAAAGTCTATGATGATGGCAGGTCTAATCTATTGGTAAAGCGATGAATGCTACTTCAGAGCGCGCGCTATAGTGAATCGTAATTATCAAGAAACACTTATTAGGGGCGCGCTAAGTTGAACGTAAAAAAACAACAGGTGACTGCGCGCAAAGGGATGTTGAGGAGACGCGAAGAGTGGCTCAACTAAAAGACAATCTTGGAACTCTGGGCTTGCTATTGCTTCTCATTTCTCTGACAGTCGTGGCTTACGCTGTAACCAAAGTAATTATCACAAACTTTGGGTCAATTTCCAAGACTGGGGCGCGCGGATTGGTCACCGAGGACAACAACTATGTTTATGTTGAGAACATTTTCTACAAGGCTTGCATACGCAAGGGAGCTATGAACACTTGGCAACCGTACTTTGGGACGACAGAGAAGTTTTACATTAAACCGCATGATTCAGTAAATGTGATGTCCGCTGGAAGCAGTGTTCATGGAGATTGCCACAAGTTCTATAGAAAATGGCCAAATGAGGTCCAATTCGGTCAATGGCAAAGTTCAGGTGCGGGACCATACGTTTATACGCCTGTAACTATTCTAGCCAACACTACTGATTACGCAGTCCTATATTACGAGTTTTCGATTGGCAGCGACAAAAACCTACGCGTGAGAGAATGGAAAACTTTCTACTACAATAGACCTTACGTTCTTGTTCAGTGGGAAGATCAATGGGTGAACGAGGAAAAAAGATTCGAACAACATCAAGTTGACATCGGATGGAACCCTTCGTGGACAGATAGAAGAATCTACATGAGCCATCTTAACGGCTCCCTAGTCACAGAGAATAGACCTTCAAGTGGAAAATTAGATGAACCTCGCTATGTCGCATGGAAAATGGCAGAGCTAAACAAGACTTATACGTGGATGGCCTTTCACAACAATGCAGACAATGACGGAATGGGAATTATCCTGTTAGATTTCTCTCCTAGAGGAAACGTAGGAGAATTTCTGCTCGAGGATTTCTGGTCAACATCGGCAAATGATTTCAACAGAATTCAAATCGGAGTCGAGCAAGAATATCACGACTCAGGATACGGCTTCCCCGCCAGCGACAGGTACTTTGGCAGAAATCACGTAAGCTATCTTCTGTACGCATACGATGACAGCTTTCCAGACTCCAGCAGTTGGACTTCGGCACAAAAGCTGGCTAAAGACATTTGGGCAGCAGATTATAAATCTCAATACAATGAGTTACCTGCATCCGGGGGCACGGTCTCAACTCAGGCAGGAAACATAATTTGGAACACTCGAGCTGGATATGACAGCTCTTCAGATAGAGTACGGACTTTCGTCCCAAGCCATTATGGATATCCAATGCCTGAAGGCGCAGGGGGCGAATTGAACCTAGGGTTGTATGTTAGGATGACGGATGCCACACAAGATAACGTTGACCTATGGACGGGTACTTTGTCGATTGAAAATGGTTACCAAGCACCTGACTACGGTGAAGCGAACGTAACGTACAGTCGTAATGGATCTCTCCTATACAAACTGAAAACCACTATTACTTATCATACCTATAACAATAGTAGCCGAGTCTATATCACCTGTCAATGGACAGCAACTGACGCAGTTACCTTAGACAAACTCTGGCTGAGATTCTCCATGAACGTTCCGGGAAGTTGGTTTAGTCACACAAATCACAACTCGACTACTGGGAAAGTGGAGAACAGTAAGAGCTATCTATGGGGGAGATTTGGCGCCGCCTACTTCGTAACTGCGGGAAAATACTACAATGCTTGGTATTTCGGTGTCAGTGCTCTCGACAACGGTGGCTCACCGAAGAGCTATCCAGCGGGAACAACATGGAAAGCGTCCCTGTTCCTGCAATCATTTGGACAAGCTAACCCTTTCGATTTTACAAAAGATTTTGCAGAAAAGGAAATATGGGCCTTCTACTGGAACAATCACTACGTAAGACTCTTTAATACAACAAGCAGCTGGACAACTCCTTTTGAGGTCTTGGATATCGGGAGCGGAGAGTTTCATTTATTATATCATGACTATAACGCCGTAGTTGACCAACTGTATTTGCGCAGTGAGGGGTCGTCAATTACGCCCACAAGTTTTGCCATACGAAGTGGAGGCAAAGGCGCACCTCGAAGTGTCACATTCAATGGCGCTCCAGTATCGTTTGATTATGATCCTGTCACGGATCTAGTAATCTATCAAGGACAGCATGATGCGAACCACAACGGTCAATCAGTCATTACGTGGAGCTCATGACCCCAAAGCCGTGCAATTATGCTTAGTTTGCGGGTTTGCACCGACTTTTTTGCATGTGAGAAGTATCTGAGAATGCGCCAATATTTTGGAGCTTTCCTGAACCGCGCTTAATCACCAGCATATTGTGAGCTTGTCACCAAGCATTTATGACCCTTAGGGAAGAGAACATTTTGGACAAGAAATCTCGAAGACGTTTTTTTGACAGGATTTCCTCGAACTACGACAGGCATTACTCAAAATCAATTCCGTTTGGAACAGAGATTGCAAACGATGTTTCCGGAATGCTCAAACAAGCAACGCACATATTAGATGTTGGCTGCAGCACGGGCTTCCATACGTCATTATTGACAAAGGCTACATTCGTTGATCATGTAGTAGGAATCGACTTCTCTAACGGAATGGTGACTATTGCTCATAAGAATTTTGGCACAAACGATAGCGTGTCTCTCGTGACGGCTGACATTGAATATCTCCCGTTCAAAGACAACTCATTCGACGGGATAAGTTGTGCCTTCGTAATCAGCATACTAGAAACATTTGAGTGGGCACTCAAAGAAATGCATAGGGTTCTAACCAAAGGAGGCAAAATCGTGATCGTAGACGTTGAACCATACGATAAACGCCCCAAGGCTACTAACCATTTCTTCCCTTGGCACCCTGGATTGAGAGACATAGGAAAACCAGTTGGTTCCTATCGAGTGGAAGAAAGCTTAAGAAGATCTGGCTTGACAGTAACTAACGCTAAGAAATACCGATTGTTTTCAGAAGGTTCCCTTGTGAATTATGCACACCCAAATTCTGCTGAAAGAGCTATAGAAAGATGTCGAGAGCTCAATCCTTGCGAAAAATTCTATGCAGTCGAAGCATCTAAGACTTGACTCACATAAATGTGCGCGGACACATAGGTGACTTCTAGCGCTTTCCAGTTATCAAATTCACGATACGGGTGACAACGTCATAAGCTTCAGCGAAGCGCGTTTCTTTCGTGCACAAGAACTCGAACTTCTCGTCACCAATGTTTTTGAACTGATGCACTTCGAATGAAGAAATAAAAAGCACGTCCCCAGAGTTAACAATGACTTTCTGATTTCCACCTTGAACAAGGGCTTTTCCTCGGAGTACGAAAACTTCGTGTTCATGAGCATGTACTTCTAGAGGAGTATACCCTTCAACATCTATCGCGAAAAGCCTGAATTGTAGTTTCTTAGCGCCCACGTCCCCGTGTAAGAGATATTTGAGTGTAACCCCTCGCGCCCCTTTTTTTTGGAGCACATGCTCTTTGACTTGATTTACATTTGTCACGTACATTCTTTAGTGGCACAACCTTCAAAGTTAGAATAAGAACTGACGAACGTGCACTTTAAGACTTCTCTCATCTCTAAGATTCATATCTCTTTTAAAGGCTACTCATTAGAGATTGAGTACCAAATGCATCTGGTAGAAGTGTCATCTAGAAAATGGGCTGAAGTTTTCCTTTCAGGTTTATTTTGTGCAGCATCGTTACGTAGATTCTTGCAGGTTTTCCAGAATCCCTAACTTGAGTTGCCATAGCTTCATGTCGAGTTTCTCAATACGCTTTATTGTTCCGAGTGGTATATGGAACATTCACTGGATTCTTCTAGAGAAAAAACACTACACTGTATAAATACTCGAACTAAACATGTTATGCATAAGCAGGAGATTCTATAAATGCTGAAGAAACCGTCTGTATTCGTTGCCATAATAACGATTCTTTCTCTATCTATAATGGGAGCAGCTGTTTTCAAAGGTTCTTCAATGGAACCAGCCTTTAACGTGGGAATGGTTACTTTTACCATGGATGATGGACATAAAGGTCAGTACACGAATGCCTTCCCAATCTTGTCTTCAAGAAACATTCCCGCGACTGTATATGTTATCAGCGATCGAATCGAAAACGAGTACTATGTCACTGTGGCTGAACTCCAGCAAATGGTTGCTTCGGGGTGGGAAGTCGGAGGTCATGGTGAATTTCCCCTCACAGGTATGGATGACACCCAACTTGAAGCTGCAGTGAAAACGAGCAAACAAGCTCTAGTGGAGAACGGTTTCAACCCGGCAAGTTTTGCCTATCCTTGGGGCAGATACGACGACCGCGTCGTTTCCGTTATGAAAAAATACTACGAAACAGCTCTCCACGTGTCGTCCACAGGACTGCCCTACGCCGCCAACGAACTGAGCGCTGGCGGAAACAAGCCTTGGACACAGTTTGGAAGATACCATATTCAGGGGGGGAGCCCAGACGCGATTCTCAGAGTCCTGCAGTCCATTGACCAAGCTATCGTAGAAAAGAGCTGGATGATATTCTTCTTCCATAATACCATGGATGATGGAACAGTCGACCCTGGGCAATACCCTGGGCCAGCACTAGATCAAATAGCGGACTATGTAAGAGATAGGGTTAGATTGGGAGTTCTGAAAGCGGTGACTTTCTCTGAAGGATGGAACATTTGGAAGGGCACATCACCTCCTCCACCGTCTCCTGAAATAGGAACCCTCAACTGCGATGCAGCGTACAATAGCGCCGCAGTGCACGCCGGATGCAGGGTCTACTATGGCAACATCCTAGTTGCATCTGGAACAACGCCATTTTCAATTCAACTTATTCCTGGCGACTACACTATCAAAGGGTCCTATCTAGGGCTTCAAAGTGAAGAAACAGCCCAAATACAGTCAGAAGGGACAGTCCCGGTGACTTTGCAGTTTACTGGTGATCTACCTCCAACACTGTTATTAAATCCAAGTTTCGAAATCTGGACGAGCGGTAAGTCTGACTACTGGAATATTGACTGGAATAGGCCAAACATCCGAGTTGCACAATCAACCGATGTGTACGAAGGACAGAGTGCTGCGGACATTTCCAGTCCCCTCCTATACAACGGAATTAACCAAAAAAGACTCATCAGTGAATTAGGCGTCAGCGTTGGAGAAAAGGTTACAATAAGTGGCTGGTTGAAAAACGTTGCAGGAGTTCAGAAAGCCAGAGTTGCTGTAAGGTTCTATGATGCCGCTGGTAGTCAGATAGGATTTGGTGCATACCAAGCTGTGTCTTTGGCAACCAGCTCATGGACTGAGTCCCAAACAATTGTTGTAGTTCCCACAAACACTAATTCAATTCAGATTCAAATCCATGCAACGGCTTGGATTTCGGACTTTGTTCAAGGAGTTTTCAGAGCCGACGCCATCTACTTGATAAAAGCATAGCCTTTGAAGCTACCCAGTATCTTTTTATTCTGCAAGCAATCCTTACCTCTGCACAATGAAAAAACTTATCAAGAAGCTAGAACCTCTAAGTCTGCCAGTTCTCGTCCGATCGCTAAAGGAATATCTTACGTCACCGAAAGGGCGCTGGTACTTCCTTGTGCTTGGACTCACGATTGCGACTTTGTTGTCCACATCTGCTATTTCTGAAGATGCGTTTCCCTTGAGCTATTTGAGATACTTTCTCGGTTTTGTTTTCCTCTGCTGGCTTCCAGGCTTCTGTTTTGCGAAAGCTCTTTCACTGGAAAAGAGTTTCAGCAAGGCAGTTGAATTCTTGCTCTGTATCCCACTGAGTTTAGGTTTGGTCTTGATTATTGGTCTGATTGTCAACTTTCTTCCTGGAGGCCTGAGGCTGGCACCAGTTATTGTAGCATTGTCTATTTTCACAGTCGCGTCTGCAACAGTGGCCTTATTCTTGGATCAAGGAAGATCACACAAGACCGGTAGTGATACGTATCCGATAGACAAGAAAGTAAGAGGCGGTCAAAATGAGTTCGAAAACAAACAAGAATAGTAGAATCTCAATTTTCGGAACAGGATATGTTGGGCTATGCACAGCGGTAGGGTTTGCGCTGAGAGGTCACCGCGTCATCACATCAACCCATCAGCCTGAAAAAGTTAGACTAATAAACAAAGGAATCTCTCCTTTCTACGAACCCGAATTAGCGGGCGCCCTAGAAAAAGTCGTCAATGATGGTCTTCTTAAGTGTGTCTTGAATTCAGAAAAGGCAATTCTTGAAACAGATGTGTCTTTTATAGCGACAGGGACTCCAAGCAAGGCTGACGGGAAAATAAACCTCCAATATGTTAAGAAATCGTCGAAAGAAATCGGATTGGCGATAAGAAAGAAGAAATCTTATCATTTAGTTGTCGTTAAAAGCACGGTGACGCCAGGCACAACACAATATGTCGTCAAGCCCATCATTGAAGATTACTCAAAAAAACGCTGTGGAAAAGATTTTGGTCTATGCATGAGTCCTGAATTCCTAAGAGAAGGATCCGCTCTAAAGGATACCTTAAACCCTGATAGAGTTGTTATTGGAGAATATGACGAAAACTCTGGAGACACTTTGATCAATCTTTATCGTGAGTTTTATGCAGATAGCGAGGTTCCTATTGTTCGAACAAATCTTGCTACTGCTGAACTGATCAAGTATGCTAGCAATGCTTTTCTTGCAACTAAACTAAGTTTTGTCAATCAACTTGCAAATATTTGCGAAAGAATCAGCGGTGCGGATGTTAAGAAAGTCAGCGAAGCAATCGGTTTAGATAGACGCATCGGAACCCTTTACATGAATGCTGGTCTTGGCTACGGAGGAAGTTGTCTTCCGAAAGATGTTAAGGCCCTGATTTCTTTCTGCAGAAGCATAGACTATTTGCCTGATTTGATCAAAGCTGTTGAAAAAGTGAATGAGAATCAACCGTATCGGGCCATCGAATTCGCCAGAACTGCCCTTGGCAACCTAAAAGGAAGGCGGATCGCCTTACTCGGCCTGGCGTTTAAGCCAGACACGGACGACATTCGTGAAGCTGTTTCCTTAAAGATTATTGGTCGACTTCTAGGGGAAAAGAGTGAAGTAGTCGTATATGATCCTGTAGCATCCAAGAATGTTAAGAACATTTTCGAAGAAAGAATAAGCTATGCTTCGTCGGCTATTGAGTGTATAAAGAATGCGGATTGCTGCATTGTCGTGACAGAATGGGATGAATTCAGGACACTGAAGCCATCAGACTTTGTAAAAAACATGCGACAGCCAATCGTAATCGATGGCCGTAGGATTTATAACCCCCACGAACTTGACCAAAAAATAAATTATTTCGCTATTGGTTTCGGCAAATGAGCTTACAAGTGCGCGCTAACGCACGACTCACTCAAAACGGTGTTGTCATTGAGCGAAGAAAAAGCGCTCCAAACAGGAATTTGGTTATTTGCAGACCTCTTGGTCGTTAGCGTAGGAGGCTGGCTCTTCTGGCTTGTCCTTTCAAAGATCACAAATCCAATTGATATAGGATACGCAACAACGACACTAAGCGTTGTGACTCTTACAACTGGCGTCCTCGGCTTCGGATTAGATTACGCTTTGCTCGGAGAGACGTTATCACTCAAAGGATACGCATATGGAACAATCACGGTTTTTGAAGTTATGATGTTGTTGGCAATCTCCCCCATTGTATTCTGGGCTATTGTCATTGCTTACGGCGCGTCTTTCGTACCTTACATGACGCTGGCTCTCGTAGCTTTCATCGTTTTCGGTTTAGCCTTTACCTCTAAGTTCACAGGTGTTGGGCTGCTTAGAACCAGAGACGTTTTCTTTTACGATGTCACCGGAGCCATTGTAAGGTTCTTGGCTGGCATATTGCTTGTATACATGGGTTTTGCTGGACTTGGAATAGTTGCTGCTGGCATATTTCAACAAGCTGTTGTTGCGTTAGGTTTGGTTATGTTGTGTCATGGGGCAATAGGGTTCAAGTGGGGCGGTCTGAGTAGACTGAAAAGTCTATTGAAAATAGGAATAAGCAACTTTCCAACAAAGATCTCTGTGCTGGTACCTCAGAACTTGAGTGTTGTTTTGTTGGCTGGTGCATCAGACCCTTCTTCAGTTGGAGTCTTCTACATTGTGTTGATGATAAGCCTTGTTACAGGTGGTTTCGCAACGAGTATAGCCACTATGGCAATACCAGCCTCAGCAAGTACCAATGCCACTGAGGAGGATGCTACTCTGACAACTCTCAGGCTTGGGTTGTGTCTCACGGCGCCGCTTGTTGCAGCTTTGGCTTCGTCTTCGGAGTTCGCACTTTCCTTAGTAGGTGAAGGGTACAAGTCAGGCAGTCTTTCGCTCGTGATACTTGCTATCAGTCTCCTACCGACAATAATCGTTTCAAATATCGTGTCAAAACTAAACCATGAGCGAAAGCTTCGTCAACTAACACAGCTCGGTCTGATTCAATTGATCACCTTCTTGATTGTATTTCTCCTCCCAATGGAGCTGCCCAAACCTGTTAGCACGTCTTTGGCCATACTAGCATCGTCTATAATAGCTTCGGTCGTAGCTTCCAAGTGGCTAAGCTCTAGGGCAGTGAGACCCATCGTCTTGTCTACAGCATCCATCTTTGTCGGCTGGTTGGTAGGGTCATTTACCAGTCGATTTTCGCAGTCTGGAGGTCTACTTTTCTCAGTACTATCTTCCTCGATCATGATTCTGTTATTGAAGGGAGTCACAATCGGTGAAATCTCTGGCTTGCTGAAATTGATAAAAAGGACATAGATTCCAACTTAGCACCAGTATCCCTACGCGCGTATCGACCGGTATTCCGTCGAAAACAGAAAAGAATTGACGACCGGTGATACATAGTGCTAGAGCTGAACAGAAACTCAAGTCCAAATGCATGCCGCCAGTTTTTCGTGTATGCGCGCGCATGGAGAACCTGAAAAGGTTGTCGCCGATTGGAACTGCTGGCTGCAAGAAATGTCTCGATGTGTGTCCTATGGATCTAGAGAAAACCAACGACATTGGATTTTCAAGTGACTGTATTCGATGTGGCAGGTGTGTCGATGCGCATGCTGCAAAGAAAAAAAGTGGAGAATAAGACCTGCTATGCTGGAGCTGTCACAATGTATGCGAAGTAAAACGCCCAGTTATTGCCTGGGAAATGAGCATCTCGTCCTCCGCAATCAACCCACGCAGTCTCCACCTGCACCACGCAACCATCGACGCGCTTCTCGACGACGGCATGAGCCGCAATATAGAGCTTTGTGTCAAATGCCCAGCTTAGAGCGATCGTGTATCTGTCAACTTTGGAATCGAGGTTTTCATGCTGATAGGGGAAATGTCCGACTTTGGGGTTGCCTTCTTTGTTCATAGGGAAGCCGCAAGGGTCAGTTGCAATTGCCAAATGCGTCTCTTTGAGATACCAGTCCCCGGTTGTGTATAGGCTGATGTAGAGATAGTCAACGTCGTTCCAGACCTTCACATAGCCTACTTGTAGTCTGCTTGCAAACCATTTGTCACTGTAGTAATGGGGGCTACCTGCATACATAGGTTTGTTGAAAACGGGCGCGCTTTCAGCCATAGCCATCGTAGGTGCAAAGCTCATAATTGCCACAACGGTCAGCAAGGTTGCAGACATATTTGTCATAGTTCTTGCTCTCACTTTTCAACCTCCTTCTATCTCTCGCATTTTCACTCCTAGAACTCAACGCTGCACTTCATAAAAGCAGTATTTCAGAAACAGGTATATTTCCGAGGCAATAGCAATAGAACTATAGAAGAATTCTATCACACATACAAATGGGAATCTCGTGTGCATGATAGTCGCCAGCGCGCGCTGTGCCTTTTGGGTCGCGAAACTGCCTAGATATTCATCTTTTTTGAGCGGGCCCATTCGTCCCAACCTTGAATAAGGTTCACTGCCTTAAGCTTGCCCGAACCCACCTTAGCTTGAATATAATCTGCAATCGCTGGAAAATCTTCGCACTCATCTGCTCTGCCATCAGAATAGAACATGTGAAAGCCCAAGATTAGCCATTTGTTTTCGCTTATTGTTTGGTCAATCAGCGCTTTTATTCCGGGCATTGACTCATGAGAAACCCAGCCTAATTTATTGTATCTATTTTCAAATGTAAGGTAGTCAAAATCATAAGGTTGGTTTGAGCTTGAAACGCCCCTCGCAATATTGTAGGATTGTGATACAATTTCAAGAACTCGCGCATTATATTCCCCTTCTGGATATGCGAAGCTTGTAATGTTAAATCCCCAGCTGTCAAACAGAATCTTAGATCCTCGTACTTCGTCCCATATTTCTTGGTCTGCCAACGCGGTCAGGTCACGATGGGTTCTACTGTGACTTCCGATCTCCCAGCCTGCAGACTGCATCTCCAAAGCCTGTGAAACTGAAACATACCAAGGTGAAGAAGGCTCTGTTCTGTTTGCTACCAGAAAAGATGTCGCAGGAATTCCTCTATTTCGCAATACTGGAAAAGCATATGAATATTGCCCAATCGTTCCGTCATCCATGGTGATTGTAACCATAGCACGCACGTGGTTTTCTGGAAATGCTTTCTGCCTCAAATCTAGGTTGAAGCAAATAAACAATGGAATAACTACGAGCAGAACTAGAACAAGAAAAGCAACTTTCCATGTATGTAAGTGAATTCTTCTTTTCGTCAGCGCTGATGGTGAAGAGTTGGCAACACCTTCGAGCATGTACGTCCCATCTCCTACACATTCATCTCAAGACTTGCTGAATTTTCGAATCGCGTGCGGATCGTTAGATAGCATATAGACAATAACTTAAGGCTTTTATTCCAGTTATTGAGAAAAACCAAAAGATCAAAAAATCCAGTCTTGCGCCAACTGCGAATCCTACATTCAGACTCGGTTTTTTCCTGGCACTCTTGCTTACGCGAGCTCTCTTTTTCACTGCGGTTCGTATTTGCTATCTATACGTCCACTTGCCGTTGGCACATCAAAATACAACTGGATCTGTGTGCTAATTCTTGCGCTCACCCAAGCGTTACCTGGGACTATTGAAGTTATGGTTACTGTTTGTGGAGTTCCAGCCATTCGTGGAGACAACGTAACTTAAGTTCCATTTGAAATGTTTGCGAAGGTTGCGCTTGATTCAGTGACATGTCCTGTGTTATTGTAAATCACCAAAGGCTGGTACTGAATCGAATGCTAACTGATTTACTTTCCCCCACAAATCATTGTTCGTTATGGTGAGGTTGTTATTGCCACTCTTCACGTGGATACCATAGTCCTGTCGGCAATTGCCGCTTCCTGTACAACATGCTTCGCGCGCGCATTCACTGCCAGCTATAGTTGTGCTAAATCCTGCATTGCTATTTTATGGTGGCATTGCTCCAAGAGTTAGTGGATGCGGATATGAGTATGGCACATAATCAATTTCGCCCTGCGCAGCAGATGGAGCACGTTGGTAGTAAACTGGGGCTATTCGTCCAGCATTATTGATGTACCAAACGCCTCCTGGTGCTCGGATAACAGTGTTGTCCCAAACGTAGAGGTCTTTAACAGCACATCGTGGATAGGTATTTGGATCGCTTGTTTCACCCTGCTGTAAGAAGAAGGCGTGTGCTCTTGAGTCTATTGTGTTGCGGAACCATAGCCCTCCACCACTGCCAATCCATAGTCCTTCGTCTGCCAACTCATTATCATAGACTTCACCCCATCTACATCCATCTCCGTAACTTCTGTAAGGATGGTGGTCGACTGAGGCAGATGTAAGGTAGTCAACTATCTCAGTTACTTTATTGTGTCTGAAGACGAATATTCCGCCATGTTCAGTAACTATTGCGTGTCTAACTCCGCTGAAGGTGTTATCTTCGACGTAGATTACGAACGGGAGCTCGTCATATCTTCCTGCCACGTCCCAGATATTTCCAATCCAACGAGAGGGTTGGTAATCAGCATACCAACCGACATAGACCCCGTAATTCCACCCAGTACCTCGATCAAAACACTTCTGAACGAAAATATCCGCAAATTCACAATGGTCAATAACCCCCTTACATCCAAATGCTTCATTCCCACCCATCCAATTAATAGCGACCGCAGAAATACCAGCATCTCCAAGTTTCCCGTCAAATCTACAATGATGGATTCTAAAGTCTTTGCAGCTTATCACTCTAACTCCAATGTCCCCTGCGCCAATAGCAACGTTACTGTCGCCTCTGCCTCTGAAAGTTATTCCTGTAATCTCTAATTCGCCACCTGAAGTCCCAGATATTTGAAACATTATCGTAGTAGATGCGCTATTTGCGGTAGCTGGTGCTAAGTATAATATTGTTTGGTTTATGCCTGCACCTTGAATTTTGAATCCGCTTGAAGGAACATTGAACGATACGTGAGTGTTTCCATTTGCGTCAAAAAGCCAATTGCCTGCTGGAATTGCTATACCACCTACACCTCCAGCCAGTGCCAAGTCTATTGCTTCTTGAACGTCTTCAAGATAACCTGATTCAGCCTGTATAAGACGTCCTTCTGCGATCATGCCCCTATTGGAGATTGACCAATAGTATGTATAGTATGCAGATGCAAATCCCGTTACGAAACAAGCTACAGCCAAAGTAACTGCTAGTATTCTAGCTTGCGCAACTCTCGCCATCATGTCTTATTCATCCTTTATCTTTTTCCCACACCGATCTTCTTTGCGTTTTTCATGATTGAAGTGAAGCACAGTCTTTGATAGGCTGCTCGCATGCAGATCTAACAAACGCAAAAAAAGAAAGAAGGTTGTTCGCACAGATCCTCTCCGCAATGATATCAAGCATCCAAGGATGTAGTCGCAAAAGGCTTTGTCATCCGCTTGCAGTTATAATCGCGTCAAAACTGAAGCTCGTAATACCTGTTATACTTGGTGAAACGGACAACGTGAACTTCACTTGAATCACTTGATTTACATCGAGTGTTTGACCGCCATAGTTCCAGTTCCAAGTGATGTAACTCGAGGCGTTTGCCGGATTCCAGTTTGAAGTCACCTCAGCCAAAGAACCTGCTGAATTGCCCTCATTTCGAATGTAGACTGTTTGGTTCGTATTTGAACCTAGATCCAGAACGCCCCAATTGATCGAAGATACCCGACTAGTACAAGCTTGGTCCGAATACACGCCGACTCCTATTGCCTTAATCGATCCAACATTGGAAACAGTCTTGTTTGTTAGAACCGAATATACCGTAGATCCTAGCGTAGCTAAGGCAAGTGTGTACATAACAAGTCCCACCGCGGCAAATGCGACAATCTTTTCTTTTCTGTCCAACTGCATGGCACCACAAGTATCCAGTATATGAATACTTAATAAACCTTATTGTACAGCTGTCCTACACAAATACACATGTAAGAAGAGTTGCTGATTCAGGAACCTGCGAATCGATCATGAGCTCTTCAGAAAAGGGATGGGGTCTCAACGCTTAGCTGCTTCCTTTTATCATGATGTCAAAGCTGAAGGTTGTTATGTTTGCGATGCTTGCGGAGATCGTCAACGTCAGTGTTACTTGTATAGCTCCGCTTACGCCCAAGCTTTGCCCGTCATAGTTCCATGAGAGGGTCATGTAGTCTGCAGCTTCGGGTGGATTCCAGTTGGTAGTATTCTGAGTTAGTATGATCGCTGAGTTTCCCTCGTTCTTTATACAGACGTTGACACTGTTGATTGAACCCGGTTCGATCGCTCCCCAATTAATGGTTGAAACGCTGTTCAGCAAGGCCAAGTCCCAGTAAACGCCTATTCCAACTGCCTTCACGGATCCAAACGTGGTAATTGCTCTGTTGGTTTCGAAAAGCGATGTTGCGCCGGTGAGCATAAGGAGCATTGAAACTATCGTTGTAGCCACTATTAGTAAAGGCTTGATCCTCGTATGTCCGAGCCGCAGTTGGTAGCCAAGTCTCTTCTCAAGTTCATGCACAAAACGTCTTCTCAAGTCTCTCACTTTCACGGCAATTCCTCTCATACGTCGTCTGAATCCTCAGACTCTAAACCTGTAATGAGAACGCAGGTTTCTTAACACTTTTTGACAAGAAGACCTCTGCAAGTCGTCAATCCTCCTAGGAAAAGTGCAAAGCCTAGTTGACATGATCTGCAAAGGCGGGTTAACAAGCTGTTACAGAGAACACTACATGCGCAAGTCTATTACTGTAGTGCCTACAAACCTATCAAAATATCTGATGAATCTCTCGTCTTTGAGCCGCAATCCAATGACTAGATCGAACGGTAAGAGAAAGACCTTACCGAAATTCCGGACTGCAGCGTAGTCGTACGATAGGGTCTTTCCATCAGTCCTAACTACCTTCAGTCCGACTATGCGTTTTCCCAGACTCTGACCTTTGAATCCTTCGAGAAGGGTCGAGTAAAGCCATAGAAGGACAAGCGTGAAAAGTATGATGTTAGGGTCCAAGCGAAACATGCTCCCTGCTGTTAGCAGCGAGAAGGCATTCGGCAGCGTTACTAAGATCGATATTGCTAGCATCATGAGCAAGTCAATGAGAAAGGCTAAAGCCCTTTTCTTAAAGGAAGCTAGCTGCAGCGTAGACGCCTTCCTTTCAACAGCGGCGTCTTCAGCCCACGACTCTAGATCTGCTATTAGTCGTATTGCGTTTTCTCCAACTCTGTTTAGCTTGTACCTTCCAGTTTGGGTTTGCTCAAGAAAAGCTGCAAGGCTTCGTATGTGAAAGCTGAGTTTTCCCGTGTCAACTTGTAGAGCATTCATCAAGTCTGTGAAAGAACACTCTTCCTTATCGCTGAGAATCAAAAGGATGTCTCTTCTTATTGGATGAGAAAGCACAGACAGTATTCGTGAAATATTCTCTTGCTTTGCCGCCATCACTCGAGCGCCGGCTCATTGTCAATACAACCCATTGACAGATAAGTCTAGCGCGCGTGAATCTTACAGAACCAAACTTTGGCGAACAGCATCATTATGTCGCGTGCGCGCTTTTTCACGGGTTAGGAAACATGCAGCGCAACACCTTAGGGCAGCC
>Ga0315296_10000832_pt1 | contig 27758 bp, 26 predicted proteins | sample YL17G14_18_MG_FD_203921 | JGI IMG/M metagenome (GOLD analysis project Ga0315296, IMG submission 203921) | Sediment microbial communities from Yellowstone Lake, YNP, Wyoming, USA - YL17G14_18 | ecosystem: Environmental > Aquatic > Freshwater > Lake > Sediment | place: USA: Wyoming | collected... | reverse complement strand
TACCCGGAATTGAGTGGTCTTTCCTGTATGTGGGGCAGACTTTCCGGTCTGCCGTCCCGCCGGACAAGCAGCCTCCAGGCAGACTGGAAAGTCTGCCCCACAGTTGACGGCGGTTTTTCGACAGTCCCTTCTTATCGGGACTCGTATCTCGCGATCTTCTCCAGTCGGCGTACGTGGCGTCCGCCGCTGAATCCCGTTGAGAAAAACGCGTCGAGGATTTCCTCAATCATCCCCCATCCCGTCGCCTCGGTGGAGACCACCAGCACGTTTGCGTCGTTGTGACTTCTCGCGTATTCCGCCTGCACCTTGCTCAGGCACACCGCCGCCCGCACGCCCTTGACCTTGTTGGCCGCTATCGCCATGCCGTTGCCCCAGCCGCATATCAGTATCCCTACCTCCTCACCGTTGGACGCAGCAACCCTCTCCGCGACCGGGAACGCGTAGTCGGGATAGTCCACGCTCTCGGGCGTCTTCGGACCCATGTCGATCGGTTGCAGATCGTGCTCCCGACACCATTCCATTATTCGAGGAAGAGTGTCCACCCCGCGATGGTCGCAGGAGACCGGTACTCTTGTCATACCCCGCTCCTAGGTTTGCAGCGCGCTTCGCATCTTTGCCGCCCGGCGCGCAAGCACGACCGTTTTCCAGGCGAGCACCACTATAGTGACCACAAGCAGGATACGCAAGAACAGCAGAGCCTGCTCGACGCCGTGGGAGCCCAGGGAAGTGCGCCCGGCGCGCTCGCTCCGGATGCGTCGAGCCGCCGTCTGCCTGTCCTGCTCGTTTCTTGCCAGCATGTAGTCGTCGGCTAGGCTCGATATCCGCTGGTGGCTCTCCAGCTCGTTCGGCCTGGCTTTGCCCGTCGATTTTGATGGGATGAGCACCAGCAGAAGGATGGCCAGCGCGAGGCAGCCGCACAATATGAGAATCTGCTTCTGAATATCCGATTTCGTCGGTTTCTTCTTTTCCATAGCCTGGACCCTTCAATTCCCGCCCGACTTCTTCAATATTAGAATCACTCCCGGCCTCTCCATCCTTCTTAAACGAAGTTGAGCATCCTGAAAGTCGCTCGTGCGCCGACGCGGCGTCCGGAGGCCCCATGAAACAGAAAAAAAGGGCCGCGGAGAGATCCGCGGGCCCTGGATTGAACCAACGATACTCAGGGGTAAAGGGGTTACTGCACGCTGTCGCGGTACCAGATCTCGTAGTTGTCCTGGCCCGGGGGCTCGGATGGGGTCAGAAGCTCGTAGACGGCGTGTATATGGCCGTCGGCATCGCTGTCCATGCTCGGGAACGCGCCCATGCCGCCTGTCTCGACCAGCTCGATGATGTCCTGCCAGCCCTCCCCCCTCAGAAGCTCCCTGTACAGCACCCTGCCGGGAAAACCGCTGTCGTCTTCCTCGTGCCACGCGACATGGAAGTCGCCGTCCGTCGAGCACTCGACATCCGGCGCGTACTGGTACGCGTCCTGGCTCTCGCTCACGATCTGCGCCACTCCCCATGTGCTGCCCTCATCGCTTGAGTGCCTCAGGTATATGTCGCAGAAGGAGCCGTCGAGATACTCGAAATACGCCAGCGCGAGTGAGCCGTCGGGAGCGACATCGAGCGCCGGCTCGTAGGCGTCTCCCGAAGCGGCCGGCACCGGCGAGATGAAGGAGCCCGAGGTGTTCCGGGTGAAGTAGATTCCCTTGGCGCCCGGCTTGTCGGACTGGAAAGCGACATAGGCCGCCCCCGAAGACGCCGGCGCGATCGCCGGGAATGCCTCGACGATCGAGTCCTCCGAAACCACCGAGACGGCGCTTTCCCAGAATGGGTCGCCCGCCGGACGTCTTGTATACCATACGTCGTACTCGTACACGCCCACTTCCACGGTCTCCAGCGAATGCCAGACCGCATGCAATGTGCCGTCGCTGCCTGAGACAATCTTCGGATGGACATTTCGGACCCCGTCGTCCCCGGGAGCCAGGAGGCTCTCCGTCGCGAAATCGTCCTCGCTCGACGCGTAGTAGACGTCGCTGCCGAGCACGTGATCGCGCTCGTCCTCCCAGACCACATGCACCGCGTCCAGGTTGTCGGCCGCGATTGTCGCGTAGATCGCCCTTCCATCATCGCTGTCTATCTGCCTCGATGGTGACCAGATTCCGCCCTCCCGTTTCGAGTAGTAAACATGAAAGATGTTCGAATCCGGGTCCGGTGAATTATCGACCCAGACCACATGGCTTGTCCCGTCGCCCGTCACGGCGATCGCATGTCTCGGCCAGATGAAGCTCTCGCCCGGAGAGATCGCGACTCGCTCCGCTTCACCGAATATCTCCGGTCCATGCTCCGGCGGAGTGACGACGGTCAGAGTGATGAAGTTATAGATGGAATCTATCTGGTCGGTCGGCGGAGCGCTCGTGGCCCGGACCATGATCCGGTAGTCGCCGATGGGGGTGCCGGGGGCGCAGGAAACCGGACCCTCCCAGGCATCGGGGGTGGTGAGGCTGGGCTGAAGCTGGATCACAGTCCCGCCGATCGGTGTAAGGTCGACACTGACACTCGAGATGTCATTCTGCCAGTCTCGGGCCAGAATCTGGAGCCTCGGGGTGTTGGACCCGTCGCTGTAGAGATCCGCTGAGATTCCGCCGTAGAGGACTTCGTACGGCTCGCGGCAGTTGTCCGGCCAGCTCGCTTCAACGACATAGGTGAACGGATCGAACTTCGGGAAAGTCTCGTTATAGATCAGCATAGTCTCGTACTGATTCGAAAGCGGCGGGTACTCCCTCTGTCCTACGCCGGTGTCGAACGCGAGAAACGGGTTCAGCTTGGTCGGTGCGGGGCTGAAAAGGTCGGTGTATCCATCGGGGTTGAGGAACCTCATGTTGCCGAACTCGGTGACGATTCCCCGCACATCGCATCCCGTAATGTTGCTGGGATTTCTGAAGCCGATGTCGATCGTGAGGATTTTCGTCACAGGATCGTACGAGAGGTTCTTCGCGAGGAAGCAGCCGTAGCACTTGGGCGGCTTGAGCATGCGGGTGACATCGAAATGCATGTCCGCCTGGCGAAGCGGCACGGCTTCGATGCTCCAGGAGTCCGGGTTGATGGTCACTTCCCAGGCGCCGAGCAGCACGGTATTCGAGCTGAGGCTCACAAACCTGTACTGATCGGCGACCTGAGGATTCTGAGCCTCGGGAAGTGTGGGGACCGATCCGCCGGCGCATGCAACAGCAACGCCGGTAAGAAGAACCAGGGCCAGGTAGGACAACCGCTGAACCATAGTAAAACAACCTCCATGGGAGGAAGGATTCGTTGAGGAGAGCCCCGCCCTGTCAGCTCCAGGGACCTGCATATCGTAACATCGGCGCGCACGGGCCGCAACAGCGTCTGCAACTCTGGGTGCAACCGGATTCTGGTTTTTCGGGCGGGCTGGAGGCAGGTCTGATGACGGGCGCAGGCACGCTCGACTTCGTCGAGCTCAGCCTGTGCCCGGCACCCGGGATGACCATATCCTAAGACCGGCGGGCACGGGCCGCAACAGCGTATGCACTTATCCGTCCCGAAACTGTCGGACGGGAATCCGCACCAACTCGCCTGGCCTGCCGGGTCAGTGGGCGCTGTCCGGGACGAACTTCTCGTACGCCCTTGCGCCCATCAGCTTATCGAGGTCGGCCGGGTCGTCGGGCGCAAGCGCGTACATCCAGCCCCGGCCGTACGGTGACTCGTTCACGAGCTCCGGTTGGTCGGAGAGATCGTGATTGATCCGGACCACAGTGCCGGCCACCGGACTGAGGATCGGGCTTGTCGTCTTCGCGGAGTCGATCATCCCGCACTCCTCGCCCGCTTCAAACCGGGCGCCGATGTCGGGCAGCTCAACATAAACCACGTCTCCCAGCTCGCCCTGCGCATAGTCAGTGATCCCGACCAGGACCTCGTCGTCCTCCATTCGAGCCCACTCGTGAGTCTCCGTATAGTGGCAACTGTCTGGAATCTTCATGATGGCGATTCTACTCCGATGCTGATGGTGGTAACAATTATCGAAACAGACCAGGTCGGTCTGTGTTGTTCAGATTATGAAAGCCCTAGTAGGGACGCTTGTAGAAGGGTGTTTCCACAACCGTGGCGCCGCTTACGCGGCCGGAATGCCCGACCTCCACCCGTGTCCCGATCTCGGTCAGCTCCGTGGGAACATAGGCGAGAGCGATCCGCGCTCCGGTCACCGGCGACAGGCATCCGCTCGTCACCCGACCGATCTCGTTTCCGTCATAGCAGACCATCATCCCATGGCGGGGCACTGGTCCGGGATCGACCTCGAGCCCAGTGATCTTCTCGGTCAGGGGGGCGTCCTTCATGGCGGCGATCGCGTCCCGCCCGAGGAAATCCCCTTTCTTCACCTTCACCACCCATCCGAGATTTGCGGCGAAGGGGTTGGACTCCTCGTCGATCTCGTTGCCGTAAAGCGAATAGCAGACCTCCAGGCGGAGCGTATCCCTTGCGCCCAGCCCGATCGGCGCGACATCCTCCCCTCCCGCCTCCAGCACAGCTTCCCACAGCCCGTAGGCGTACCTGTTTTCGACGAACAACTCAAATCCGTCCTCGCCTGTATATCCCGTACGCGCGACCGTCAGCGGGGCATCGCTGAGAGTAGTCCTCAAGACCGAAAATGGCTTGTAGGCGGTCAGATCGACCGATATCAGCTTCCCGAGAATCTCTGCGGCCTTTCTTCCCTGGAGGGCGACGAGGGTGATGTCATCGCTGCGATTGTCGAACGCGTCCGCGCCGAACTGCTCGGTGACGTGGCCGTGGATTTTCTCCACATTCGCGGCGTTCACCACCATCATCCATTCGTCGGGGCCGACATGGTAGACGATGACATCGTCGCGGATGCCCCCCCGCTCGTTGGTGATGAGCGTGTACTGGGCCTGGCCCACCTCCAGCTTGGCGGCGTTGTTGCTTGTAAGCCACTGGATTCGATCGAGCGCCTCGGGACCGCGGAAGAAAAGCTCGCCCATGTGGGAGAGGTCGAAAGCCCCGGCGGACTCGCGGACCTTGCGATGCTCATCGTTCTGGGACGTGTACCAGGCGGGCATCCGGAAGCCCGCGAACTCGATCATCCTGGCGCCGGCCTCATTGTGCCAGTTGTATAATGCCGTTCTCTTCGGTGATGTGCCGGGACTGCCCACGAAGCATCTCCGCTCGTTCCTCCTCGGGGAGAAGGTAGAAATAGATATTAACCACCCGCCGTACGTAGTTGACCGTCTCCTGGTAGGGCGGAATGCCGTTGTGCGGCGGGTCGGTGTATCGCTCCACCGCGTTCGGACCGGCGTTATAGGCGGCCAGGACCCTGTCGAGGGGGTAGTTGTGGCTCGCCCATCGCTCGATTTCCCTCGCGAGGTAGGCGAAGGTCGCCCGGATGTTCTCGTTCACGTCGAACGGATCCGACACCCCGAACCTCTCGGCGGTGAACGGCATGAGCTGCCCCAGCCCCTGGGCGCCGGCGCGGCTGACCGCGTCGGGACGGAAGCTCGATTCACACGCCACGAGCGCCATGACCAGCCGGGCGTCCACCGTCGCGTAGTCCGACGCGTGCTGCCGGATCGCCTCGAATATCTCCTTCGCCGTGTCCTCGTCCAGGCGCGAGTTGAAGTACATCATGTTCTGGATGTAGGCGCGCTCGATCTCGCTGTAGTCGTACTCGGGCGCCTCGAACCCGGTCTCGGGGGTGTCCTCATCCGGCTGCACAACCTGAGGTCCGCCCCGCTCGCCCAAGTGCGAGTTCTGCGCGTCCAGCCGGAGCACCTCGCCGACAAGGTCCCTCAGCCCCGCGCTCAGCCCGGAGATATCACCGTCGGCCGGAAGCGCACGGGAGCCGACGAAATACGCCGCGACCGCCGCGGTCCGATCCTCGTACCGCTCGTACTCGGCGGCGTAGGCCCGCGCCACCCTCTGCGCGTCGTACCAGGCCGATGGGAACAGCGATTCGTCAGCGAGGGAGCCCATGTCCAGGTTGTAGTAATAGAGGCGCGCCTGCGGAAATCCCGGATACATCTCTTCCGCCGCCATGAGCGCAAGCAGAAGGCCCGGCTGAAAAGAGTAGTCAAGAGCCGCAAGCTGAACATCCCGCGTGATGATCTCAATATCGTTCAGGGGCAGACTGGGAAGACTCTGGTTGACAAGAGCCATGATGTCCTGGCTGAGAGGGCTGCGGAGGTCGATGATCCGACCGGAGTAGGACGACTGGGCGTCCGCCTGCCCCGTAACCAGCAGGTTCAAAACCAAACACCCCGTCATTACGGGGAGCAGGGAACCGATCGCGAGTTCTCCAGGTAATCTCATAGTAATGATTTCGGCTTCATCCGCCGTCAAGTTTACCTCGCCCTTGGACACCGCCATCCCCCAGTTTGATTCACTCTTCCGTCCCGAGGATCAACCTCTCCGCCCACGCTCAGGATGAGCGTGGGACGAAGACTCCATGCGCTGGAAGCGCATGCTACATGCCCGTCAGGACCAGCCAAGCTCCCGCTCGACCTGCCTGCTCGCCTCCCTGGCCTTGTACACCACGGACTTCAGCCTGAAAAGAGGCTCCATATCCTGGCCCTCGATCCTGATATCGCCTCGAAGAAGGGCTCCCATTATGTCGAGATCGCCGCGCCAGAACCTCAAGGCGGTCTCCCATTTCATCGAGATTCTCGGGCCGACGGACGGCTCATCGGGCGAATCGACCATCTCCAGCGCGGTATTCTCGCCATCGATCCTGAGCCTGAGGGCAATGCGCGGCTCGTCGAGGCGTATCCCGATCTCGCCTGATTCACCGGAAAGAGCCGTCAGGACCTCCTCGGACTCCAGCAGCTTCTCGATGAGCTTCTTGTGAAACTCCACAATCACGTGCGGATCGCTGGTCGGCACATCGCCCACTTCAGTGCTCCTGCCCCCATCCCTTCGCGTTGAACGCGCATTCAGAGAGTCTGATGGTACCGCCCGCACAGCCGCAAAGTCAACCGATGGAGGAGAGGGCGGCGCACCCGGATGGATCACCGGTCCCTTCGCGCCAGGCGCTCCTGGACCTTCAGGATCATCTGCACGTTGAGATAAATCGGGTCGTTCGGATCCTTCACGGCTCCCTCGGCGAATTTGTCCCTCAGCTCCGTGACGGCTTCCTCGAGGCTGTGCGCCGGAGTGAACCCGAGCCGGTCCCTGATCTTGTCGCAGTTGAGCTGGTAGGATCGAGGGTCGAATATCGGGACGATCGTGATCTCGGCTTCTTTTCTTACGATATCCCTCGCTATGTGCGCGAGCTCCATGACCGACTTGTTCTCCGCACCCACATTGAAGACCTCGCCGGCCACGTCCTCACTCGGAGCTCCGAGGACCGCTTCGTACGCGCGGATCATATCCTTCAGCGTGAGATTCGGCCTTTTCTGCTTGCCGCCGTGCACGCTCACCACACCATCGAACCATGCCTGCTTCGAGAATGTGTTCAATGCCAGATCGAGCCTGAGCCGATGCGACCACCCGCAGATCGTCGCCGGCCGCAAGGCGACAACCTCGAAATAGTCGCAGCTCTGGGCCAGCACGATCTTCTCCACCTCGCCCTTGTACTCGGCATACAGACTCACAGGCCTGAACGGGCTCTCCTCGGTCGCTTCTTCGTCCTCGTACACTCCGTAGACGCTCGCCGAGCTTGCGTATATGAACCTCTGTGCGCCCGCCTCCTTCGCCAGCTCCACCAGTCGTATCGGCGCGTCACGGTTTATCTGCCTGGAGAGATCGGGAGCGAGGTCGCACGACGGATCATTCGCCATCCCCGCGAGCTGCACCACTGCATCGACACCCTTAAGCGATTCCCTGACGATCCTCTCGTCCCGAATGTCGCCCTTGAGCACTTTCAGCAGCGGTTCCGTCTCGTGATTCCTGAGATGGTCGTCCCCGAAAATCATCAGGTCCAGCACCACTACTTCATGCCCGAGGCCGAGCAGATGCGGAACCAGGCATGACCCCACATAACCCTCGCCTCCTGTAACAAGTATTCTCATCAAAGCTCCGGTTACGCAGTAGTCAGACAACTCCAGCCCCTTCCCCGCAAAGAATCATGCGCAGGATGCGCATGCTACGAAGAAGTCATGCGCTGGAAGCGCATGCTACACAAGTTACCCGCCCCGCCGCATTTATTCAACCCCATCGCGTGCGAGCCTGCAGTAAACGCGGTCATTCCTGTGTGCAGCACGGTCTCCGGGTGCCGGGCACAGACTCAGCGCGACGGAGTGGCGCATGTCTGTGCCCGTATCCCGACCCCCTTCAGCCCGTGCCAAAATCAATTCTCGGATGCACCCCTCCCATACGGGTGCATCCGGGAATTGAGTCACCACCTCACCCCCGCTCCCCCTCTCCACTTGGTGGAGAGGGGGCCAGGGGGGTGAGGTTTGTCGGCAGAATCATTTCCCGGACGCACCCTTCCCATACTGCGCCTTTCCTGAACATCCGCTTCGCATGTTATATTAGTCCCTGATGCCGGTACGCGCGAAAGAAAGACCGTTCAAGCTCGTCTCCGACTACCAGCCCGCCGGGGATCAGCCCAGGGCCATCGAGGAGCTAGTCGAGGGCATCGAGAAAGGCTGCCGGATGCAGACCCTTCTCGGGGTCACCGGATCGGGCAAGACATACACGATGGCGAAGATCATCGAGGCCGTCCAACGCCCGACTCTTGTCGTCACGCACAACAAGACCCTTGCGGCACAACTGACGGCCGAGTACAGAGCTTTCTTCCCGGACAACTTCGTGGGGTATTTCGTCAGCTACTACGATTACTACCAGCCGGAAGCGTACGTCCCGGCGCGCGATCTCTACATCGAGAAAGACGCCGACGTCAATGAGGAAGTCGACCGCATGCGTCACGCCGCCACGCAGGCGCTCCTGTCAAGACGGGACGTGGTGATCGTGGCTACGGTAAGCTGCATCTACGGCCTCGGCTCGCCCTCGGATTACTCCGACATGTCGGTCGAGCTGAGGGTGGGACAGCAGATCGCCAGGCGAATCCTGCTCCGCCAGCTCATCGACATGCAGTACCTCCGCAATGACATCGCGCTTGTCCGCGGCTCGTTCCGGGTCAAGGGCGACACGATCGAGCTCTACCCCGTTAACGAGGAAGTCCACATACGGATGACATTCTTCGGCGATGAGTGCGAGAGCATCACGAGGCTTCATCCGGTCACCGGTGAGGTCCTGGAGATCATCGACGAGATCCAGATTTTCCCCGCCAGCCACTACGTCATCCTTCCCGAGCGACAGGAGCTGATTCTCGAAAACATCCGCAAGGAGCTCGACGAGCAGTACGAGCGCTTCCGGAAGGAGGAGAAGACCCTCTACGCCGAGCGCCTGAAGGATCGCACGCTGTACGATCTTGAGTGCATCAGGGAGCTCGGCTTCTGCTCGGGCATCGAGAACTACTCGAGGCACTTCTCCGGACGGGAGCCCGGCGAGCCGCCGGCGACTCTGGTCGAGTATTTCCCCGACGACTACATGATGATCATCGACGAGTCGCACCAGACCATTCCGCAGCTCAACGGGATGTACAACGGCGACTATACCCGCAAGCGTAACTTGGTCGATTACGGTTTCCGGCTCCCGTGCGCTCTGGACAACCGTCCGCTGAGATTCGACGAGTTCGAGAGCTACATAAACCACGTCATCTTCACTACCGCCACTCCGGGACCGTACGAGCGCGGGCACAGCGGGCAGGTTGTCGAGCAGATCATCCGCCCGACGGGCCTGATCGATCCGAAGATCGAGATTCGCCCGATTTCGGCGCAGGTTGACGATGTCATGGAGGAGATATCGCAGCGCGCCGACAAGGGTCAGCGCTCCCTGATAACCACGCTGACCAAGAAGATGTCGGAGGACCTGACCGATTATCTTGAGAGGATGGGCCATCGGGTCAGGTACCTGCACAGCGAGATAGAGACCTTCGATCGTGTGCGCATTCTCCGCGACCTGCGTCGCGGGGATTTCGACGTCCTGGTCGGGATAAACCTGCTTCGTGAGGGGTTGGATCTTCCCGAGGTCAGCCTGGTCGCGATTCTCGACGCCGATAAGGCCGGCTTTCTGCGGTCGGAGACATCGCTTATCCAGACCATGGGGCGCGCCGCGCGTCACGCCGAGGGCACAGTGATCATCTACGCCGACACAATCACTCCTGCGATAAAGGCGGCGGTCGATGAAACCGAGCGGCGTCGCAAGATCCAGACGGATTTCAACGAGGAGCATGGCATCACGCCGACCAGCATCACCAAGGAGATACGCGACATCGCCTCGGAATTCGACGAGGAGGAAATCGAGCGCGAGCCGGTCGAGGCGGGCACGATTGACTTCGAGGGCGTCGAGCTTTCGCGCGACGAGGTGCCGCAGATTGTCGAGATGATCCGAAGCGAGATGCTCGTCGAGGCGAACGACCTCAACTTCGAGCGGGCCGCGGAGCTTCGCGACGAAATCCGCGCATTGGAGGAATTCCTGAAGGGAAAAACCGAGTCGCGGTCGCAGAGGAAGAAGCGGAAGCGTCGCGCGTCGACCCCCGGTCAGGCTCGCCAGGCGAAACTCAAAAGGCGAGCGACGCGGAGCAGGAAGTATAGGGGGTAGACCTCAGTTCCGAGCCGCGCGCGTCATTCCGAGCCGCGCGCGTAAGCAAGCGGGTCCGCGACTTTCGCTGCCATGTTGATTCATTGCAGGCGGGACGCATGCGCTCCGGGTTTCCGAGCCGCGCGCGTCAGCAAGCGGGTCCGCGACTTTCGCCACCAAGTTGATTCATTACAGGCGAGACGCATGCGCTCCGGGTTTCCGAGCCGCGCGCGTCAGCAAGCGGGTTCGCGACTTTAGCCACCAAGTTGAATCGGAGCGCAGGGAGGACTTACCATAGGGCAAGACATCTGCCGACCGCCAAGGAGGAGTCCAGGAATGAGAACGACAGGCAAGCTCATAGTGGTCATCATCGCAGCGATTGCGGCGTTCCCGCCTTCTGCGTGGCTGGCCACTGCGGAGGAAGAGCAATCGGCCGAGACGCAGGAGACCAGTGAACCGTCCGCGACTGAAGCTCCGCTGTTTGTCATCTACGAGAACGGCAAGTACGGCTACATTGACGCCGCTGGCGAAGTGGTCATCGAGCCACAGTTCGATGAGGCCAGACCCTTTTCCGAGGGTCTCGCGCATGTCAGGATTGGGGATAAGTGGGGCTATATTGACAGGACGGGTGAGTTTGTCATCAACCCGCGGTTCGATTGGGCCTGGCAGTTCTCAGAGGGTCTCGCGAGTGTCATGACTGGAGACTGGGAGACAGGGAAGTGGGGCTACATCGACAGGACGGGTGAGTTTGCCATCGACCCGCAGTTCGATTCGGCCTGGCCCTTCTCCGAGGGTCTCGCGCATGTCATGATTGGGGACTCCGAGACCGGGAAATGGGGCTATATCGACAGGACGGGCCAGATTGTTATCAACGCGGAGTTCGATTTCGCAGAGTGCTTCTCCGAGGGTGGCGCGCGGGTCATGATTAGGGGGCGTGAGACTGGAGAATGGGGCTATATCGATAAGACGGGTGAGTATTTTGTCAAACCACAGTTTGGTGGGGCCTGGCCCTTCACCGAGGGTCTCGCGAGTGTCGCGATTGGGAACTGGGCGACAGGCAAGTGGGGCTATATCGACAGGACGGGTGAGTTTGTCATCGATCCGCAGTTCGATTCCGCCTTGCCCTTCTCCGAGGGTCTCGCGGGCGTCAACATTGGTGGATGGCGGACAGGAAGGTGGGGCTATGTCGACAGGACGGGTGAGTATGTCATCAATCTGCAGTTTGATTCAGCCTGGTCCTTCTCCGAGGGTCTGGCGATGGTCTGGATTGGGGACTCGGAGACAGGCAAGTGGGGCTATATCGACAGGATGGGTCACTATGTCATCGACCCACAATTCGATTTTGCGGCGCCCTTCTCCGAGGGTCTCGCGCGTGTCAGCATTGGGGACAAGTGGGGCTATATCGATAGAACGGGGAGGTTTGTCTGGGGACCGGCCGACTGACAACCCACATCCACAATCGCGAAGACGCGCTCGCTTAGGCTCGCGCTTCTGAGACTGATGGTGGTTGGTAGATAAAGTCGCGGACCCGCTTGCTGACGCGCGCGGCTCGGAATGGGGATTGCAGGAGTGGGGTGCGCGCTCGCTTAGGCTCGCGCTTCTGAGACTGGTGGTGGTTGGTGGATAAAGTCGCGGACCCGCTTGCTTACGCGCGCGGCTCGGAATGGGATGGGCATTGCAGGAAGGGGATTGGTGGCGAAAGTCGCGGACCCGCTTGCTTACGCGCGCGGCTCGGAATCGGGTTGCAGGAGTTGAAAAAACAGGCGGCGGGTGGCGTTCACTCCGTGGTGATGCTCAGCCCGTAGGTGGTCGAGTTTCCTTCCGCAGGAGAGTAGATTTTCAGATAGTAGTCCGTATTCTGCAGGACATCCGCGCTCATTGATTCCCAGCTTGAATCGGCATGGTTTTCCGTTGTGGCTTCGGCAAGGAGCTTTGTCATTTCGGGGTCGCCATAGAGCGCCATGTCGAGGTCCTCGCCCCAAGTGAAGATGTCGAGGTAGAACGTCATCGAGCCGTCGTAGGACGCCCTGATCTGATACAGATCGACAGGATCATCGTAGGGATTCCCCGGGAAATCATGGATTGAGTCGAAAAGGGGCTGGTCAACCACGATGCTGGCGCCGTCCATCGGAATCTGCACGAAGCCGAGAGGATCAACCACTGCCGAGTACCTGTCGGGTCCGTACACCGCCCTTACCGCGTTCACTCTGCCGTAGCCGGTCTGGATGTCATATCCCGGAACGTTCAGATCGTCGGCCGTTTCTATGATCCGGTCCCAGTACCACTGCCCGCCCATGTCGGGATGGAACGACACGATCAGCGCCATCACCCCCGCCGAGGTCGGGCACGCGCATGAGGTCCCGTTGAAGAAACCGTAGTTGATGCCGTCACGGTACGCGGTCTTTGACGCAGAGTGCGTAGTGATGGTCATCTCCCCGAACCCCATGATTTCCAGGTTGGAGCCATAGTTCGATCCCCACCACCAGCCCTGCCACCCGACATGTATCCTGTCCTCATCCACCGGCTGAGCTGATCTGCTCCACGGAATGGTCGCGCCCACGCAGATGACGCAGTCATAGCTTGCGGGGACATACTGGTCCGTGTTGTTCCAGTTCCCGGCGGCGCCCATGAGTATCGGACCGTTCCCGTTGTCCCATGTGTCTTCGGCGGCGATCTCGAGGGCCTCAGTCGGGTACAGGACTACGAAAGACATCGAGACGATGTCCGCCCCGTTCGTCTTGGCGTAATCCCACGCCTCGATGACAGTGGCGACGCACGACGGACCGTCCCACATGTCGGCCCTGATCGCCATGATCTTCGCCCACGGAGCTATGCCGCTCAGGCCGCGCTCATTGTCCTGCACTGCGCCCACAATTCCCGCGCAGCCCGTGCCGTGGCTTTCGGAATCCCATGGATCGTTGTCGCCCCCGAACGTGTCCCAGCCCCGCCAGTCATCCACCCAGCCGTTGCCGTCGTCATCGATTCCGTTGCCCGGAATCTCGTCAACATTGATCCAGATGTTGGGTTCGAGGTCCTCATGGTCGAGACGAATGCCGGTATCGATGATCGCCACGATCACACTGCCTCGCGGATGCGGGTCGTTCCATACAATGCTGGCTCCGAGCTTGGCGGGACTCCACTGATCGAAGACGCTGTCCCGCGGATCGTCCCCGGGATCGTCGCTCTCCCACAGCGGATCGTTCGGCGCGTACGGGACCTCGACGAAGTGAAGCAGATAGTTGGGCTCCGCGATCCCCACCTCAGGCTCGTCTCTCAGACAGTCCACCATCTCCTCGACGGAGGACCCGTCGGTGATCTCCACCCTGTGCAGCGTTCCCCAGTGATATGCCTTCGATCTGATGATTCGGACCGGCCATTCGTCGAAAAAAGCCGCCCCGACAGCCTCTTCAGCCGCGTCGGTGAGAACGACCAGCACCTCGTTCTCGACGTAGTCCGGACCCTCCGGGACCGGATCGAATCGCGATAGATCGAACTCGACGGCAATGCCGTCCGTGGTGCTCAGCTTCCCGGCCCAGCTCGATGATGCTGTTGCCGCTTGCGGTGCGCCGGCTGCGGAAGGTCCCGGGTCGGTAGGCCACTCGGTGCCTGAGCAGCCCAAAAGCAGGGCGAGCATGACCAGAAGGCTGGGAATCAGCGGGTGGACGGGAGACAGGTTCCGGTTTGTCTTCATAGTCGTGATCCAGATCGGCAGAATACTCGGCCGGTGAAGACCATGCTCCGACACACAGGGATACAGCACCGGCCCAGGGACGGGAATTCGCTATGGATTATACCGCACGATTAAGAGGACGGACAATGCGAGGGACGGTCCTTCGGGTATACTGCCGGGACCGAATCGGTGGAGGATCGAGAGGATGATCGAGAGAGATAATGACCTTACAGCCGGGGCCGTTCGTCTGGAGGACCTTGTTGACTACCAGGCGGGCTCCATCGTAAGCAAGCAGGTCATCAGGAAAGAGACCGGCAACGTGACCTTGTTCGCGTTTGATGAGGGTGAGGGACTGAGCGAGCACACGGCGCCGTTCGATGCGCTGGTGTATGTGATCGACGGCGAGGCGGAGATTGTGATATCGCGCAAGTCGCACCGTGTCCGAGGCGGCGAGATGATCGTCATGCCCGCGAACGAGCCTCACGCCCTGAACGCGGTCAAGCGATTCAAGATGATGCTCGTGATGATACGGGGGTAGAACACTATCAGGGTCGGATCAGTCAGGTCCCCGAACGACGAGGGTAGAGAATCAGGAGAACGATGAGGGCGACGGCTATCAACGCCACGTTGATCCATTCCCGCGGTGAGAGGCCTCTCAACAGCAGGCTGAAGACAAACACAATCAGCGTGCCGGCCGACACCATCAGGATCATGTCGATGATGATTTTGAACCTGGACGGCTCCGCCGCCGCGCGCCAGATCGTTATCGCGAAGGCTATGTTCATCACTCCCAGCAGGTTTGCCGACCAGACGTCATAAACGTCCGCGGGATCGTACTGCGCGATCCCCATCAGGCTCACCACGTACCATTCCGGGTATATCAGGTGCGTCAGTCCCCAGTAGAAGAAAAGCACAAGCGCGAGGAGGCGAAGGACCAGGGGGAGAAGCGGGTGGAAATCGCGGTTTCCGACGGTGGCGGTATCTTGTCCGGGCATGTGGCTGACTCCGAATCCTGTTGCTTGCGCTATGATACCATTCTCCGGACGGGGGATTGTGGGCCGGCCCCGGTGCCTGTATCATCCGTGCAGAAACAAATGGAGGAGAGGACGGAATGACACGCGATCCCGACTGCATCTTCTGCAGGATCATCTCAGGGGAAATCCCCAGCCAGATCATCTGGGAGGACGAGAACCACCTGGCGTTTCTGGATATCTTCCCGCTGCGCAGGGCGCAGACGATAGTGGTCCCGAAGGATCATCTGCCGTCGCGGATCTACGCGCTTCCGGATGACGCTTATAACGGCCTGATGACCGCGGCGAAGGCGGTCGCGATGCTCCTCGAGCGGAAGCTCGGCGCCGAGCGTACGATGGTTGTCGGCGAAGGGCTGGAGATTAATCACGTGCATCTGAAGTTATATCCGCGATTCAGGAACGAAGCTGGTCTGGTCCATGGCGGCCCACCGGCCGACGCGGACGGTCTCGCGGAGCTGGCCAGGCGCATCCGCGACTAGGGTCAGCTCCCCGATTCTTGTTGCCCTCCGACGCACTGTGATAAACTCCCGACCGTTCGAGACCGGAGGGAAATGGGCCACCCGGTGACGGTAATATGATAAACAATCTGGAAGCTGAGGGAGTCCGGCGGAAAATCGAGGCTGAGACCGGCGGGAACGAGGCGGTCAAGGCGATTTTCGACCATGCCGCCGGGAGCAGCGGCTCGTACGGGATCGACGCGAAGTCCGGCGGCCTCGAATTCACCTCGCAGACCATAGTCAAGGGCTTCCCGAACCGGTGCCGCCTCAAGATCTGGCAGCCGGAGCAGAACCAGCTCATGGCCTGGTTCTACAAGCGCAGCGCGGTGCCGTTCTCGCGGGATCGCTACTCGTACGGCGGCGTGGTGTGGGACCTCGATAAGGTCGATCTTCTGTCGCTGGGGAAGGAAGTCGATCAGTGGCTGATGTGGCTCGATTCCGGCCTGGACCCCGACAAGCGTCCGGACAACTGGAAGAGCGCGTTTCCGTACGATATCCCCGACTGACCTTTGCGTTGCCCACATGTAGGGGCGGACCCACGTGTCCGCCCCGACGGCGAGGGCGCACGCACAGGTGCGGGCGGACACGCAGGTCCGCCCCTACGGAATATGTTTCTCTTTTTGAATAGACGACACGAGTCCCGTCTTTCGTGTACAATATCCGTAGCCGATTACATAATGCCCGAGGAGGTAGTCGCGATGCCACTTACAGGGCGTCTCTCGATTGTTGCGCTGTTGGCTCTCATCGTCGGTTGTAGCGGTTCGACCGGTCCTGCAAGCACATCGCCCGTTGCGCCGCCCGACTTGCCCGCAAGTCAATCCGTCGATGTCGAGAGGCACGGCAATCGCGTTCTCTGGGGCTTCTGGACGGTTCACATCTCCGGGGATCGGACAGCCGTCGAGGTGATTCCCGACCGCGCCGCTCTCCTGCATCTGAACGCGGTGCGGCTGCTCGAGGTGTCCCCGTGCTCATCGTGCCTGAGGGTCGACAATCTGGAAGTCCTTCCCGGCGGCGATCTCAGCGCCCGGCTGGTTCTGTACCATCCCTTTCCGGGACTGAACAAGTTCACCGGTTTCGATGTCCGCGGGATTTTCATCTCGAAGGCGGACTATCTCTTCCCCATGTCGGGACGGAGCGTCGCCTGGAGCGGGCTGAACGGCCCCAGGCTGGTCAATCCGGACGGCTACACGCACCTCTACAATCCGATCGAGTTCCCCGAGTCTCTGCCGATCCCGGCGGTTTTTCGTTATTCCCCCGGCAAGTACTCGACCGGCGGCGACCTGACCGCGAGGCTGAATCCGTTTGTCGCGTACAAGCGCGACATGCCCCGGAGGATGTTCGAGGCCGGGTCGGTGGACAGCAGGACCGCGATAATCAGGCTTCCGAGCGGGCCTCTCAGGTTCGGTTATGCGGTGGACGCGAGCTGGGCACGTGTCGACAACGTGACCGACCCGCTCACAGATTTCCCGCCGGAGGCGAACTGCCTTGAGGCTTATGAAATCCACATGCAAATGAGCGGTGAGCTTGAGGACCAGATCGGGGACACGGCGCCCATCGATGTTACGGTCTTCGATCACCAGGGCCTGAGCACAATCCTCGCTGTGTCCGTAGAGTCACCGCAGCTCTTCTCCGGCGAGAGAACGCTGGAGTATTTCGGGAGCTCCGGTCAGGAGAGTCACGTTTACCGGGGCACGCTGGTCAATGCGCTGGGGGCGGTGGAGGGTGAGTACCCGGTGCTGATCAAGGTCGTGGACAAGTCTTCGGATCCGGTGTCGGGGCAGGTCCATGCCTGGCAGGTGCAGACCGTCAGCGTAGTCAAGGGCGTCAAGCCCTGGCGGGTGCTTATGTGGGGCGGGGATGACTACGACACGGCGGAGGAGATCGCGCTCGATTCGGACCACAACATGTATGTGGTCGGCAGGTTTATGGGCGTCACCGATCTGGATCCCGGTTCCGGGTTTGATTACCACACCGAGGTCGGCGAATGGGGGGACACATATTTAAGCAAGTTGGACGCGCAGGGGGATCATGATTGGGGGCACAGTTGGGGATCGGACGTCGATGACACGGTAACCGGGGTGGCGGTGGATGTGCTTCACAATGTCTATGTCGTCGGCGCCTTTCGATCTCTGTGCGATTTCGATCCCGGCGACGGCGTTGATGAGCGCGGAGGGGGATTTAAGGAGGACGCGTATATCAGCAAGTTCGACTGGCTCGGCAAGTACCAGTGGGTCCGGAATTTCGAGGGGCCCGGCTGGGCCTATTGCCGGGGAGTGGCGACGGATTCCTCCGGCATGGTGTATATCTGCGGGGAGTTCGATGAGACGATCGATCTGTGGCCGGGCCCGCTGACAGACGAGCGGGAGTCGGCTGGGTTGACGGATGTCTTTCTCTGCAAGCTGGACGGCGCGGGACAAGTCATCTGGGCGCATACCTGGGGCGGCACTTTATCGGATTACTGCGCCGGGATCTCAGTCGACGGTATCGGCAACATCTATGTCGTGGGTACGTTCTCCGGGAGTGTCGATTTCGATCCGGGACCCGGGCAGGACATACACTCCACTGCGGGCGGCCCCAATGACTGCGGAGCGTATTTCAGCAAGTTCGGCTCGGGGGGGTCCTACCTGTGGGGGCGGACATGGGGCGGCGGGGGAAACGACCGGTGTCTGAACGTCGATACCGACAGTGCGGGGAACATCTACGCTATCGGTGAATTCGACGGCCTTGTCGATTTCGACCCGGGACCGGAAATCGACCAGCGTTGGGCGTCGGACGGCCCCTTCTACCTGACCAAGTTCGACGCGAACGGGAATTATCTTTGGGTGGCAAACTGGGGGCAGGGCGGCGCCGAGATGATCAGGGATGTGGCGGCGGACGGTCAGGGCGGCGTCTACGTTCTGGGCATGTTCGTCGATACCATCGACCTTCTCCCTGGCGCCGGGGAGTGTGCCCGGGCCTCGAACGGCATGATCGATGTGTTCTTGAGCAAGTTCCTGTGGGACGATCAGTTCCTGTGGGGGATAAGCTGGGGCGGGCCCAGGGACGATCTGGGCCTGGGTGTTTGCGGTGACTCCGGCGGCAACTCCTATGTCGCGGGTGTGTTTCAGGGCACGGTCGATTTCTGCCCGGGACCGGACGTGCTGTCGCGCACTGCGAAGTCGCTGGATGCGTACGTGGTCACCTACAATCCCGACGGGACCTGGTGATCCTGACGGACGGCTATCAATATCCCGTAAAACGCATCACATATTCCTGGGAATCCGGTCGTAGGAGCCGCAAATAAGCCACCAAAGCTATCTCTATCGGCTCTCCAGCCTTTACCGACACGATTTTTGTTGGTATACTTACAACGTGATGAAAGAAAGCTTCTCTATCCCCCCCATCAAGATGGCTGAAGTATTCGTCGACGGGCACTGCGTCGGTTTCCTGTCCGATGTGAAGCTCAGCCGGGAGGAGGATGGGGGCTTCAAGCTCGAGGGTGAATGGTCGGGCTACCCGGATGTTCTGGGCCGGCAAGCGATGTACACGATCAGTATTCCCAGGTACGAATGCAGGTTCCTTGCGGACAAGGTCGACGCGAAGCTTGTGAGGGATACCGGTCGGATCGTCTTCAACGGTGCGAGCTTTCTTCCGGACGGCCCGAAGACGTGGTTCGAGACATTCGGCGAGGCATAGCAGCCCCCGCCGATTCGTCCGGCCCGGAGTGCCACCCCGAAGGGTGGCGTTTTTTGTTGGATGCATCTTCCGGGATTTCGGAGCACGCGTACGGTCACGCCCATCCGGCGTCCTTCAGGACATCGCCATGATCGAACGCGAGCTCGATGCCTTTCAGCTCCTCACGTGAGAACAGCCGCGCCTCTCGTGCGTCATCCTTCCCCTTGAGCTCTCCAGCCAGGTATCTCGCTTTGAAGACCACGCTCACCGTGTGACCGCGAGGATCGCGTTTCGGGTCCGAGTACACCCCCAGAATTCCGGTCGGCTCCACATCGATATCGCACTCCTCTTTCACTTCGCGCCTGCAAGCGGTCTGGACTGTCTCCCCAAGATCCACAAAGCCGCCCGGAAGCGCCCACATTCCCTCGAACGGAGGATTCTTCCGCCGGATCAGCACGACCTTCTCATCGGGATACTCGATCACTGCGTCCACGGTCAGCCAGGGATCTTTCTGCTCCATCGTTTGCGCACCTCGGGCATTGCAGGATGTATGCTGCAAGTGTAACACTAGTGCCGTGCATTTCTGGGGTTCGAGTGACACGCTGCATGAGGGCGTCTGCTTGACGCAGACGTCACGGCGTCCGACGTCTGGAAGACGTCGGCACTGCCGGGGCATGTGACTGCGCAAGACAATGCCTGATTTTCCTCAACCGATAGAGTACGACGCCCTTCCGCGTGCGGTCATGGACCACAGCACGCTGGCCGTTCTCGGCGGAGTGGCGCGCGAGGTCCTTACCGGGGCGAGGGTCAGGAGAGTCGTCGGACTTGATGGTGGCGATGTCATCCTCTCTTTCGGCATCATACGCATGCGCGATCGCGCACATCCCGGCGCGGTAGCACCCGCGGAGTTCGACAACTGGCTCTTCTCCGCGGACGCGAGGCTGTTCCGAGTGCATCCGTGGGAAGATCCGCTCCCGGACAGATCGGTACCGTCCCACCTTGTCGATGTGCTCTCGCACCACCTGAGCTCCGCGAGAGTGGACGATGTGCTCGTCACCCGCTTCGAGCGGATCATCACCCTCCATTTCACTCGTCGCGACTACACCGGCGAGGAAGTCGGCTACCGCTTCGTCGCCGAGCTGATGGGGAAGCACTCGAATCTCATACTTATCGACTCGTCCGGCATCATCCTCGCCACGTTCAAGCCCGTGCACTCGTACCAGAGCCGCGTCAGAGAGCTGAGGGCGGGGAAAGAATATCGTCCGCCGCCCAGGCAGGAGAGGGTCGAGCCGCGCGAGTTCACCCCCGACGAATGGCACGATTTTCTTGGCTCCGCGGAATCCGGCGAGCATATCGACGATCTCATTGCCCGGACCTTTCAGGGCATGAGCCAGGTTTGGGCGCATGCCGTGTGTGACCGTGCCGGTGTATTTCCCGAGATCCCGGTGGTTCAAATCGACAAGGAAGCCGGCGAGAAGCTGCGGACCGCGCTGCTCGACACGATGCGGACGATCCTGGCGGGCGTTCCGCTGACCAGAGAAGCCCCCGAGGTCTTTGTGAGGAGGGTAACCGCGGATTTCATCGAGCGGGCGGAGGATTTCGCCATCGATCGAGCCCGGACCGAGCTCACGAGGATCATCAATCGGAGACGCAAGAAGCTGGGGTCACTGGAGGAGGGGCTGGCGAAGGACCTCGATCTGGCCGGCGATGCCGCTCAATACAGGAAAAAGGCCGACCTGCTCCTCGCCAACCTCTTCAGAATCTCCCCGGGCATGGAGCAGTTGGAGGTCGAGGATTGGGAGACGAAAGAGACGGTCGTACTTCCGCTCGATCATCACCTGACCCCGCAACTCCAGATGGAGCGGTGGTACGAGCGCTATCGCAAGCTGAAGCGAACGGAACAGGTCGCCCGGGAGCGTCGGCAGGCGGTCCACGCCGAGAATGAGGAGCTGACGAGGCTGGAAGAAAGGCTCGCGGCCGCGTCCTCGGTCGATGAGATCAACCATGTCCGCGAGGAATGTGTCCTTCACGGCCTGATCTCTCCGGTTCGGGAGGATGAAAGAGGCAAGGGAAAACGTGCCGGGGCAAAGCCTGCGCAGGTTGGGGCCGGCCTCGGAAGGCACGGCGGGATCTCGGCGCATCGGTACCGATCGAACGACGGATTCCTTATCCTTGCGGGCACGAATGACTTTTCAAACGATGCTCTGAGGAAGGCGAGCAGTCCTGATGATACCTGGCTCCACGTAAGGGATATCCCCGGGGCGCACGTCTACATAGTCGCGAGAGGACGAGAGGTCCCCGAGAGCACGCTGAAGGAAGCGGCGATGGTCGCGGTATGGCATTCGAGGGCTCGGGACGGGTCGAATGTGCCGGTGGACTACACTCGCGTGAAGTACCTCGCTCCGATACCGGGAGCGGGGCCGGGGAAGGTTCGATTCAGGCGGGAGCGGACGATCAGGATGACGGCGGACCCGAAGAGGATCGAGATGATGAGCCTGATGGCGGGCGGAGGGGAGGGAAATCGGTAGAATATTGCGGAGTTTGCGATTGATATACGTTGACTAACGGTGCCTGCGGGTGTTAATCTCTGTGCAATAAGTATGGCCGCGGGGCGGAGGTTCTTTTTCAGTTTTCAGCCATTGCATTGGAAATCGAATGCAATGAACGTCCGTATGCGCGCCCCGTTTGATGAACCGATCAGTACGGGAAGGCACCGCGGTTTTTTTGAGAAAGGAGGTCTATGTAATGCCTCACGGAAAAGTCAAGTGGTTCAACAAAGACAAAGGCTACGGGTTCATCGAACGCGAGGGCGACAGCGATGTCTTTGTGCACTACAGCGCCATTGAGGGCGATGGTTTCAGGACCCTTGAGGAAAACGAGCGTGTCGAGTTCGACGCGATCGAGACCGCGAAAGGTATGCAGGCCGTTCGTGTGAAGCGGCTCGCACCGCCCAGAACCTACTGAGAAGACCTCCGCACCGATTTCGGAGAAAGCACGCGGCCCCGATGAGGGGTCCGTTTGCTTTAGCGGACATGGACGCTGTGTAGCATGCGCATCCTGCGCATGAAGTCTTCGTCCCACGCTCATCCTGAGCGTGGGACGGAGCCGCGATCCGCCGGGGGGCAGAGCGTCTGCGACAAAGAGACGTTCCTCCGCCGGACCGCTCGCTATATCTCCAGCCCCAGGACTCGCGCCACTTCGTCGATGGTCGTCTCACCCATCGCGGCCCTTCTCACTCCGTCGGCCGCCAGAGAGGTCATGCCCTCGGCGGCCGCGATCCTCTCCAGCTCATCCGATGACTTCCCGGCCCTGATGGCCCGCGCTATTTCGGGCGTCACCTCGAGCACCTCCGCGATCACATTGCGCCTGCGGTAGCCTGTGCCGGAGCATTTTTCGCATCCGACCGGCTTCTTGAACCTGTGGTCAACCGCGGGCCACGTCAGACCCCCATCGGCGGCGATCTCAGCCAGCCGGTCGAGCCGCTCCGGAGCGGGGGAGTCGGCGACAGCGCAGTCCGGGCACAGCTTCCTGACAAGCCGTTGCGCGAGGACGATTTTCGTCGTCTCCGCGACCGAGTATGGATCGCTCCCGAGGTCGATCATTCGCCTGATCGCCTCGGACGCCGAGCCGGCATGCATCTGAGTCAGCACGAGATGCCCGCTCAGCACGATCTCCTGCGCCGCGGACAGGGTCTCGAGGTCCCTGATCTCGCCGATCATCACCACGTCCGGATCCGAGCGCAGGAGGGTCCAGACCGCGCCGGTGAAGCCCATGCCTTCCTGGGGATTGACTGCCACCTGGGTTACCCATGGCAGGAAATACTCAATCGGATCCTCGACCGACATCAGCTTGAGCTCCGGTCGCGCAAGCTCGCCGAGGCACGCGTAGAGAACGGTCGTCTTCCCCGACCCGGTCGGGCCGCTGATCACGATCAGTCCCGACGGAGCCCTCAACGCGCGCATCAGCCTTTCCTTGTCGTGATCAGCATACTCGATCCGATTGAGGCTCATCTCGAGAATCCCGGGATCGAGAATCCGGAGCGTGACCGCTTCTCCCAGTGCGGATGGGACAAAGCACGCGCGGATGTCGACTGTCCTTTCGGTGACGGCGCTCGGGCGGTCCTGTGAGGTTCCGGACACGGCGGGCCTGACCAGTCTGGCCTGGAATCGCCCGTCCTGCGGTCTCGAACGGAGATGAACGTCGCAGTTTGCCCTGCGCTTCGTCTCCTCGATTGTTGCCGGGAGGAGACGCGGGTCGATTTCCGCCACTTCGTGAAGCACTCCGTCAATGCGGTACCGCAGCGGAACTACCGCATCCGCTGCGCCTCTCGGCAAATGCGGAGCGATATGAATATCGGAGGCATTCAGCGCTCCCGCCAGGCTGACGATCAAGCCCACGGCTTCCTCGAGCTCGCTCATGTCGCCCGACGGCCCGGGCCTTGCTCCGGCGGAGCGGAGGCGCTCGCGAAGCGTCCCGATAAGGGGCGTGATGTCGGCGGGGAGATCGATGCGCGGCGGGCGGCCTTTCAAGAATCGGTCGATGTCCTCACGATAGAACCGCCATTGCCGCCCTATTTTCATTCCCTTCACTCTTCCCGCTCGGAGCCAGCGGTAGAAGGTCGGGCGCGTGGTCTTGAGAAGCCGCATCGCCTCGTTCATGTCGATCAACTCATCGTCCTTCGCCTGCGGACGAGCGTCCGACGGTCCTCCGATTCCGCGCCCGGGAGGTCTTCCGCCGGGTTTTCGTCGGCGGACGCCGGTCTTTTGGGGTTTGTCGGGTGTCTTTGAGGGCATTTTCTAATGCTCGCTTTCCAGAGGATTTCGAGATGCCGTCGAGCGGCTCAGGTCTATCCATAGTATATCATAAAAGCTACGATATAGAAAGTACGCTTGGCATGATTCTCGTTCCGCTTGCCTCGGCGTCCGCTTCACACAAGGACCTGCTATAATTCCTTGATGAGTTCATCCACTAAGGTGGAGTCTTTTTTCGAGAGGGAAGGGACGATGCCTACACACCGACTGGAAGACGCGCTGGAATTCGCCAGAAGTCTGCACGTGAGCGTTGCGACGGCGGTGGACGATCAGCCGTACGTCCGCGTGATGCATTGGAGCAGGATCGAGGACGATTTCACGATCTGGCTTGCGACCAAAGCTTCCTCCGGCAAGATTCGTCAAATCGAGCGCAACCCGAAAGTGTGTGCGATGTTCACGCACGAGGTCGGGTACGTTCGGGTGTTCGGACGCGCTCAGATCGTGAGTGATCAGAAGATCAAGGACGAGTTCTGGCAGGATCAATGGGACCTCTACTGGTCTGAGGGAAAGGACGATCCGGACTACAGGCTGTTGAGGATCACTGCGGAGTCGGTGGACTACCTCAACATGTCGCTGGGTGACACCACCGCGCAGCCTGTCGCCTGATCGACTTCAGGAGCGGCTGATCCCCGAACGCTCGAACGGGTCGAGCGAAGGACGCTCTTCGGCGTTCCCGGCTGGCATCCGGGTCTGTCAGCTCGGGGAAGTGGAGTCCGCCGGATCGACGGGGAGTTTCGAGGTGTCGATGGGGTAGGTCTTTCTTAGCACATCCAGCCGCTCGTTTGAGATGAGCACGCAGTCTGTGGGTTTGGCTTCGCCGTTGGCGACATCGCCCGCAAATGCCTCGCATGATGGAGCGCCGCACAAGCCGCAATCGATGCCCGGCAGGATACGTGCGAACTCCTCGCGGGTTTTCACACGGCGTATCTGCTCCTTCAGGCCGCCGGGCCTTGGCTGGGCGGGTCGGGGTTTCAGCGGCTGCCGGAAGAAGTAGTCGCCGGGCACGTATCGCCGCTCGATCTCGTCGGTAAGGTCGGGTTCATATGCCTCGAATTCCTGAACCAGCTTGTGGATCTTACCCCGCGCGACGAAGCGCTCGTCGACAGTCAGCGGGCCGCCGATACATCCTGCGTTGCACGCGTAGCACTCCAGGAAGTGGACGTTCCTTATTTTCCCTTTCTCCACGTCCTCCAAAACGCGCACTATGTTGGGGAGCTGAACCACGGAGATGCTGTGGCTCTGCCTGAGCGCCCTGCTCTGGCCTCCCGTGAGCGCGAAATTGAGGAAGAGCTTGCCTTTTATTCCCGGTCTTGGGCTCTGTCGGTCGTGATTCCTGTCGGCTCTCTGCCGCTTGGCGATTGCGGCAAGGAGGATGTTGTAGACGTCACTTATGCCCAGGGCGAGGTCGAGGAAGCTCTCCACTCCCTCGGCGGGCTGCTTGATTGAGACGATTTTCGCTGGGCAGGGAGATATGTAGATTGCGCCGATCTCCTCGGGGGGAATTCCCAGTTCCGTGGAGAACGCCTCCTTCATCTCCCTTCCGGCGATCTCGCGCGGGGGCTCGATCGGGATGACCTGGCCCACCATGTCGGGGAACGAGACCTGGATAAGGCGGACGATCGCCGGGCACGTCGATGAGATCAGGGGCAGGGGACCGCGGTACGAGTCAAGGTAGTCCTGCATCGCTCTGATAACGAGCTCTGACTCGACCGACATATCGTACACCGCGTCAAAACCGATATCCATGAGCCCCTCGACGATCTCCACGGGCGTGATGGCCAGAGGGAACTGACCGTACAGGGTGGGCGAGACGATCGCGACCTTATGCGAGAACTTGTGGACCGCCACCCAACTGTCCGTAAGGGGCCTGATGGCGCCGTTTGTGCAGGCGACGATGCACTGGCCGCAATCGATGCAGAGCGTGGAGTCGATCCGGACCTTGCCGTCACGCACACGGATGGCGTCGGTCGGGCAGACCCTCATGCAGGTCATCTCGCCTTCGCACTTCTCGCTGTCGATCTCGAGTGCGTGAACGTAAGTGGGCATTTTCTATCACTCGGCTTCAGCCGGCTTATCCGAGCAGTATATTTATCCACAAGGTCGTGCCGCGGCCGACGACGGACTCGATCCTGAAGTCGTCAGCCGTCTTCAGTATGTTCGGCAGCCCCATCCCGGCTCCGAATCCCCTCTCGCGCATATCGTCCGAGGCCGTCGAGTATCCCTCCTGCATCGCGAGCTCTATATCCTCGATTCCGGGTCCCTCATCCGCGACGGTGATCAGTATCTGCGACGGTGTGAGGGTGATGTCCACGCTTCCCAGATGCGCGTGAAGGACCACGTTCATCTCCGCTTCAAAGCTCGCGATCGCCACCCGGCGTATTATGTCTCTGTCGACTCCGGCCTCCTTCAAGATGGCCTTTATCTTGGTGGAGACTTCGCCCGCCTTGTCGAAATCTCCGCCTTTGACTTCGAAGGTTCTCTTGTATAGCACCTCGTCAGGCACGTCAACAGATACCTCTCAATCCGGCGGCATAAAGAACCGCGCAGGTGTCGACCATGCTCATCTCCGTCGACATCAGCGTGATCGCGAGCTCCCGGCCGAGTTTTACGGTCTGCGCATCCGGTTTCTTCCCCCTCACGTAGACAATCCCGACCGCATCCGCGATGTCCGCCGTGCGTACCGACTGCGAGTTAGTCAGGCCCGTGACAAGCAGCGCGCCCGGCTTCGCGAACGCCAGCACGTCGCTCATCATGTCCGATCCCATCACCATTGTCACATCGGGATCGACATTGTCCTTCCCGTATAGGAATTCGCAGGACAGCAGTTTTCCAATCTCAGATAGCTTCATGTCCCTCTCACTTGCGCCTCACGCTCAGGATGAGCGTGAAACGAAGAGTGTCATGCGCAGGATGCGCATGCTACGGTGGACTCTAGCCGGAAAGATACTCATGGATCGAGCGTGCCGCCTTCCTGCCGGCGCCCATCGCCATTATAACCGTCGCGGCTCCGGTCACCACATCGCCGCCGGCCCACACTCGATCCAGAGATGTCTTCCCAGTCTCCTCATCCGCCACAATGTTTCCTTTGCGCCCGATTTCCAGTCCTTTCGTCGTCCGGGGAATCAAGGGATTCGGGCTGTTGCCGATCGCGCACACCGACGCATCCGACTCCATGACGAAATCCGAGCTGGGTATCTCCACCGGCCTGCGACGCCCGGAATCGTCCGGCTCTCCCAGCTCCATGCGCCGGCACTGCATCCCGGTAAGCCAGCCCCTTTCGTTCCCGATCATCGCTATCGGCAGCGTCAGAAAATCGAAGATGACCCCTTCCTCCTCCGCGTTCTCCACTTCCTCGAGCCTCGCCGGAAGCTCGGCCCGCGAGCGTCGGTACACAATGTGCGCCTCGTCCGCGCCGAGTCTCAGCGCCGTGCGGGCGGAGTCCATCGCCACATTCCCTCCCCCCGTGACGGTCACTTTTCGCGGACGCTTGATCGGCGTGTCGAACTCG